>Ga0209167_10000052_pt1 | contig 146961 bp, 111 predicted proteins | sample Coa_R1_9_FD_187154 | JGI IMG/M metagenome (GOLD analysis project Ga0209167, IMG submission 187154) | Surface soil microbial communities from Centralia Pennsylvania, which are recovering from an underground coalmine fire - Coalmine... | ecosystem: Environmental > Terrestrial > Soil >... | reverse complement strand
CGGCGGCGTGCTCCCGTTCGCGCCAGAAAGCGGCATAGGCTTCAGGCGATGAAGGTGTCTGCGTGCGCTCCAGGAAACGAGCGTAAGGAGCTTCGTCGAATATCTCGCGCAGTATCGCCAGCAGAATTCCGGCGAAATTTGTGATCCGCTTCATGCGTTTTCTCCCGCCGCCAGTCGCGTCATCACGAACGGCGCTTCTCGCACCGGAGATGCCTTCTTTCCGCTCAGGATGCCTGCCCACACGCGTATCGATTCGATCACCACCAGGGTGACCATGACCACCAGAGCCGCCGTAACCGCGGCGTCCAGGCGGTTGTTGAAAATGAGCCGAGCGGTCGCGCTGGTCGCAGGACCTGCCGCCAGCAACCTGGCCTGAGCCAGAAATCCGATGCTTGGATTCGGATCCAGCACTTTGTGCCAGGCGGCCGTATACGTTACGGTCACGAGCCACGCCAGGGGAATCAGGGTCACCAGCGAATATTTAGCGCGGTGCATTTTGATGATGATCGTCGTAGCCACGCAGAGCGCCACGGTCGCCAGCAATTGATTCGCGATGCCGAACAGCGGCCACAACGAATTGATTCCCCCCAGCGGATCTTTCACTCCCTGCCACAGAAAATATCCCCAGGCGGCGACGATCAACGCGCTGGTTGCCAGAATCGAGGGATACCAACTCGTCCGGCCCAGCGGCTTGTAAACGTGGCCGAGAGCGTCCTGCACCATGAAGCGGGCCACGCGCGTGCCCGCGTCGAGGATGGACAATATGAACAGGGCCTCAAACATGATGGCGAAGTGGTACCACAAGGCCATCACTTCCTGGCCTCCGAGAGTGCTGGAAAAAATGTGGGCCATGCCGACGGCGAAGGCCGGCGCGCCTCCGGTGCGGTTGTAGAGAGTCTGTTCGCCTACTGCATGCGCCAGGGCTTGCATATCGGCAGCGGTCACGGGGAATCCCCAGCTTGAGATGGTGCTGGCCGCAACGTCGGGAGCCCCGCCCACGATGCTTGCCGGGCTATTGATGGCGAAATAAATTCCCGGCTGCAGAACGCACGCCGCGATCACCGCCATGATGGCCACGGCGGATTCGCACATCATGGCACCGTAGCCGACCATGCGTGTTTCCGTTTCACGCGCGATCAGCTTGGGCGTGGTCCCACTCGAAATCAGGGAATGGAAACCGCTGATCGCTCCACAGGCAATGGTGATAAAGGCAAAGGGGAAAACCTTGCCGGCAAACACCGGGCCGGTGCCGTCGACGAAGCGCGTGAGCGCAGGCATATGCAGTGTGGGATGCAACACGACAATCCCTACGCTCAAAAGCGCGATGGTTCCCAACTTTACGAAAGTGCTCAGGTAATCGCGCGGCGCCAGCAGCAACCACACCGGCAGCGCGGACGCGGCAAATCCGTAAACAATAATTAGAAGTGACAGCGTGGTCGCGCTCAGCGTGAAAATGCCGGCCAGCACGGGATTCTGCGAAACCCACTGCCCGCCCCAAATCGCCAGCATCACCAGAATGAAGCCGAGCAGGGAAACTTCCAGCACTTTGCCGGGGCGAATCCGGCGCAAATAGACTCCCATCAGCAGTGCGATGGGCATGGTCATGGCAATGGTGAAAGTGCCCCAGGGGCTGGACTTCAACGCGTTCACCACGATCAGCGCGACCACTGCAAGCAGGATAATCAGAATTGCGATCACCGAAGCATAAGCGACCAGTCCGCCGATGCGTCCGGTTTCTTCTTTTGCCATCTCCGTGAGCGATTTGCCGTCGCGGCGTACGGAAAACAGCAGGATCACGAAATCCTGCACGCAGCCCGCGAACACGCCCCCGGCCAGGATCCACAGGGTTCCCGGCAAATATCCAAACTGGGCCGCCAGCACCGGCCCCACCAGCGGACCCGGCCCGGCGATGGCCGCAAAATGATGGCCGAACACTACCCATTTATTCGTAACGAGAAAATCCCGGCCATTTTCCAGGCGCTCGGCCGGGGTGGCCCGAAGTGCATCGACCGCAAGAATTTTGACGGCAATAAACCGGCTGTAGAAGCGATATCCCAGGGCGTAACAACAAGTGGCCGCAACCACCAGCCAGAGAGCGTTGATCGGTTCGCCGCGGCGGAAGGCCACTACGGAAACCGCCAACGCGCCGACCGTTGCAACCCCACCCCAAACGAGAACTGCGACAGGTTTCGTCATGTTCGTGGAGCATTGTGGCGAATTCTGCGCTTCGATGCAATGTCAATTAGAAGAGACGCTTAGTCGCCGCTTTCACGACTTCTCCGTTGCCGGCCCGGTTTCGGCGGACGCTCCTTTGGTGATACTCTATTTCTTCCGAACGACTGCCAACCCCGCGTTGAGGGCCTTATTTGGTTTGCCCTCGCGCCAGGGGTTCATTCACAGGTTCCGTCTGACTCCATACCTGCAGAGGAGCAAAACATGAAGATTGGCATACTGACCGGCGGAGGCGATTGTCCGGGGCTGAACGCGGTGATCCGCGCCGTGGTGCGCAAGGGAGTTTTTCATTACGGCGACGAGTTTGTCGGCTTTCTCGAGGGCTGGCGCGGGTTGGTGGACGATAAAAGCATGGTGCTCGACCTGGAAGCAGTCAGTGGCATTCTGCCCCGTGGCGGGACTATTCTTCGCACCTCGCGCACGAATCCTTCCAAGAAACCGGACGGACTTGACCGCTGCGCCGCGACCATCGAGAAACACAAACTTGACGGACTCATCGCCATCGGAGGCGATGACACGCTTTCGGTCGCGCAGAAACTCCACGAGCGCGGAATCAAGGTGATCGGCGTGCCCAAGACCATCGACAACGATCTGGCGGGAACGGATTACACTTTCGGCTTCGATACGGCGGTGAATGTAGTGTGTGAAGCCATTGACCGCGTCCACACCACTGCCGAAGCTCACAATCGGGTGATGGTGGTCGAGGTGATGGGCCGCGATGCGGGCTGGATCGCCCTTTACAGCGGAATCGCGGGAGGCGCGGACGTCATTCTGATCCCCGAACGGCCCTTTGATATCGACAAAGTCGCGGACCAGATCCGGCAGCGCCACGAACGCGGAAAGTATTTTTCCATCGTCGTGGTGGCGGAAGGAGCGAAGTTTGCCGCGGGCACCGATGGCAGCCAGGGCGCCCCGGTGTTGCAAGATATGGGCAAGGACGAGTTCGGGCACGCCAAACTGGGCGGCATAGCCAACATTCTGGCGCGTGAAATCGAGCGCCGCACCGGCTATGAGACGCGCGCGGTGGTGCTCGGCCACATCCAGCGCGGAGGGTCTCCCAGCGCATTCGACCGGGTTCTGGCCTCGCGTTACGGCCTGGGCGCAATCGACATGGCGCATCGCGGCGAATTCGGCGCCATGGCCGCTCTGCGGGCCAATAAGATTATCTCGATTCCGCTGAAGGAAGCGATCGCGACCAACCGCAAAGTAGGCGAGGATATGATCGAAGTCGCCGACGGGTTGCTCGACATCGTCGCCGACCGCGCAACCGTAGGAAAGTAAACGGGAGGCGTCCCGGTTCGCCGGCCGACCTTAACGAGTCGCAATTTCAGCCCGGGATTCGCTCCCGGGCTTTTTGCTGTCTTTTTTGCGGCCTGGAAAGTATGCTGCCTCGAACGTAACCTAAAGTGGTGTCCGCTGGTTTGATCCGTTAAACATGCCCGCCCTGGTCAGAATCTACGCCCGCCTGTCTCCCTTCCTGGTTGTGTTATTCGAACTGCTTCAGGTAATCGCCGTCGTCGCCTGGATATTTATTTCGCAGCGAAGAAGTTCCAGCGCGTCCGAACCGCGCCAATTCCGCAGCATTTCTCGAGCTTTCTCCAATCTGGCCCGGCGCAAAACTCTTTCAGTGGTCTTCGCCGGCGCGTCCGTGCTGGCGATTCGTCTCGCTCTGATTCCGCTGCTGGGCGTTCCGGAGCCCATGTGGCACGACGAATACAGCTTCCTGCTGGCTGCCGACACCTTCGCGCATGGCAGACTGACGAATCCCACGCACCCGATGTGGATGCACTTCGAGAGCTTCCACATCATCCAAAAGCCGACTTATATGTCAATGTATCCGCCGGCGCAGGGTTTGATTCTGGCGGCGGGCCAGAAGCTCGGGCATCCCTGGATCGGGCAACTGCTGGTCACGGCGCTGATGTGTTCCGCGCTGTGCTGGATGCTGCAGGCATGGCTTCCGCCCGCCTGGGCGCTGTATGGAGCGGCGCTCGCTGTGTTGCGATTCGGAATACTGAGCTATTGGATGAACAGCTACTTCGGTGCAGGCCTGCCCGCGCTCGCGGGCGCGCTGCTGTTGGGTGCGTTGCCGCGCATCCGGCGTTACGGACGTTTGCGCGACGCCGTGGGAATGGGAATCGGCGTAGCCATACTGGCGAATACTCGTCCGTATGAAGGCCTCGTCTTCAGTTTGCCGATCGCAGCCGCAATGTTGGTCTGGATGGTGCAGCAGGAAAAAATTCCGGCCAGCACGGTGATGTTGCGGGTCGTTGTGCCGCTGGTTGTGATCCTTGGCATCACGGGGGCGGCCATGGGCTACTACTTCTGGCGAGTGACCGGCAACCCCTTCGTCATGCCCTACCAGGTCGACCGGCAAACTTACGCGATGGCTCCTTATTTCATCTGGCAGCATGCGCGTCCCGAACCGGTCTATCGTCACGCGGCGATGCGCGATTTTTACCAGGGCTGGGAGTATCACGACTATCTGTCGGGACGCACGCCGCTCGGTTTCCTGCTCCGCCTGCGCCACAAAGCGTATTGGCTATGGGTGTTTTACGCCAGCCCGGCGCTGACGATTCCGCTGCTGGCATTTCCCTGCATTCTGCGCGACCGCAGGATGAAGTTTCCTCTCATCGTCGCCGGCTTCGTTACGGCAGGGATAGTTCTGGAAACCTGGACTGGGGCGCACTACGTGGCGGCAGCCACCGGACTTTTTCTCCTGTTGCTGATGCAATGCATGCGGCATCTGCGTTTGTGGCGGTCAGGAAAGCCGGTCGGAGCGGCGCTGGTCAGGGCCGTGCCCGCGATCTGCGTGGCGATGATCGGTTTGCGTCTTTGTGCCTTAGTGGCGGGCACACAAATCGAGCAGCGCTGGCCGCGGGGAAACCTGGAGCGCGCGGCGATTGTGCGCCAACTCGAATCGACTCCCGGCGATCACATGGTGATTGTCCGGTACGCTCCAAACCACGGTTCTCACATCGAATGGGTTTACAACCGCGCAGACATTGACGGTGCGAAGGTGGTGTGGGCGCGGGATATGGGCGAGCAGCAGAACCAGGAGTTGCTTCGCTACTTTTCGACTCGTCACGTCTGGCTGCTCGAACCCGACGAATCTTCGGCGCTCAAGCCCTACCCTGCAGACTAAATTGAGGCGAATCTAGGTTGAGGCAAACCGTCGAACAAACCATTTCCCACGACGATTCGCGCGCGCCTATTTCCCGAACAGGAATGCCAGCGCTTCCGGAAAGCGCCGCGCCCAAGCCGACTCGCTGTGCGGTGCCCCATCTTCGATCACCAAGCGCAGGCGTCTTTCGTTCAATCCTGCGCGGCGCAAGACTCCAGCCAGTTCGCGCACGTCGTCCACGACGCTCCGATCTCTGTCTTGCCTGCCTGCTTCTGCGGTGCCCGTCGCAAGAAATACTCGTTCCGGCCACCGTTTCATCGCGCGACTTTCCTTGACTGTCTGCCGGTTGGAGGCCCACAACGAAGGACTCTCCAGCAACAATCGTCCGACCAACCCTGGCCGTGCAATCGCTGTGTAAAGCGCGATCAGGGCGCCCAGGGACGAACCGCCGAGTCCAGTGTTGTCCGGTCCCGCGGCCACTCGATAGTTGCGGCCTATGAACGCCATCACTTCTTTCGCCAGGAAGTCGGGATAGCGCAAGCCCTGCACGCGCAGCATCATGGGATGCATCGAACGGTGCGGCATGAATTCGCGGATGCGGTCTTTGCCCGCGTGGTCGATGCCGACGATGATCATCGGCGGGATGACCCCTTCGCGAATCAGGCGGTCAGCGGCGTCGTCCACTTGCCAGTCCACTCCGGCGTACGCGGTGGCCGCCTCGAAGAGATTTTGGCCGTCGTTCAAATAGAGGACAGGGTAACGCCGACCCTGATTCGCGGCATCGTCGTAACCAGGCGGCAGCCACACCCGCAGGAACCGCGTGTTGCGAAAAACCCGGCTGCGGAATTCGTGCAGCCGGAGATCGCCAGTCGCCGCTTCGGCACGAATGATCCCAGGCATACCGGCGGCGTGGCTTTCAGTTTTGTGAAGTTCTTCCATCCAGAAAGTATTTTCTTGTGACCTTCTTCAACCGCGCTTTCAACTTCAACCGCGCTTTCAACTTCACCCGCGCTTCGTTTCAATCGCGCTCACGCCACCTTAGCCGCCCACAGCTTAGCCACACCCGCCAGCACGCTGATCGCGAAAATAATCCCCAGCGACGTCAAACACAGCACGCACCAGGTCGTCAAAACGTAGCCTTCGACATAGGTAAGATACAAAGCGAATGCCAATCCGGCTGCCGCGGCCACGAGCAAACGAAACGGCGTGTCCGCGCGCTCCCGGTAAAATGTCGAGAGTGCCAGCAACACCCCATACCCCACAAAGCCAATCCCCGCCACCGGAATTCCCAGCAACTCGGAATACTCGCTGCGGTTCACGATGTCGCAGTTGAACTTTTCACCGAAGTCGCAATACGACGTCGCCGATTTCGCGTAGTGGCGCTGCAGCGATACTGCCGACACGATCATCCCCGCCACGGACAGAACCGCGATCGCCCAGAAGATGTACTTCACGCTTTTCGGAACTCGCGAATTTCCATCCGCCGATCCGTTCTGCAAGTTGTCGGCGGAGGTTGTCACTACGGGGTGCACCCGGTCTGTGCGCCTAGATCGTCCAGGGTACGAACCCCCTCCAGGAGCGGGCCGCCATTGAATTGCCAGCTGGGAAAATGTTTGGCATTGGCGGCTTTGCATTCCGGCGCCATCTCCCGCGAACCCCGGATCGCGCATTCTACATAGGGCACATACTGAAACGATTTGCCGAACATCTCTTTCTGCTCCAGACAATGCGGACACCAGTAAAGCCCATACATCTTCGCGTTTTTTGAAGCGATGCACTTCGCGAACTGGTCATAACGATGATTCTTGTGATGCCAGCCGGCATAATAAGCCACAGCAAACAACACCACGACCAGCGCGGCCCAGACGAACTTCCGCGAGTTCGGGTTCGGCTGGCCGGCGTTCTCCCGTTCCTGCTGACGTTTTCGGCGCTCTTCTGACATGATGTTTTTTATATCACGGCTGTTGGCAAAGAATTCTGCGCAACCGGCTAGGCAACAACATTCAAAGCTCCAGGCAACACGTCCAATTCTTCGCAATGCAAGGTCAGCACTTCGCCGTCCACCATCACATCGACCGGAGCGTCCAGTGCAAACATCACGTGCCGCACCGCTTTATGCTCGGCCAATGGATGCTCGATATGCGTGCCATCGTAAAGCCCCGGCAGATTACGAATCAGCCCCAGACGCCCGATCGGTCCCCAGCGGACGTATTCCACCATGCCGCTGCTCACCTCAGCCTTGGGTGCAATCATCATGGTGCCGCCTGTGAACTTGCTGTTGTTGAAGGTGAGAAACAGGCAAGACCTGCGGTCGAATTTTTTTTCGCCTTCCAGCCGCAGCGGAAACGGACGGCGCTGAAACCGCGCCAGCCCCAGAAAAATCGAGATCACGTAACCCAACTCGCCCCACCCGCTGAAGCGGCGTGCGCGCAGCGTAGCTACGTCGGCGGTAAATCCCATGCTGAGGAGGTTGATGTAATGGATCACTCCCTGCCTGTGGCGCAACCGCAGCACATCGCAGGATTGGCTGCGCCCCGACAGAATCGATTCGATGGCGTGCTCCACGCCGCGGTCGCTGAAATCTCGCAGAAAAGAATTCCCCGTGCCGAGAGGCAGGAAGGCCAGGGTCGGCCTTTCCCCAGCAAGCGCCTCGGGATAGAGCCCGTTGACAACTTCGTAAGACGTACCGTCGCCGCCGACGGCGATGAACCGCCGCACGCCGCGTCCGTAGGCCTCGCGCGCAATCTGCGTGGCCTGGCCCGCCGCGCTCGTCTGGGCGACCTCGACCTCCACGCCTCCGGCCCGCAGCCGCTGCAGCGCCGGAGCAAGCATCTTCGCGCTTCGCCCCCCGCCCGCCGCCGGATTCACAATCGCCAGGAAAGATTCGCTCACGCCGATTTCGCTTAGAAAGTTACAAGCGCTTTCCGCTCCACGCTCTTGCCAATGTCTTCCGCCAGTTCCTGGCGCTTGATCTTCATGGAAGCGGTTCGCGGAAAATCCTTATTCCACACCAAATAGGCGCCGACCCTCTTGAAGTCCGGCAGGCGCCGGTTGCGGACGCTCATTTCCTCCAGCAATTTGCTGTCAAAATGCTGGTTCGGTTCCAGCCGCAGAACGATCACCAGCATCTCACGTCCCAGGTCATTCTTTGGCCACACGTAATTCGCGGCAAAAACGCAATATTCCTTCACCGGCAGCGCATCGAAGACAGTCTCAATATCTTCGGGATAAATATTTTTCCCGCCCTCGGTCACAATCATGTTCTTCTTGCGCCCGAACAGTTGCAGATGCCCGGTATCATCAAACCGTCCCAGATCGCCCGTGAGAAGCCACCCCTCGACGATAGTCTCCAGAGTGAGTTCGGCGTCGTCGAGGTAATGGGACATAACGGTCTTGCTACGAGCCGCCACTTCGCCCACGCCTTCGGCATCCGGATTCAGAATTCGGATCTCGACGCCGGGCAGCGGCTTGCCTACCGTATCGGCGCGGAACGGCTTCAGATCGTTGACGGTGAGGACGGTTCCGGCTTCCGTGAGTCCGTATCCGTTGGCCACGGGAATTCCGAGGTCGTAGAAAAACTGCGTGGTCGAGGGTTCCATGAACGCACCGCCGGTGAACATGGCCAGCAGTTCTCCCCCGAATCCGCGATGCACCTGGGGCAGCAGCGCGCGGCTGAGGCCTGCCCTTGGGCGGCGTCGCGTGAACAACTTGTTCAAAGCAATCGAGCGATTGAGGAAGAACCTTTTCCACGACGGCAGTTCGTCGAACTTGGCGCGCAACCCGCGCTCCAGATTCTTCAGGATCATCGGCACCAGCGCAACGTACGTGATGCGGTAGCGCACAAAAGCGTCGCGCACAAAATCCGGACGCAGCGTCCGCAGATGCACCACGCAAGCTCCGCACACGAACGGCCCGATGAAGCCGACCATGAAATCAATCGCGTGGTTGGTGGGCAGAATGCTGAGATAGCGCACACCCGGCCAAAACGGATACCACGCGGTCAGCGCGCGGCACTGCTCCAGATAATTCTCGTGGGTAAGGACGCAGCCCTTGGGACGCCCGCCAGTTCCCGACGAATACACGATGCAGGCCACGTCGTCCTTCTGCCGCATTACGAAATCGGGCGCGCCTTTGCGCTTGAAATCTTCCCAGCGAAACCCGCCTGCCAGGTCGGCCCCGAGCGGCGCCTCGGTCACGAGCACGATCTTTGCGCTGATGCTGTGAAACTCTGGCGACTGCATGATCGCCCGCCACAAGTGATACTCCACGACGAGCACTTTCGCCTTCGAGTGCGCGAGCAACTGGAGGTGCTCGGCAGCGGTCAGCTTGTAATCGAGCGGCACCAGCACGCCGCCGCAGTGGAAAACCGCGTAGGCAGAAATCAGCCACTTCGACTGATTGGTCATGATGATGGCGGCGCGCTCGCCGGGATCGAAATCGGCGTCTTCCAGCGCGCGAGTCAGGGGCAGAGCAATTTCTTTGAAATCGGAATACGTCAGCCGAACTTTCTCGCGGTCGCGGTCCGCCTCGATCAGGCAGACTTGTGGGGCAAAGCGGTCCAGCGCATCGCGCAAAGCCGCCCCGAGGCATGTGTATTGTTGGAGATCGAGCATCAACAGGCTATTTCATCACAGAGGCGCGGGCGTGCGAATTAAACCTTGTTTATCAGTTCATCACCTGCGCGCACGAAAGGCCGGTCGAGAACTGCTCACGCATTCGAACTTAGTGGCCGCGCCCCGAATTCTGTTCCTAAAGTCGCGCCTGAATTTTTCCCGCCAGCGTGCGAAAGTCGGTCACGCCCTGCAGTTCGTAATCCGGCAATTCGACGTGAAAGTGGTGCTCGAGCCGGGTGAGGAGTTCGAGAGTCTGCAGGCTGTCGATGCCAAGCGCTATGAAGAAATCCTCGTCGGGATGCAGTTTCTCCCGCGGCACTTTGAAATGGACTGACGCCAGGCTCAAAATCTCGTCGAGCGTTTGATTGGCAGTGGGCATATCGTTCGCTTTCATTTTATTAACTTTCATCGCAATAAGCGCGAAGCATTACGGCAAGTACGGCTGTGCTTCCGTGCTCTCGACGAATTTCTTCAGCCCAGCCTCGACCGCCGGGCGAGAAAACAATTCACAGAAAATATCGATCTCGCGCCGCAACTCTTCGTGCGGGATGGGCTTGATGAAGCGTTTGGCGGCAGCGGCGGTTTCGCGATCAAACTTGCCGAGTTGCGCCGCTGTCGCCCGCGCCGCGCGCAGGGCCTCGCCTTCGCCCACCACCTGGCTTACCAGACCCATCTGTTGCGCCTTGGTCGCATTGAAGCTGCGCCCAGTCAGCAATAAATCTCGCACCACGGCATTGCCCAGATCGCGCTTCAGTCGCGGGATCCCGCCGAATCCGGGAATCAGCCCCAGCCGCAATTCCGGGAAGCAGAAGCGCGCCATCTTGTCGGCGATGATCAGGTCGCAAGCCAGCGCCAGTTCAAATCCTCCTCCGAACGTCACGCCATGCACGGCCGCGATCGTGGTCAAAGGCGCCGCATCAATCAGATTCAACACGCGATGAATCCGTTCCAGAAAATCGCGCACGCCCTTCAACGCTGCAGATTTGTCCATCGCCTGCGATCGCTGGTAAAGTTCGCGCAAATCGGCGCCCGCGCAGAATCCGGCTTTCAGGTCGCTGTAAATGATGATTGCGTGAGCATCCCCCGGCAGACCCTCAAGCACACCGGCAAACTTCTCCAATTCCTCGAGCGCAAGCGAACCGATTTCGTTGCAGGGTTCGCGATGCAGAGCCACTTCGATGACGCCTTCGCGCACCTGCCACGACAACGCGCTCCCGTCATGCGCTGGCGATGAGACGCTCATGCCGTTTTCACCGCACGGTACATTTCTTCAATCTCGCTTTTCATCCGCGAAGCGATTAAATCGCGTTTCAGTTTTCCGTTCACCGTAAGCGTGCCCTCGTCGATTGAAAACGGCTCCGGCCGCAGGTGGAACACCCGCACCTGCTTGTAATGCGGAAGTTGCGTATTCACTGTATCCAGCGCCTCCTGCACTTGTTGCCGGGTCACACCGCCGGTGACGATCGCGGAAAGATATCCGCGTCCGTTACCCACGAGCACCACTTGTTGCGCGCCCGGCAGGCTGCGCGCAATCTCATCCTCGATGGCTTCCGGCGAAATCTTGTGCCCGGACCCGAGCACGATCAGGTTCTTGATTCTCCCCACGATGCGCCAGTTGCCCGAAGCATCCATCTCGCCCTGATCGCCGGTGTGAAACCACCCATCGCGCAGCGCTTCTGCAGTTTGCTGCGGACGATTCCAATATCCGGGAAAAACATTCGGCCCGCGCACAACCATCTCTTCATTCTCGCCCAGCCGCATCTCGATGCCCGGGATCGCCGGCCCGACGCGGCCTGGCTCGACATGCAGCGGATCATCCATGGTGCAGATCCCGGTCGTCTCCGTCAAACCGTACACCTGCAAAACCGGAATACCCAGCATGCGGAAGTAGAGTTGCGTTTCCGGATTCAGCGGCGCCGACCCGCAGATCAGCGCCTTCAAGTTCGTCCCGGTCATTTTGGCGCGGATTTTTGGGAACACCAGAGTGTTCGCCAGCCACAACCACAAACCATCGCCCGACATCGGACGCTTCTCCACTTGCCGCGCCCAGGCGCTTTTCGCGCGTGAGTAGATGGCGAGTCCAATTCCTCCGGCTTTCTCCACCTGCTCGTCGACTCCACGGCGCATGCGCTCCAGCAATTGCGGCACGTTCAGAAAATAATCCGGAGCAGCCGAGGGCAGATCGCTGGCAATCTTCGTCAAATCGGTATTCAGTGTCACCAGTACCCTTCTCATCAAAAATGTCAGCAGCGCGATCCACGACGCGCAGAAGCTGAAGGGCAAATAATGAAAGACCCGATCCTGCCCCGTTCGGCCTTTCATCAAAACATCGAAACGATCCGAAGTGCAGCCCAGTATGAACCCGACATTCGCCGCATTCAGGACTACGCCCTTGGCTTCGCCCGAGGTCCCCGACGTATAGATGATCGTCACCGGACTCTCGCTCCCCACTTGCAGCCGGTCAAGCGCCACGCCTTCGACCCCAGCAAAAATCTCGTCAAACAGAAAATGCGGCGGCGCTTCCACCCAGCTCTGCCGGATTCGATCGCGCAACGCAGCGTCGCCGCAACACACGGCCGACGGCGCGCAATCTTTCATCATCGCCACCAGCTCCGCCGGAGCCTGGCGCGAATAAAGCGGGACCGCGATCAGTCCCTCGGCCATGATGGCAAGATCCATCGCCACCCAGCGGATGCTGTTCGGCGCCAGCAGACCGCAGCGGTCGCCCTTGTTGAGTCCCTTCGACGCCAGAAAAGTTCGCGCCTTGCGAATCAATTCCAGCAGCTCTGCTCCGGTCACTCCCGTGACCTGGCCGTCGCGGATTTCCTGCAGGATCACGGTATCCGCGGCCGTTTTCAGTTGCGAAAATATGTCCCCGACAAAGGGCATAGTGTTTACCGGAACGGCTGACGGCGGCAAGATCAGCCGAATCAGCTGTACGCTTCCGCCAATTGCCGCAACGAAGGACTGATCGGCGGCAGATAATCTTCCCAACTCCACTCGCCCTTGCGAGTCGGGAATTCGGGATAGCGCCGCTGCACTTCTTCTTCGAAGTAAACGCCCATGCGCGCCATCACCTTCAGATTCTTCACCACCGTACGTCCAATTCCGTCGGCAATGCGCTCTCCTTCCATCGCCACCTTTTCGAGAGCCACCAGCAGCTTGGGTTCGAGATCAGGATCGTCCACATTCATCAGCAAGTCCTGATGTCCGCGCTCGCGCATCAGGTTGCGAATGCGCTCGTCCATGGTGATTCCCGCCGAGGGCACGAGCGCCGGCATCGAAGTTACGATGCCGTGAAATCGCGACGACGCCATCATGTGCCCGGCGCGCAGGATGCTCACCATTTGATACATGTCGTGCTCTTCGGAGGTGAACACGGGCAGCCCGCCGCCCAGCTTCTCGGCAATGCGCCGGCAGGCGCGCGCATCGAGTGCTTCGGTCGCGGCCAGCACCGTGAACACGCGTCGCCGCTGGCGGAACGCATCCACCGCGTTGGCAATCGCGGTCAGATAATCCTCGAAGGCCGCGTCCACGTCGTAGCCCGATTTGTGAAAATAAACCGTGCGGTAGTGACTGTCCTTATAGGCACCCGTTACCGAGCGGGCTGCATATTTCACCAGCGACGGTTTCACAGGCCACCAGAACGGATTGATGGGGCAAACAATCAAGACCGGCAGCTTGCCGTCCCAACCCGCGTCCCTCAAGGCTTTGCGGCCATACTCCGGCGGCAGCGGCTCGAAGGTCCAAGCTGTGTCCGTGCCAAGTTCCGTGGGCACGCCAAGCTTGCGCAGCACGGTTCGCGATTCTTCGTTGCGCGTGATGATGAGGGAACTCTTGCAATAGCGTCCACACATGCGCGCGACCAGCGGATCCATATGTCCCGCTTCAGACCCGTAGCCCACGGCCAGCTTGTTCTGCGCCGCCGCCATGCCCAGCGAACCAATGATCATCGTGGTCAGGGCGTTGGCGAACTTGCTCTTGAAGGCCGAGCCTTCCACCACCACCACGCCGTGATGCTTGGGGACTTCGCGCGCCAAGAAAGGCGGAAACACATCCGGAAGATGCACCTGCTCCGCGCCGGGGAAATATCCACGCGTCATGTCAAAATTCTGCGACATGGCGCTGAACTCGACCTTTTCCGCGCCCAGAATGTGCCGCAGCTGCCGGAGCGTTTCTTCCGGGCGCACATCGGATCCCGTGTTTCGCGTGCCGTTATAGCCGGCGAACAACAGCTTCAGCTTCTCCCCCGGCTTCCAGTGCGTGCCGCCCCCGAGCATCCAGCTGGCCTTGGCCCGCTCAATGGACGAACTCACCCACGCTTCCAAAATGAAATCCATCATGCCGCGGTCCCTCCCGCGGCGGCCGGCCACGGCTTGTAGCGGTACTCGAAATGATTCTCCCGGCTGAACTTCAAGAGCGGATAACTGTAGCGCGAGAACGGAACCGGCTTGCGCCCCAATTCGGTGGTCACGCGCGTGTTGTCGAACACCGTGTTCCACACCAGATAGGGCAGGAACACTTTCATCAACGCGGCGCCGTGTCCCACAGGTCCTTTCCGATTGGCGAGAAAATTCACCGCCGAAGAGAACGGCTTCTCCAGGAACGGCAGAAACACGGGCCCGCGCTTGTTTTGCGCCGCCGCCAGAGTGCTGGTGAGCTGGCGAAAGGTTTGCGACTCCAGGCCCGACGAAAGATGATACGTGTCGTATTGCGGCTGATCTTTCTGGTGCAGCGTCGCGATCGCGTCGGCCACGAAATCCACGTTTACGATGTCGATCTTATCCGTCGGCCGGAACGGCAGCGCGGGCAACCCGGCAAGAAACACGAACGACCGCACCATGTCGAACTGCGTAGTTTCTGCGTAGCGGCTGTCTCCAAGAACGATGCTGGGGCGAAAAACCGTTTTCGGAGTGTCGGGCAGCAGCACGCGCATCATGTGCTCGCAGAATTTCTTCGTGCGCGCATAGGGATCGTAGTCCGAGCGGTCCCATTCAATCGATCGGTCTTCCGTCACTACTTCATGATGGCGCTTTCCGCAGACGGCCACCGTGCTTACCTGGCTGAAGCGGCGCAGCCCGTGGTAATGCTCGGCGTGGCGGGCCAGCGTCAGCACTTCGAGCGTGCCTCGCAGGTTCACGTTCAGGCAACTTTTCTCCGATTTGCGGTTGAGCGAAGCAGCGCAATGAATCACCGAATCGGTGGTGTGCACCAGCCGATCATAATCATCGCGCCCGAGTCCGAACGCCGGAGACGTCAGATCGCCGCAGAAAACTCGCACCCGCGTCTGCAAGTATTCGTAGAAGCGTGGGAAGTCCAGATGCAACTGCAGGGAATTCCACAACCGCACCTGCGCTTCCCCTTGTTCGCGCGCCCGCACCAGCACGTTCAAGGCGGCGCCATGCCCATCCAGCAGATTCGCAGCCACGTGCGCGCCGATGTATCCCGTTGATCCCGTCAGGAATATCGCCACGTCGCTCCGTTAGTTCCGGTTTTCACGGTTTCGCCGTTTTCCACGGCGGCGGGGGCAAGCTGGAAGGTGCGCGCGGGCCGCGCTTCCAGCGGACGCCCTTCGATCAGCGGATAGGTCCACCGCCGCAGCGCAGGGATATGCACGTTGATCCAATACTCCCACCAATCGAGGTCGCGCGTGTCGTAGCCGAATTGTTTCTGTTCTTCCGGCACCAGCGCGTAGGAGAGTTTCTCGATGTTGTCGGCGGCAAAATCGTGCTCATTCAGAAGTATGAATGGCTCGAACAGTTCGATCAGCTTTTCCAGCCGTTCCAGGCTGCGCTCGGTCTTCACCAGCGGAGCTCTCTTCAACGGCAAGGGCGACATTACGCGTTGAATCGATTTCACAATCGCCCGCTGCGCCGGAGCCGACATACGGTTGTAGCGCGTTTTCGAAACCGGAATCGCATCAAACCGCAGCCGCAGCCAGGATTCCAATCCCTCCTGCGCGCGGTAATGTTTGCGGTGCGCCAGCGACGTCAGTTCGATCGACCGGCCCATATCGCAGGGATTCGTCACCGAAGTCGCAAGCTGGTAGAGCCGGTCATGCCGCCGCTCGATAATGGCCGCGGCGATCAGTGTCATCCCGTCACACACCGCGTCCACCGGAATAATGTCGAGCCGCTTGCTTTCGTTCGAAGGCAGTTGCCGGAAATATGTGCCCAACAAATAAGAGAGCGACGCCGAAGTGTTGATGCCCTCGTTCCAGCCGCAGAACGGCTTGGCCACAGAAGTCTCAACAATGGCCGGGCGCACCACGGCGATCGGCAGCCCGGCCCCATACTTCACGATGAGTGATTCCGCCAGGCTTTTGGTAAGCGTGTAAGTATTCGGCCAACCTAATTCCTTGGCCCGCCGCGTTCCAAGTTCCGTCAGATAGGCCTTCAACCAGCGGATACGGTTCTTGCGAATCTGGTTTTCCAGCGCCGCGCCCTGCAGATCCTTGGCCGCGTGCTCCTTGGCCAGAGCCTGCATTTTCAAACCTTCGCTGACGTCAGTGCCTTCCGCCTGCGCCTCGGCCTGCCGGATCAACTCATGCAGGTTGCGCAATTCCTGCTCGGCGTCAAAATCCGGAATGTGCCGGGGGGTGTAGTTTGCGACTAGCTTTTCCGCGACTCGCCCATCCTGCTCGCCCGCGACGTAGCAAGTCGAGAGATGCAGCAACCCCGCATGATCCGTGGTTCGCACAAACTCGACAATGTTGAGCGCGGCGTCCGTGTTCGTCGTGATCGCGTCGCGCAGGTCAGGATTAAAATCGGTCAGGCCCGAACTGTTAATCACTAAGTCCAGGTCCCGCTGCATGCGCCGCAGATTTTCCGGGCTCAAGCCCAGGCCCGATCGCGTGACGTCGCCTTCCAGCACTTCCACCTTATCTCGCAGGAACCGCGGCAGGTCATCTCCGGAGCGCTCAAACAGAGGATCGAAAACCGGCGACTCTTCCACGATCTTCTCGAAGCGCCGCTCCGCCGGATTAGATTTCTGCCGCCGGACGAGCAGATAGATTCGTCCAACCTCCGGCAATTCGAGCAATGTGTTGACCAGCCACACTTTCCCAATAAATCCGGTCACGCCGATCAGCATCAGATGCTTTCCCCGCAGGGCGCGTGCAACTGAGAATCCGGCTGGCTGTTTCTGGCCGTCAAAGTGTACGATCGGCCGCTCCCGCGGCAGCGCTTCCCTGTCGGCCCCAATCACCGCTTCCCGCAACTCCTCGATCGAAATCCCCAGGTGGCGCGCCAGCGTCTTGGGCGCTCGCCGTCCATCCGGATGCTGTTCCCTGAGACGCGCAAACACTCCCCGCGGCCGGATCACCGGTTCCAGCAGACGTCCCGTCGCCACGCGATCGCGAAACTCCAGGCGGTTCGCGACCAGATGCTTCACTCCCAGATGCCGCGCCAGCGGACGCATCACGTGATCCAATCCCTGGCTCACTAACACCACGTCCGCGCCGCAGTTCAAAAGCTCCTGTACTTTCTGCACCCCTTGCGCCTTCAGCCGCGGTCTCAGCCGGTACTGAAAATATTCTTCGCCCAGCAGATCCAGCCGATCCCTGGTCACGCCGCGCAGCACGGTGTGCACCATGCGCGTGGCAAATTTTCGATTAGACGCATAAAGAAACGGACGCAGCACCGCCATCAAAAAAATCAGGCCGCGTCGCCGCACCCGCCCGCTGAATGTCTGATCGTTCCAGGTAAAGAAGGCCAGCGGCGCGACCACGGTCAGGTCGAGCAAGCTGCCTTCCACCCTCCAGTAAACGCTGGGAGGGTTCCCGGAATTGTGTTTTGGCTGTTCCAAAGTTGCGGTTCGTCCTGGTGCGACCCCTGACAGAGGGCCGGACGAAACCCCTATTGTAAACAATGCGTGGAGGTTTGAGGTATAAGTTGGTGAGCCGGTAATGGGCGCACTTCGATGCTGACAAGCCATCTCGTCGGCGTCATCGAAGCCCCGCGTCCTTACCAGCGGGGCGAGGGATCTCCCGCGCGGAGTCCTGCTGGGTGTCAAAAGCTGGCTCAGCCCGCCCCAATATCCCTGGCGCAGCCGGTCATCCCTTCGCCGCAAGTGACGGCGCTTGCTCTGCACCAACCACCAAAGCCAGGCACCCGCTCACCGCCAGCACCACGGCAATCGCCAGCAACCCCCCGAACCCTCGATTGTCAGACCGCACAAACCCGATGATGTAGGGCCCGAAATATCCGCCCAGGTTCGCGACCGAGTTAATAATCGCGATAGACGCCGCGGCCGCCGTCCCCTTCATCCGCGACGTTGCCATCGCCCAGAACGGCCCCGCCATCGACTGCGCTCCCAACATTCCCACGCTCATCCCTGCAATCACCAGAAACGATGCCCCGCCGTAAGCCGCCACGCCCAAAGCCCCTGCTCCCAGGAATGCCATCGCAGCCGTATGCCATGCCCGCTCGCCAGTTCGGTCGGAATGCCGCCCCACCACCACCATGGCAATCGCCGTCGCAAAATACGGGATGGCTGCCACCACCCCAATCATCTGGTTGCTCAAGCCCGACATGCTGTGGATCGCGGTCGGCAGCCACGCCGTAACCCCATACATCGCGGCGGGCAACCCGAAATAGACCAGAGAAAGCACCCAGACCCGCCAATCCACAAACACCGACCACAAACCTCCGGCATGACCGGACTCGGCCTGCTCCTCGCGATTCAATTGGTCCAGCAGCCATTTCCGTTCATCGTCGCGGAGCCACCGCGCCTGCTTCGGACTTTCCGCCAGCACCCAAAGTACTGCCACGCCAAGCAGGATGGCCGGCGCGCCCTCCATCAAGAACAGCCATTGCCATCCCGCCAGTCCGCTGCCATGAAGTCCCAACAGCGCACCCGAGATCGGGCTGCCCACCACGCCGGCCAGAGGATTCGCCGTCATGAACCACGCCACCGCCCGGGCGCGCGCGCGCGCCGGAAACCAGTGCTTCAGGTAAAGAATCATCCCTGGAAAGAATCCCGCTTCCGCCGCGCCCAGAAGAAACCGAAGCACATAAAAACTCCGCGGGCCACGAATAAAAATCATCGAACAGGAGACGACGCCCCACGTCACCATCAGACCCGAAATCCAGCGCCGGACGCCCACCTTCTGCAGCACCAGATTGCTCGGCACCTGAAAAAAAAAGTATCCCGCAAAGAACATCCCAAAAGCCACGCCTTTCACGCGATCAGTGAGATGGAGCGGTTCGCTCATCTGCAACACCGCAAAGCCCACGTTGATGCGGTCCAGATAGGCAACGATGTAGAGAAGAAACAGGAACGGCATGAGCCGCCACATCAGGCGGTTGATGGTGGCGGATTCGAGTCTGGGGTCGGCCGGCGTATCCAAGTGGGCGTCCAGGGATGTCCCGCGAAACTGAGTTCGGGGTGCGCGAGGATTCTACGCTAAGCCGAGGCGTTCCCGAATTTCAGCGACAATTTCTTCTGGAGTTTGGGCGATGTCCGCCACCACCGCCTCTTGCGGCTCCTCCAAGTCGGCAAACTGCCCGGCCAAAATCCTTTCGTCGGCAAAATGTCCCCGCCGCGCCCGCAGCCGCTCGGTGATCCGTTCGCAACTTCCCTTCAGATAGACAAAACGGACCTCCGGTCCCACGCTCAGTTCCTGCCGGTAGCTCCGCTTCAGGGCCGAACACGCCATCACTCCGCTACGGACGTCCCCCATCCAACTCAGGATTTGTTTTCGCAAATTCGCCAACCAGGGACCCCGGTCTCCATCGTTGAGCGCGATGCCGCGCTCTATCTTCTCGACATTCGCGCGCGGATGAAAGTCGTCGGCGTCGGCAAACTCCCACCCCAGTTGCTCCGCCAGCAGCCGCCCCACCAACGTCTTCCCCGACCCCGTCACTCCCATCACGATCACAATCATGGGCGGAGCCGCGCAGCGCGTTTTTCGTTCTTAAGTCTCCGGTAAGACATCTCTGGGTTGAAAGACTGGGTTGAAGAAGAAGGATAGCAGCCGCTTAGAAGTCATCCCATAAAATGCGTTGGAAGAGCACGGCTTCCAGCCGTGCCGCTCAAGTGCCCGGCAATTCCGGCTTTAGCCTCTGAGGTTTGGCTCGTGTCCAGCCGCCAGGGCTTATGAGATAGGGGCTTAGGATCCTTAGCCCCGGCGTTGGTCATTTTGTTTTGCCGACTGCTCGCACGCCTCGCGCGCATCGCGCCCCGTAACTTCCTTGTACCACGCGGGATGAAACGTCCACGCCCACGCCTCACTCACCGCTCCGCGAATCATCGCCTGGAAAGTCCCAGTCTCGCCGATCGTGCTTAGGTAAATGTGGATGAAAATTCCCCCCAGCATGATGATCGCGGAAATATCGTGCAACACATAGCTGACCGCAACCGTGATGCGGCCAAAAGTCGAGGCTCCGAACCACAGCACGATCCCGGTGATCAGATAAGCCACGCAGCCCCACACGATCTCCCAGAACTGTAATTTCTGTCCTGCGTTGAAGAAGCCGGTATCGGGCGGATCCACCTTTTCCTTTCCCCCGAAGATTCTTCTCATATTGAGCATCCAGTTGGTATCGCCCTTGGTCCACGACATGGGCCTGATCCAGTTCAGCATTTGCAGCCCAAAGAAAAAAACAAATCCCAACCCGAACCACGGATGCATCTGCCGGCTCAGCGGCCCACCACCAAAAATTGGCGTGAACCAGCGGAACAGCCACGGCAAATAAATGCCAAATCCGGTGAACAACGCGAGGAAAAAGAAAAGCGCGACCGACCAGTGCAGAACCCGCGTGTAGACCGGATGCCGCAATAACTCGCCCTTGTACACTTCCGTCTGGCCCAAAGAATCGAAGGTGCGGCGGGCTTTGTCGTCAAAGCGTTCAATCACCGTTCCCATTCGCGCCCTCCTTTTTCGGCGGCTCGGGTTGCGGACGCCGCGGCCCCACCGTCACATAGTGCACCAGCACGCCCAGCGCTCCAAACAGCGCAAATGTCCCCAAAACCGGCTTGAACAGCCACTTCCACACGGTATAGCTCCAGGGAATAGTCGGATTCTTCGGCAACCCGCCATAGCGCTCAGGATCGGTCGCGTCATGCAAAACGTAAATCACGTGCGTGCCGCCAATCGATTGCGGGTCGTAAACGCCCGCGTTCTCCATCCCGAATTTATCGCGCAGTTGCTTGGCCCGCTCTTCCGCGATGTACTTCATGTCGTCCTTGGAACCAAACTTCAGGCAGCCCGTGGGACAAGCCTTGATGCAGGCCGGCTCCAGCCCCTCGCCCACGCGGTCCGAGCAAAGCGTGCATTTATAAACCTTCTTCGTTCCCGGATTAAACCGCGGAATATTAAACGGACACCCCGAAACGCAGAACTCGCACCCTATGCAATTCTCCTGATTGAAGTCGACGATCCCGTTCGTGTATTTCACGATCGCGCCGTCCGCCGGACACGCGGCCAGGCATCCCGGCTCGGCGCAGTGCATGCACTGGTCTTTGCGCATCAGCCACTGGATCGTCCCGTCTTCCCGCTGGTGTTCGTTGAACTTGATCAGGTTCCAAAAATTCCACCGCGTTTCCGGCATCGTCTGGTACGTGTTGTCGAACATGGTCGCGCTGAACGGCATATCATTCCACTCGACGCACGCCACCTCGCAAGCCTTGCAGCCGATGCACGTAGTAGTATCGACCAGCTTGCACACCTCGAAATCGCGCTGCATCCCTTTGCCGGGAGCCGGTCCGGAATGTCCCGAAATCTTTTCGGCTTGTAGCGTCTTGCGGTCGACCATGTTCGTTAGCCTTTAAAGTTTCTCGACCTTCACCAGGAATCCCTTGAACTCCGGCGTAAACGCGTTCGGATCAATCACCGTCGGCGTCAGCTGGTTGGCCAGCGTCTTCGCCGTTTTGCCCTCGTCCTCGGCAATGCCGCGGAATCCCCAGTGAATCGGAATTCCGATCTGGAACATTTCCTGCCCATCGATCTTCATCGGCCGGATACGCCGCGTCACCATCGCTTTCGCAATATAGTGGCTGCGCGCGCTCGTGACTTTCACTTTCTCTCCGCCCTTCAGCTGCATCTGTTCCGCCAGCTCAAACGGAATTTCCACAAACGGCTCCGGCACCAGTTGCACGTTCATGGGATTGTTCTTCGTCCAATAGTGGTAATGCTCCGTAAGGCGGTACGTCGTGCAGATCACCTTGAATTCCTGCCCCGTCACCGCGTACTTGTCGGCATCGGTTTTGTACTTCTTCACCACCGGATTGTTCGATTGCGCCGGATGCAGCGGATTCGCGATCGGACTCTCGATCGGCTCATAGTGCTCCGGAAACGGCCCGTCGGCCATCCCGCCGAGCGGCACAAACAAACGCCCCACGCCTTCCGGATTCATAATGAACGGCCCCATGTGATCTTTCGGCGCCGAATCCGGCTTGAAATCCGGAACGTCATTTCCCACCCAACTCTGCTTCGCCTCGTCCCACCAAATCTGCCGCCGCTGCGGATCCCACGGCTTGCCCTCCGTGTCGCAAGACGCCCGGTTGTACATTACGCGGCGGTTCATCGGCCACGACCATGCCCAGTTGGGATAAATTCCCAGCCCCGAAGGATCGTCGGTTCCGCGCCGCTGCATCAGCGCGCCCGCTTCCGTCCACGACCCGCAGTAAATCCAGTTCCCGCACGAAGTCGTCCCGTCGTCCTTGAGCCACGCAAAGCCCGGCAATTGCTGCCCGGCCTTGATCGTGACGTTCGTCTTCGGATCGGTGATATCGACCAGCGCCTTGCCGTTAAGTTCCTTCGCCACTTCCGACAGCGATGGGTTGTACGGATCGGTATAAGCGAACGTCAGGTTGAGAATTGGATCCGGGAACTTCCCGCCTTTTTTGTAGAGCTCGCGAACTTTCAGGAAGATCGTCGCAATAATTTCCTGATCGAGCCGCGCTTCTCCCGGCGGCGGCACGGCTACGTTCTTCCACTGCAGCCAGCGCGCCGAGTTCACGAACGTTCCGTCTTTCTCGGCAAAACCTGCGCCCGGCAGGCGATACACCGTGGTATTAATCTTCTTCATCTCGTCGGTCGAGATGCCCGGCGCGCGCCAGAATTCGCTGGTTTCGTCGGGATAAATCTCGCAAACCACCAGCCAGTCGGCCTTTTTCAGCGCATCAATATTTTTCTTCGAATCCGGGCCGATCATCACCCCGTTCATCCCGAAGGCAAAAATCCCTTTGACTTTGCCTTCATACATATCGTTCCAGATATTCACCCAGGAATAATTACGGTCGATCTTGGGCAGATAGTGATACGCGTAGTCGTTCTCCTTGGTCGCCGCCGGCCCATACATCGCCTTCAGCAGCGACGTGGCAAACTTCGGCGTGTTGGAGTAGTAGTTGAACGAGTCCCAGGCATCAGGCTTGGAAGCCGTCGGCGTAACCCGCTTCAGATACGTCGCCAGATCCACATCATTCGGATTCGGCACTTTCAGATATCCCGGCAGATTATCGAAGATGCCGGCCATATCGGTTGCGCCCTGAATGTTCGAGTGTCCGCGCAGAGCGTTCACGCCGCCCCCGGCACGCCCCACGTTGCCCAATAGCAACTGCAGCATGGCCGCGGTGCGGATAATCTGCGTGCCGGAACTGTGCTGCGTCCAGCCCACGGCGTAAATAATTGTGGCGACTTTCTTCATGTCGCCGTCTTTGCGCACAGAAGTAAACAGATCGGCAGCCTTGAGGAATTGTTCTTTCGGAATTCCGGTGATGCGCTCCACCATCTCCGGCGTGTAGCGCTCGTATTGCTTCTTCAATAACTGAAACACGCAGCGCGGATGCTGCAGCGAAAGGTCGTAGGCGGTTTTCGCGGGAAGCAGCGGCGGAGGTGGTGGCGTACCCACAACCGCAGGCTTCGCCGCCGCAGCTGCGCGATGCTCCGGCGTCGCGACGGCGGCCTTGCCCGTTAGATCTCCGCCTTCTTCATAATTCCAGGTAGCCTTGTCGTAGACCTTCTTCTCCTCATCAAATCCTGAGTAGAGCCCGTCTTCCGGAAGCTTGAATCCCTCTTTGATGATGAACGCGGCGTTGGTGTAGTTGACCAGATAGTCGTGCGCAATGCGCCCATTCTGCACGGCGTAGTTGATCACCCCGCCCAGAAAAGCAATATCCGCGCCTGCCCGAATCTGCAAATAGAGATCTGCATTGGCCGCCGTCCGCGTCAGCCGCGGATCCACAACGATGGTTTTCGCATTGCGGTGAATCTTGGCTTCAATCGCCCACTTGAAGCCGCAAGGATGGTTCTCCGCCGGATTCCCACCCATGATCAACATCATGTCGGTGTTCTTGATGTCGATCCAGCCATTGGTCATTGCCCCGCGTCCGAATGTTGGCCCCAAACTGGAGACCGTAGGGCCATGTCAAACCCGAGCCTGGTTTTCCAGGTAGCAGACCCCCAGGCTGCGCATGGTCTTCACGACCAGATAGTTGAACTCGTTGGTATCGGTGCAACCGCCGGTAAAGGCGATGCCTTCGCAGCGGTTCACGGTCTTGCCCGCCGCGTCTTTTTCAAAGAACGTCGCGTCGCGCGTGTCCTTCACTTTCTGCGCAATTTCGTTGTAGGCGTCATCCCACGAAATATCTTCCCAGTCGGTCGCGCCCGGCCGCCGCACCTGTGGTTTCAGCAGCCGCCGCTCATTCAAAATATCCTGCTCCAGCGACGACCCCTTGGGGCAGAGCGTCCCGCGATTGATGGGATGGTCCGGATCTCCCTCGACGTGAATGACCTGCGGAATCGCGTTCTTGGCCTTATCGCCCAGCGTGTAAATGATCACGCCGCAACTCACCGAGCAATACGGACAAGTGCTGCGCGTCTCGGTGGCGCGGGAAATCTTCAGGCCTTGGGTTTGGGCGTAAACGGGAGTGAGATCGAAACCGAGGAGAGAGAAGCCCGCGCCTCCGGCGAGCGTTCCCTTCAGGAAAGTCCTGCGAGAGAGTTCCATTTCACATCCTCCGGCCACTTCGGCCGCGGCCCGAAAGTCGTACAACGGAGCGGAACGACTTGCTTGCGAGACGGAGGTTGATTGTTACGGCCACCCACATCCTGAACCCAGTGGCCGGCTCGTTCTGTTCAGATGCCCAGCAATATAGTCCCAGCTGCGCGCCTGCGTCAATGCGGGTATTGGAAGTCGCCGTGAGAACCGAGGGTCGGAGGAGGAGATGGAACGGAGTCCTCTGATTCCTGCCCCGAAACGGGCGGCACGCGATCGCCCGGCGCGGAAGTGCCCGGGAAGAGCGGACGCTGACAATACCCCGCCAGGGACGCAACCGGTTCCGGATGCATAGTCGTAAAAACCCAGTCCCCACTCTCGTGGACGATGGGTTGCGCCGCCGGCGCTCGAAGCTCATAATCGCGGCGTGACCGCAAGCCGCTGGCAGCAACGCATTCAGCGCGCCGAAACCCTCGCCGCCCGGCATGCCTTCGCCGCTGAGATGCTGGCCTTCTACATAAAGATCGCCCATTTTCAGGAGAGCCTCTTCCAACGCCTGCAGCGCGCCGCGGAGAACAAAGTTTCTGTTTCAGGGCCGCCGGAACTGCCCGAACTGCTCTCCAGTTTCGGGCCTTATCTCTCGCTGGTCGCAGAGCAAGGCCCCGAACGCGTCGCCGTGGTTGCCCACGATCTGAAAAACAGCGGGAAGAACTCCTGGCAAGAATGGCTGAACGAGTGCTGGTCTGCGGTCGAGCAGCCTTCCGCCGAGCCGCGGGAATTTCTTGCTCTTGCGTTTCTGCAGCCCTACGCGGAATTTGTCCGCTCGCGGGTTCCCCTGCAGCTAGATGGCTACACGCACTCTCTTTGCCCGTTCTGCAGCCGCAAGCCTGGCATGGGCATTCTGCGCCAGCAAGGTGATGGAGGTCGGCGTTCGCTGCTTTGCGCGTTCTGCCTCACCGAGTGGGAATTTCGCCGCATACTCTGTCCCGGCTGCGGCGAAGAAGATCACAAGCGCTTGCCGGTCTACACCGCCGAAGAGTTCGGCTACATCCGGGTGGAATGCTGCGATTCGTGCAAGACGTATATCAAGAGCGTGGACCTTGGCAAAGCTGGCCTGGCGGAGCCGCTGGTGGATGAGATTGCCTCCGTCCCGCTCGACTTATGGTCGCAGGAACACGGCTACGCCAAGCTGCATCCCAACCTGCTGGGAATGTAGGCTGGGCATTCCCGCTCCTAGCTGCTTATCTCTTAGCTAAGGCGTAGACAGATCGCGGGCGCGTGGCCAATGCGCGCGGTGGCCGATCTGATTTCGGCGGCCCGGACCCCTCCCAGGATGCCATTTCCTGAGCCGGAAACGGCCCTAATTTCGACGAGCCGGTGCGGGGGCAGGGAAAACCTCATCCGCGAGATTACCCGTGCGTCCTGCGGCATTCCAGGTGGCATCTACTTGTTTTCAATCACTTACACCAAGACTCAATAACTTACGGATAATTTCAACGACTTACAAGCGAGGGATTACAATGTGCTGAGATCCGGATCCGGGAAACGGCATAGGGCCACAAACGGCACCAAGGCAGACCGGAACCCGTTGGTGGATCCACTTGAATTTCTCCGCGCACTTTGCGGTTTTTCCTTTGGTTCAAGGCTCTTGCTTTTTTTACGGAAAATCAAAAGGCTTTAACTGCCAAGTGCGCAAAGAAAGGCCCGAAGCACGCGAAGAAATTCAAACTGAACCATTACTACGAACCCTCATGACTTTGCCTTGCGCTTTGCTTCGTGGCTTTCTGTGGTCGAAGACTTAGCACGCCCAACCACACCTCACTCCCACTTCGCCTGACCTTCACGAATCGTGATGTAGCGGTCGATTGGGAGATCGGTGAAGCGCTGTACCAATCCGCTGGGCTGCGGCCATTTCACTTCCAGCCAATCAAGTTTGGTTCGCTTGCCGATGCCCAGCACGATCCGCGGATCGTGCTGGGAAAGAAAACGTCCAACGTTTTTTCTCAGCAGAACCGGCGGCTCATTGCTCAAGCTCTTAGTAAGAAAGGCGGGGCACCAGGTCATTTCGAAGCTTAGGCTAGAATTCGGTGTATGAGGGTACAGAGCCGAGTCCGGCACACGGCCAGGATCTACGTATTGGGACTGCTGATTGCCCGCGCCGTGGTTGCGCAGACCGGAGCGTCACCCAACTCTCAGCCCGCAAGAGGCACAGAAACACAACTGCACTCCTACCTCGAACGTGCTGCGGAAGCCATGCACAAAGGCGAACTGGCCTCTGCCGCGGAGGCCCTGCGGCAGGCGCTGGCAATTGATCCACATTCTCTTGCCGCCCTGAATAACCTGGGCATTGTGCTGTCGCGCGAGGGGAAACCCGCAGAGGCCATCCCCCTCTACGAAGAAGCGCTAAAGGTTCGCCCCGGCGATCCGGCGACTCAACGCAATCTTGCTATTGCTGACTTCAAAGCCCAGCACTACCGCTCGGCGTGGAGTCTGCTTCAAGCCATGGCGGTGGCCTATCCCAATGACTTTCAGATCCTCGACCTGGCAGGACTTTCCCTTTTTGCGCTGGATCGTTACCCGGAAGCGGCCAGCTATCTGGAACGCGCCAACCAGGTGCAGCCATCCGATCTGGAGACCCTCGACATGCTGGGCAAGGCGTATTCGCGGATGAAAGACTACGAGGCGCTCACCAGCGTGTTCGCACGCATTATGCAGCTGAATCCGAATTCGGCCTCGGCTCACATCATGATGGGCGCGGCCTATGACCAGATGTCGGATCGGCCGGAGGCGATCAAGGAATATCAGGCGGCGATCGCCGCCGATCCGAATTTCATGGGAGCCCATTCCGGCCTGGGTTTCCAGTATTGGCGGCAAGGCGAGAATGAACTAGCCGAGAAGGAGTTTCGGGCAGAGCTGGAGCGCTTTCCAGCTGATCCGGTGTCGAACTGCATTCTGGGCCAAATCCTTCTGGCGGAGTCTGAGCCAGAAGAGGCCGAGACGCATTTTCGCGCAGCCCTGAAAGTGAATCCTCGATATACCGAGGCTCAATTCGGTCTGGGCAGAACGGAAGTGGCCTTGAAACATCCGCAAGCGGCGGTTGATGCCCTTCGCAAAGCGATCCAGATCGACCCCGACTACTTCCAGGCGCATTACGTGCTGGGTACGGTGCTGCGGCAGCTAGGGCAAACCGCCGAAGCAGCGAAAGAACAAAAAATAGCAGTCGATATCCAGGAGAAAGGACGAGCGGAGGCGATCAAGAAGAACGAAGGCCAGAAGGATGAGGGCCCATAATGCTGTCGGCTTACGAATTCCCCGTTGTACCTACGAAGAAATATTCATTCGGCCTGAGAAAAAGGCGCACGCTTTTTGGGGCGTGCGCCCGGAACCAACGTCACGCGGAGCGCTAGAATTTGATCTTGACTCCCAACTGCATCGTGCGTGGGTCATGCCATCCGTTAATGCTGCCGAACGCGGCTGGGTTCCCGATGTCCGTGTTAAGTCCGCTCGGACTGCCATGATTGAAAGCGTTGAAGGTCTCGAGTCTAAGCTGCAGGGCTGCGCGTTCTCCAAACTTTACGTTCTTTATCAGCGAGATGTCCCACAGCTGGAACCCCGGCCCTAAGACAGTGCCCGGAGCCTCACTACCGAAATGTCCAACTGCCGTGGCAAAAGCAGCGGTATTGAAGAACTTTGCCGCGGTCTTCGGTCCTCTCGGGTCCCCTATCAAATCAGTACGGATTTGAGCGGTCGCTCCGCGAGCCAAGTTTAGGCCCGACTGGTTGTTCGCAGCGTTGGCGAATGGATCGTTACCACCCTGAGTCACCGTATTTGACTGGCCGGACTGTACGTTAGTAATCCCGGAGAGCTCCCAACCTCCTAGCACATGGCCAAGCGCGCTATTGTCATGCCTGTAGAAAGGTAATTCGTAGACATAGCTGACTACGAGGATTTGAGGAGTGTTAAGAGTCGACAGGCCATAGTCCCCCTTGAGGTTGTATGCGTCAGCGACTCCCAGGCTGCGGTCTTGCGGATTGGTGGTGAGAAGCTTCGACCACGTGTAGGCAACTCCAAATGTGAGGCCCTGGCTGAGCCGCCTATTCAAAGACACTTGCAACGAGTTGTAGTTGCTGGTGAAAATTGGCGCACGGGAAACAATGGCCTGGTATCCGGGATAGGGAACCAGAGCGTTGGCGTCGTCCGTTGGGTTCGCCAAACGCGTGGCCACAGTGGGTTGATTGATGTTGATATCGCCGAGTAGGTGAGTACCTTTCGTGCCGACGTACCCAACCTCTAACACAGTATTGTGCATGATCTCATGCTGCACTGACAGGTTGTAGTCCTGATAGCTGGGGGGGGTGAAGGTCGGTATTCCCGTAGCTGTCAGGCTGGCGGGACCGAGAGGCGCACCGGCAGGAGCCCCGGCAGTTGGGTTGTCGAACACATTTAGGCTTGCCGTTCCATTGTTGTTGACAGTGGCGGTTTGTACCAGCGGAGGATCATTGAAGGCATTCTGTTCCCAGATGCCATTTAAGGTGCGGTCGTAAAAGAGGCCGTAGCCAGCACGTACGGCCCATTTTCCGTCTCCGAAAGGATCGTAGGCAAGACCAAGTCGAGGTCCCCAATTGTTATTCGAGCTGGGATTCACGCGGCTGCCGTACGGAGAACATGTGACCAAGGGACCGATCGCCTGAGCGGCAGTACACGCCGCGCCAGTTGGGAAGACTAGGCCATTGGCATAGGTTGCCGCATCGTTTCCTGGAGCCATCTGGCCTGTAGCTGGGTCGATGACTGGAGCTTTGGAGATCTGAAACGCATTGGAATCGAAGTTGAGGAGTGTGTTGTGACTGTCGGACGGCGACGGGAAGTAACTGTACCGGACACCTATATTCAAAGTCAGGCGGCGGGTAACTTTCCAGTCGTCTTGCACGTAAGCTTCGAAGTTTACGTAATGCAGAAATGGAACGGTGTCTTTGCTTTGTTGCGTGTAGCTAGACGACTGCCCCAACAGAAAATTCGCGAATTCGGGGTTTCCATTGGCGCCGGAGAAATTAAACGTTGCCGCGCCTGAGTCGCCGTTCTCGGTTTTGACCATCCACATCGACGTAAGACCAGTCCGAATCGTGTGGTTGCCGTGCTGGATCGAGAGATTGTCGAAAATGTTCTTGTCTTTGTTGCGCTCGAAATAAGGCGCACTGGTGTTGGTCAACCCCGCTGCGCCGGAGGCGAAAGAAATGTTGGGCGCTCGACCGTAGGGGTCCTGGTAGACGGTGTTGTTGGTCAGCGTGCTTGTGAACGCAGGAGAGTCCGCGATCGCCTTAGTGAGAACCGAATTGATGGCGCCATAAGAATCGACGAACTCTACCTCGTTGACGATTTTTGGGGAGAGGGTCGCCGTTGCGTTTATTACCAGGTTGCGCCCGGGAGCGTTGAGTGATGTGGTTTCAACCCCAGGGTAGTTGGCTGCCCCCCAGAGTCCAAACGGGAAGTTCTGTGGCACGGAATCCTGCAAGTAACGCGCGTAGAGGCGGACTTTGTCTCCGAGATTCTGGTCGAGACGAATGTTGTCCTGCCGGAAGTTGTTCAACTGACTATATCCCGTGACCAGCTGTCCGCTTGCGCCGGCAGGGTTCGCGTTCATGAATGCGTTCAGGTAGGCATTCGCATTCTTGCTGAAACAACTAGAACTGATGGTGGAGGTGGTCCCTACGGTCGTCACACAACCCGCTGGGGCGACCGGAATGGGAGCTGTGAATACGCCGCTCAGTTCTGCGGCAGTTGGCACTGTAATGGTGTTTGTACCCGGCGTGCTGGCCTTCCGCCACTCCTCAGACCAGAAGAAATATGTCCTGTCTTTGGCTGGATGGAAAACCTTCGGGATGAAAAGTGGACCACCGAGGGTGAAGCCGTAGTCGTTGTAACGCTCGATCGGGGTTTGATTGGCGGAGACGGGAGCACCGGCGGCGATATTGGCCCTGTTGCCGAAGGTGTTTGCGTTATAGAAATTGTTGCGATTGAATTCGTAGGCGCTACCGTGAAATTGGTTCGTGCCCGATTTCGTCGCGACGACAATCTGACCGCCGCCACTGCGTCCAAATGATGCGTCGTAGTTGCTTCTCTCTAGCGTGAACTCTTGGATCGCATCAATACTGGGGGTGTTCAATAACGTTCCGTTCGAACCGCTATCATTAATGTCAGCGCCGTCGACCGTCCAGTTATTGGCGCCCGTGCGCGCACCATTGATCGAAATAGAAGTGTTGCTGCTGAGGCCAAAGCCGGGTTTGTCTCCCAACTGGTTTGAAACGCCGGGTTGCAGCAATACGAGCTGTTCGAAGTTGCGATTGTCAAGCGCCAGTTCTCGGACCTGGTCCCCTGTGACTGTTCCGGATTCTTCCGCCGTGGTGGTTTGAATCGGCGTGTTTTCTGCCGTCACCTCGAGGGTTTCGGTCACCTTCCCGGTTACTAAGCCGACATCGAGAGTGTGCTTTTCTGCGACGTTCAGAATGACGTCCCTGGCGACATATGCCTGGAATCCGCTGCTCTTGACCGTCACCGTATAACGTCCGGCAGGCAGATTCGTAATGTTGAAATTTCCACTGCTGCCGGTGCTGATCGCGCGGTCAGCGCCGGTTTCGTCGCTGTGAACCGAGACGGTTGCGCCCGGAACCACGGCGCCGCTGGGGTCGGTTACCGTACCCGTGAGCGTGGCCGCCAGCTCTTGCGCCAGTCCAACTGTCGACAAGCTCAGGATGACCAAGCAGACTCCCAGAAGTAAAGACATCGTCTGCATTGGTCCGCGCTGCGTTGAATTTTCGCGTCTTCCGCAAATCCATTTCGTTATCACAGTGCCTCCTCGAAACACTTCCTGCTGGGCGCTAGAGACTAGCCCTAATTGAAATCGATTATGCTATATAGCACATGGCAGTGCATGGTCAAGAAAAAAATGCAGAAAACTGTGAAAATCTTTTTGGGGCGATTCTGGATCGCTCTATATCACTTCGCTCCGAGGCCAGGACTGCGGCTCAGGCTCGGAGCTGACTCGTGCTTCGCTTCTGGAGTAAGGATCGAGTGAATGTGGGCCAATCAGCATTTTTTATGCGCCTTACGCAAAAAATCGCTGCGGGGCTGCCCGCCCCGGCCAGAGAGCAAAAAACACATGCTCTATAGCATTCCATGCCTGACCAAAATGGAGCTGTGGTGAATTTTCGCGATTTTGGCTTTACACGGCGACTCAAATACGCTATATAGCACAAGGACGCGCACCGCGGGTTCCTACTCAAGCGCACGCATCAGGGGACGCAATTGCCCCCGGCGGAATGCCCTTGTAGGCTGAGTAAATCGATTTATGTCAGGAAATCACAGCAACGGAACGCCGGCTTACAAGCGGATCCAGAACACGATCCGGAAGCGCATCGAGGCCGACCAGCTCGGGCCCGGGGATGCCGTTGCCTCGGAGCGCGAGCTTGCCAAAGCGCACAAAGTCAGCCTGATGACGGCCCGCCATGCGCTGGCCGGGCTGGAGCGGGAAGGGATCGTGGAGCGGCGGCGGGGTGCGGGGACGTTCGTCGCATCGCCCAAGATTCATTTCAACAAGCTGATGAGTTACACCGAGCACATGGCCAGCCGCGGGCTGGCGCCGAGTTCGCGCGTGCTGCTGGCCAAAGTGATTGACGATGAGCAGGAAGTGGCGGCCCGCCTGGGCCTGCCCGCAGCCAGCCGCATGGTCAAGATCGAGCGTCTTCGCATGACCGGCGAAGAACCGTTCGCGCTGGAAATCTGTTACCTGCCGGCGGCGGAGTTTTCCGACCTGGTACGGGCGCCGCTGGGCAGGAGCTCTCTGTTCGCCGCGCTGAAGCACGAATACGGCGTGGAGCTGGCCTATGCCGACGAAGAAATTGATGCGACCGCGGCCGATACCAATATTGCCGAGTTGCTGGGGCTGCACCGCGGAGCGCCGATCCTGCGCATCCGGCAGGTGATCTATTCCACGAAGGGCAAGGCCACCATCTACGGAGTGGGCTTCTACCGCTCGGAGCGGCACACGCTGTTCATCCGGCGCTTCCGCTAGGGCTGATCTGGCCAGCGAAGCTGCGGTCTTGTGCGGGTTTTCCCGACTGCCGGTCCCGCAACCCGTCTTCACCCTTTTCACAATTCTTCATCCCAGTCTTCCCCCTTCTTCACCCCGGCCCACAGGGCGACCTCCGACTTGCTAGAATCGTGTGTTTGTCTGGCGCAGGGAATTTGCGCTGACGGTCTGTTTTCCAGGAGGACGGAGGAATGCCGCTCGTTCGCATCCGCGCTGCCATTTTTGTCTGGTTCATCTTGATCGCCACGCTTGCCTTTTCACAACAGCTGCCCGAAGGACGTCTGATGCGCTTCCCCGATATTCACGGGGATAAGATCGCGTTCGTCTATGGAGGTGACATATGGCTGGCTTCGGCCAGCGGCGGCGCGGCGCACCGCATCACCACGCATCCCGGCCGCGAATTGTTCCCGAAGTTTTCGCCGGACGGCAAATGGATCGCATTCACCGGCCAGTATGACGGCAACTTCAATGTCTACGTGATGAGTTCGTCGGGCAGCCAGCCGCGCCAGCTCACTTTTTATCAGGGCAGCGCCACGCAGCTAAACGACCGCATGGGCATCCACAACCAGGTCATCACGTGGACGCCCGACAGCAAGCGCATTGTTTTTCTCTCGCGGCGCGACGCCTCCAACGGCTGGACTAAACGCCAGTTTACGATTTCGATTGATGGCGGGCTGCCCGAGCCTCTGCCCATGGACCAGGGCGGGCTCACTTCGTTCAACGCGGACGGCACGAAGATTGCCTACAACCGAATTTTCCGCAACTTTCGCACCTGGAAACGCTACACCGGCGGGTTGGCGCAGGACATCTACATTTACGACCTCAAGAACAACGTTTTCGAGCAGCAGATTCCGCACACCGATTACACCGACACGTTTCCCATGTGGCACGGCAACACGGTCTATTTCACCTCGGACCGGGGTACGGAACACCGGTTCAACGTCTATGCCTATGACCTGGGCACGAAGCAGGTGGAGCAGATCACGCACTTCACCGAGTTCGACGTGATGTGGCCGAGCCTGGGGGATTCCTCGATCGTCTTCGAGAACGGCGGATATCTCTACGTGCTGGACCTGAGCACGCGCCAGGCGACGAAGCTCACCATCGCGCTGCCCGGCGAACGTGATTTGACCATGAAGCACTGGGCGAGCGTCAGCAAGAACATCACCGAGTTCGATATCGCTCCTGACGGTAAACGCGCAGTGTTTGCGGCCCGCGGCGACGTCTTCACCGTACCCGCCAAAGAGGGTGCTACGCGCAATCTCACGCGCACTCCGGGCATTCGGGAAAAAGAAGTTGCGTGGTCTCCGGACGGGCGCTGGATCGCGTTCGTTTCCGACCGCACCGGCGAAGACGAGATCTACATCACGCCCCAAGACGGCATGGGCAATGTCGAGTTAGGCAAAGAGAACGAGACCAAGGAAAAAGAAAAAGACAAGGAAGCCGCTGCCAAAGAAGCCGCCCGGGAGAAAGAACGGGGGAAAGACAAAGAGCAGCAGATCACCAGCGGCTACAAAGGCTTCAAGTTCGTGCCCGCGTGGTCGCCGGACAGCAAGAAACTGGCCTGGGCGGATAAAGATCTTCGGCTTTGGTACGTCGACATTGATGCTAAGAAAGATGACAGGAAGCCAGTCGAAGTGGATCGCGGCAAATACAACGAAATCACGAACTACGCATGGTCGCCCGACAGCAAGTGGCTGGCCTACGATAAGGCGCAACAGAGCGGGCTGAGCATCGTGTATCTCTACTCGACCGCCGACCAGAAGATCACGGCCGTCACTAGCGAACTGGTCAACAGCCAGGGTCCCGTTTTCGATCCTGAGGGCAACTACCTTTATTTCCTCTCTGACCGCGATTACAACGAAGTGCTCGGCAATTTCGATTTCGAGTTCGCCAACCCCAAGACTACGCGGCCTTACCTGGTTACTCTTCGCGCTGACGCGGCTTCTCCCTTCCCGGCGCTCAGTGATGAAACCGCCATCAAGCACGAGGAGCCCGCGGCGGAAGCTTCCGAATCCGAGAAGGGCGAAAAGGACAAAGACAAGTCCAAGGACAATCGAGCGGACGAGAAAAAGAAAACTTCCAGCGATGACCGGAAGAAGGAAGAGGTGAAGCGCGAGAGAGAGATCAAGGAAGTCATCAAGAACTTCCGCATTGATCTGGAAGGCATCCAGAACCGCATCGTCGCACTGCCGGTGCCTCCTGCGAGCGTAAGCGGCATGGGAGCCGCGAAAGGCTTTCTCTACTATTCCACGCAGCCGGTGCAGGGCCTTTCGGGGCCGCTTCCGGGCGAAGAATCCGCGATTCATGCCTACGACCTGAAGGAGCGAAAAGAGAAGACACTGATCGAAGGCATTGACCGGTGGACTATTTCTTTCGACGGCACGAAGATTCTGTACCAGGCGAAGGAAGCGTACGGCATCATCGACGCGAAAGCGGACGGCCCGAAGAAACCTGGCGAAGGCGCGCTGAATCTGAGCGGCCTGCGCGCGGAAATCGATCCGCCGGCCGAATGGAAACAGATATTCAACGAAGTCTGGCGGCAGGAACGCGACTTTTTTTTCGAGGCCAGCATGAACGGCGTGAACTGGGAAGCGATTCGCGACAAATATGCGCCGCTGGTTCCTTATGCCGCCAATCGTTATGACCTTACTTACATCCTGGGCGAGGTGATTGGCGAGCTGTCCAATTCGCACACTTACGTGGGCGGCGGAGACCAGCCCGACCTGCATCCCGTGAATATGGGCCTGCTGGGTGTGGACTTCGAACTCGATTCCGCCAGCGGGCTATACCGCTTTAAGAAAATATATCCGGGAGAGAATTGGAATCCGCAGACGCGGTCGCCGCTCACCGAGCCCGGCGTAAACGTGCGCGAGGGCGAATATCTGCTGGCGGTCAACGGCCGGGCGCTGCGCGCGCCGCAGAATCCCTACGAGCTATTCGTCAACACGGCCAACGAGACCACTGCTATTACCGTGAACTCCAAGCCCAACGCGGAAGGCGCTCGCACCTTGCCGGTAAAGCCCATCGCCGACGAGTATCCGCTGCGCGAACTCAACATGGTCGAGACCAATCGAAAAAAGGTGGACGCGGCCACGCACGGCCGCGTCGGCTACCTCTACCTGCCCGACATGGGCGATGCGGGACTCAACGCGTTCGTCAAACAGTACTTTCCGCAGATTCGCAAGGAAGGCCTGATCATCGACGTGCGCTACAACGGCGGAGGCTTCGTCGACCAGCTCATCTTCGAGCGCCTGCGCCGCATCCTGGCCGGAATGGACTCTGCCCGCAACTGGGAGAGCAATACAGTACCGCCGGTAGTCTTCCACGGCTACATGGCTGCGATCACCAACCAGTACGCCGCTTCCGACGGCGACATTTTCAGCGAGTTCTTCAAGGTCTACAAACTGGGCCCGCTCATCGGCGAGCGGACCTGGGGCGGAGTGCGCGGCATCCGTGGTGAATTCGCGCTCATCGACGGCGGCTACATCACGCGGCCGGAATTCTCCCGTTACGATCTCAACAGCAAGTGGGTGGTCGAAAACCGCGGCGTGGCTCCGGACATTGAGGTGGACAATCGTCCCGACGACGTGGTGCGCGGCAGAGATGCCCAACTGGAGCGCGCCATCCAGGAAGTGATGAAACAGATCGACGCCAATCCCAAGAAGCTGCCGCCACGCCCGCCCGACCTTCCGGCGTATCCGGAAGGACCGGCGATGTAGCAGATCCATCGGAAGTGGAACGGAGAGGACCGCGATTTCAGCGGGGGCGGTCCCCCGCCGGCAGAATTTTGTTGAGTTCCGCGCAAAATGCCCGACTTCCGTGCCACTCCTATGGCACGTTAGGGCTTTGACCGAGGTGGTTACGGTTGGTTACTGTAGAAACCATGATTTCCCCCGATCGTAACCTTGATGGGTGTCCTCGACAAACTTCCGACATTTTTGACCGTAGGGGCGCTGGTCATTATTTTTGCCTGCCTCAAACGTCATGCGAGCTGCGCGCGGCTCACGGCGTGGTCCGTGGGATGGGCGCTGGTGTTCACGCACTTCCTGGCGCAACTGCTCGAGCCTGATCGCGGCCACATTAGTTCCCTTCTGCTGGCAATCGACGCGGGTGCTTTGCAGGCTGCGGCCGTGGCGTTTCTGGTCTCCGTTTCTTCGGTGGCCGAAAATTCCGCCAAGCGCACCATGCTGCTGCTGGTGCTGGGTGTGCCTTCTCTGCTGTACTCCGCGTTGTCCTCGAACGGCTCGCAGGCGCGGTGGCTCTACGTTCTCTGCCTGATTGTATGTTTCGGCGGCGCAGCTGCATTTTTCTTGCGCGTGCATCGCAAGTTTTCCTGGTATATAGCCTCCGTCACTTTTCTTTGCTCGCTCGCCGGCGCGTGGGCGATTCGAGCGGCTGTGCACGGTTCGTTTGAGGAAGGCACGGTCGCGTTACTGGGCATTGGATTTGGCTTGCCAGGGGTTTTTATCTGCCGGAATTACTGGCGCAGATCGTTCGGCATCCTGACAATTTCCGGCGGCTTCCTGTGCTGGGGAGCGCTGTTTCCCGCGGGCCTCTGGATCGAACGATTCGCACCGAAATTGATTGTGCCCGGAGAGCTGTGGGACGTGCCCAAGCTTTTCGTCGCCTTTGGCATGATTCTCGCCATCGTCGAAGATAAATCGCTCTCCATCACGGGCATGCGCCAGAAGGCGGAATCGCTTAATCGTCAACTGGAGCGTTTCGCGGCCATCACCTCGCGCCTGCTGAGCGGCGCAAAACCGGAAGAGATATGCCCCGAGATCGCCACCGCGATCACCGAAGTCTGCGGCTTCACCGCAGCGATGGTTCAACTTGAGGATGGTGATGGGCAGTTAAGGGTCATGGGGTCCAGCGGATCGCCCAACGCTCTGCGCAAGCTTAAAGCGGAAGCGCAAGACTGGACGGCGGATCGCATCCCGAGCGCTTGCGCGAGCGGCCTGCGCATTGGCAGTAACTCATTTTTGCAGCCGCGGGAAAAACCTGGAACTTCAGAGGTCGCGGACCGGGAAGCCGAGACCGATTCCGGCACATCCTGCCAGAACAGCCACACTTTGTTGATACCGCTCTGCTCCGGGGCGGGCATGCATCTGGGGTGTATTCGATTACTGACGCCGGGGCCGGCATACCTGTTGGATACGCTCGAATTGGCGCGCATCGAGATGGTCGCGGCCGATCTGGCGGTAGCGCTGCAGTTAAAAACCCTGCATCGGCAGTTGGTGTGGTCCGAAAAGTTGGCGGCGCTCGGTCAATTGCTCGCCGGCGTGGCGCATGAGCTCAACAATCCACTGACCGTGATCATGGGGTACGGCGAACTGATCGGCGACAACCTCGTTTCGCCCCCGGCGCGGGAGCAGCTCGCCCGGCTGGTGAACGAGACCCGCCGCATGAAGCGGATCATCGAAAACCTGCTGCGCTTTTCGAGGCAGGGGGCGCGTGACGCGCATATTGTCCAGCTATCTCCGCTGGTGCACGAAGTGCTGGCGTTGTGCGAGTACTACACCCGCAAGCGCAACGTGCGCGTGGAACTCGATATCGCTCCTGGCCTTCCGTCGCTGGCAGTGCATGAAGACGAAATCAAACAAATTCTGCTGAACCTGTTCAAGAATTCCAGCGACGCGCTGGAGGGTTTCACGGGGAACAAGTGCATCAGCATTCGCGCCTATCAGTCCGGGGCGCGGGCGGTGATTGAAGTAGAAGACAGCGGACCCGGTTTCGCGAATCTGAATCGCGCCCTGGAACCCTTCTTCACAACCAAGCCTGCCGGAAAAGGCACGGGCCTTGGCCTGAGCGTCTGTTACGGAATCGTGAAACAACGCGGAGGCGCTCTGCGGATCGAAAACCTGAATCCGTTGGGGGCGCGAGTTACGGTGGAACTTCCGATCGCAGAAACGGCGCCGCAGACGCTTCTGGCGGCGGTGGCGAATGCGTAGTCCTGGACAGGATGCTGAGAGGCGAGCAGCCGAAGATTCCGCGTGGCTTTAGCTAAAAGCTAAGAGCTGAGAGCCTTTTTACTCCCACTCAATCGTTCCCGGCGGCTTCGAGGTAATGTCATAGACCACGCGGTTCACGCCCTTCACTTCGTTTACAATCCGCGTGGAGATTTTTTTCAGGACTTCGTGCGACAGCGGAACCCAGTCGGCGGTCATGCCATCCTCGGAACTGACGGCGCGGACCGCGCAGGTGTAGGCGTAAGTTCGCATGTCGCCCATCACGCCGACGGACATCACCGGCAACAGCACGGCGAACGCCTGCCAGATTTTCGTGTAAAGCCCAGCGTTCTTGATTTCGGTGACCACGACATCGTCGCATTCGCGTAAGAGCGTGAGCCGCTCAGGGGTGACTTCTCCCAGAACGCGAACCGCAAGGCCGGGGCCCGGGAAGGGCTGCCGCTGCAGGATTTCGTCGGGCATGCCGAGGTCGCGGCCAATTTTGCGGACTTCATCTTTGAACAGATCTTTCAACGGCTCGATCAGCTTGAGTTTCATCTTAGCCGGTAGGCCGCCGACGTTGTGGTGCGACTTGATGACTTGCGACGGCCCGCGGACGGAGCGCGATTCGATCACGTCGGGATAGAGCGTTCCCTGCACCAGCCATTTCACCTTGCCTGCTTTTTTTTCAATGCGGCGGGCTTCTTTTTCGAAAACCTTAATAAATTGGTTGCCGATGATCTTGCGCTTTTTCTCGGGGTCGCTCACGCCTTTGAGCTTGCCGAGAAAACGCTCGGCCGCATCGACCGCGTCGAGATGCAGGCCGAGTTTATCGCGCAGCGTCTTCTGCACTTTTTCAAATTCGTTCTTGCGCAGCACTCCGTTGTTCACGAAAACGCAGGTCAGGCGCGACTTGCCGTTCTTGTCACGCAGGGCCCGATCGACCAGGACCGCAGCCACCGAAGAATCCACGCCGCCGGAAAGGGCGCAGATGGCGCGCCCTGTGCCGACTTGCTGCTTCACCTGCTCGACCGTCGAATCGATGAAGTGCTGCGGCGTCCATGTGGGCTTCGCTCCGCAGATTTGAAAAACGAAGTTGCGCAGAATTTCCGTGCCCTGCCGCGTGTGGTGGACTTCGGGATGGAACTGCACCGCAAACCATCGCTTAGCGACATTCTGAATGCCGGCCACGGCGTGGGCGGTTTTCGCCGTCAGCTCGAAGCCGGGAGGCAGTTCCAGCGCTTCGTCTCCGTGGGACATCCAGACGGGAAGTTTTCTCGGCAGGCCCAGAAACAAAGTTGACTCGGCCACCACCTCGACTTCCGCGTGTCCGTATTCGCGCTTATCAGCCGGACGAACTTTTCCACCGAGGGTGTGCACCATGAATTGCAATCCGTAGCAGATGCCAAGCACAGGCAGGCCCAGTTCGAACAAGCGCGCATCGGCCGGCGGCGCATCTTTGTCGTAGACGGACCAGGGCGCGCCCGAGAGCACGATCCCCGCAGGGGCATAGCTCTTGATCTCGTCGAGCTTGGCCGTGCAAGGCAGCACGACGGAGAAAACATTCTGTTCACGGATGCGGCGCGCGATGAGCTGCGTATACTGCGCGCCAAAATCGAGGATGACGATGGATTGGGTTTCCACGGATGAGTATTTCAGATTCGGGTCAATAGTGTAAATGACCCCGTGGAAATGTTGCTTGCGAGGTCCCTTGGGGCGCCTACGGATGACAGCTCCTATGATGGTGGCGCCGACGTACCAGCTACGTCTCTACGACCAGGTTCGGAATGTCGCTCAGAATCGGTTCGTCACGGTCGACGGCTGTCTGGGGCGGCGCGCTGCTGGGCTCTCCGCCGGATCGCGGAGCCGGCGGCGGAACATATGGTGGCGAGGAGGGCAGTGGAGCCGGCGCGAGCAATGCCTCGGGCATCTCGGCGATGCAAACATATCCCGCGAGCCGCACCATGTACAGCCAGTCGGCGACCGCGAAGTAGGCCATCGTAATCAGGATGACTCCGATCAGCACAACCCGCCCAGGTGCAATTCGAGCCAGGCTCAGCGGCATCGACACTACAGTGGTCGCCACCACGAATACCGTCAGGTGCGCCAAGCCGGTCCACGTGCTGACTGCGAAAACCGCTCCGCTGCGCTCGCGGCTGAAGGCGACCGCATCTGAAAGCGCGCGCAACGCATTCCCGGGACCCTCACCGCGGACGGCAAACACGCCTGCCAGCGAGAGAACCCAGTTGAGCGTGGACCATGCCAGAAAGACGAGGCCTGCCAGAGGGAACAGGAGCAGAAACGCAAGCCCGGACGCGGGGTCCGGAGGCGGCGAAGTTCCAGCCGAGGTCACTCCAGCGGACGCCGCAGTGCTCGCACTGAGGCCGGCTGAAATCAGTTGCACCAGGATCGCCCCACCGACCAAGCCGAGTATCGCAGCCAGCGCTACGGCTGCCCGCAGAAAGTTCAGCCGTAGAAGCGATCCGAGCGGACGGGAATCCTTCTTCGACGGGACTACGGTCACGCCTGTATCCGTCGCCTCTTGATTAGGCCCCTCGTTAGCCGTTACCCCTTTACCGTTTACCTCGTCGGTCGCCTCTTTCGTTCGCTGCGCGAAATAATCCAGCATGCCGCGCACGGTTGTTGCCCGGCCCACGGAAGCGGCAAAAATCCACAGAAAGGTCAGCGCGACGGCCGCAACTAGTCCGGCCAGGACGATGCGAGGCAGGCTGCCATGAAAAATGTGCCCCAGAGCCTGACCGATCAAAACGGGCTGCCGGGTGCGCAGGAGCAGAATATCGCTGCTCGTGACAGGCAGCGTGTCGAGATATTCAAGAAACAGGAATGAATATAACGCGGCCGCGGTTGCGCCCACGGTCCAGCGCCAGGAGATTTCGGCCAGCGTGAGCGAAGGCCGGCGAAACACGGCACGAAAGCCTTCGAGCGTGGGCGAGACCCGGGACATGTGTAGTCAGGATAACGCAACTGACGGCTGGGATCCGCGGAGAACTGCAAATCACCTTGTCATCCTGAGCGAAGCGAAGGACCTATGTAATCGCCGGCAGCACCGATGTTGCCAGGCAAGTTGTATAGGTCCTTCGCGGCAAAGAACGCCGCTCAGGATGACAAACTGCGGAGAGTCGCGTAAAGGACTAAGGCCCTCACCTGACCACGAAATTCAGCAGCTTGCCCGCCACGAAAATTGTCTTCACGATCTGCTTGCCCGCGATGGCAGCTTTGACTTTCTCGTCGGCGAGCGCGCGGTCGACCACCAAATCCTCGGCAGCGTCAGCAGTCACAACCACGCGGCCGCGCAGCTTGCCGTTGACTTGCACGGGGATTTCGATTTCTTCTTCCTTCGCCAAAGCCGCGTCATACTTCGGCCAGGGAGCCTTGAGCAGGCTTCCTTTTTCGCCCAGCATTTCCCAGAGTTCATGAGCGAGATATGGCGCGAACGGAGCCAGCAGGAGCACAAGGTTCCTTTGCACTTCCGCAAGAACAGGCACCGGGACGGCGTTTTTTTCGATCGCCTCCTCCGCACCGTAGAGAGCGTTCACCAGCTCCATGATGGCCGAAATGCAGGTGTTGAAATGCCATCGTCCCTGAAAGTCGTCGGTAACGCGCTTGATGGTCTGGTGCATCTTGCGCTGAATGGCGCGCGCATCGAGTGGCAATTCCGCGGGAACGGGGCGGCTCCAGTCAGGATGGTCCGGGTGCGCGTGACGCAGGACGAACCGGTACACCCGCCCCAGGAATTTGCGAATGCCTTCGATTCCCGAATCCTGCCAGTCCATATCTCGATCTGGCGGTGCGGCGAACAAGCTGTAAAGACGCGCAGCATCGGCGCCGTAGCGCTCGACCATTTCATCGGGCACGACCACGTTGCCCCGGTTCTTCGACATCTTCGCGCCGTCTTTGATGACCATGCCCTGCGAGAACTGGTGGTCCACGGGCTCGTCGTTCGTAATCATGCCCAGGTCGCGCATGAACTTGGTCCAAAAACGCGAGTAGATCAGATGCAGGATGGCGTGCTCCACGCCGCCGATGTACTGATCGATCGGGAACCAGTATTGCGCGGCCTTCGAATCGAAAGGCGCATGGTCGTTGTGCGCGTCCGTGTAGCGGTAGAAATACCAGGACGAATCCACAAACGTGTCCATGGTGTCGCTCTCGCGGCGAGCCGGGCCGCCACATTTCGGGCAAGTCGTATTGACGAACTCGGGCACGCGGGTGAGCGGCGACGCGCCGGTGAGCGTGATATCGACATTGTCGGGCAACAGCACGGGCAAATCTGTTTCCGGCACGGGGACAATGCCGTCTTGGTCGCAATACACTATGGGAATCGGCGTGCCCCAGTAGCGCTGGCGCGAAATTCCCCAATCTTTCAAGCGATAGGTAACGGCGGCCTTGCCGAAGCCGTTCTGCTCCGCCTCGGCCGACATTTTCTGGATCGCCTCTTCGCAGGTGAGACCGCTGAATCGTCCCGAGTTGATCAGGGTGCCGTCGGTCACAGTGAACGGCAGGCGCGGCTCGGCCACGGTTTCTTCAGGGTCGTTCGAGACCGGCAGAATCACCAATCGGATTTCCAGTTTATATTTCTTGGCGAAATCGTAGTCGCGCTCATCGTGCGCTGGAACGCTCATGATCGCGCCCGTGCCGTAATCCATCAGAACGTAATTCGCCACCCAGATGGGCACGCGCTCGCCGTTATAAGGATTCACCGCGTAATGGCCGGTGTTGACGCCGTGCTTCTCGATGGCGCCAATGTCGCCGGTTTCTTTCGCTTTGCGCTGCTCGGCGATCAACTGGTCGACGGACGCGCCCAGCACCTGGTTGTAGCGCGTGAAGCTGGCCACCAGCGGATGCTGCGGCGCAAGCTGCACCGAAGTCGCGCCGAAGATGGTATCGACGCGCGTGGTAAACACACGGATCGTAGCACCGGCGGCGTCATCCGCCACCTTGAAATCGACCAGCGTGCCTTGGCTGCGACCGATCCAGTTGCGCTGCATGGTGCGAACTTTTTCCGGCCAGCCGTCGAGCTTGTCGATGTCGGCTAACAGTTCTTCCGCATAATCGGTGATACGCAGGAACCACTGTTCCAAGTCGCGCTGCTCGACCGGCGTATCTTCGTGGCGCCAGCAGTTGCCGTTCACCACTTGCTCGTTGGCTAACACGGTGCAGCATTGCGGACACCAGTTCACCTTGCTCTTCTTGCGATAGGCCAACCCTTTTTCGTAAAACTTCAAAAAGAACCACTGGTTCCAGCGGTAATACTCGGGCAGGCAGGTGGTGACTTCGCGCGACCAGTCGTAGGCAAAGCCCAGGCGATTCATCTGCGCCTTCATGTTGGCGATGTTGGCCTGGGTCCATTCACGCGGCGGCGTGTTGTTCTTGATGGCGGCGTTTTCCGCGGGCAGGCCGAACGAATCCCAGCCCATGGGATGCAGCACGTTGTAACCATTCATCCACATGTAACGGGCCAGCGCATCGCCGATCGCGTAGTTGCGGACGTGGCCCATGTGCAACGCGCCCGAGGGATAAGGCAGCATCTCGAGCACGTAATATTTCTTTTTGGCGGAGTGAGGCTCGGCGGCGTACAGCGCGGAATCCTGCCGCCAGCGCTCAAACCATTTAAGCTCGACGCGGTGGGCGTCGTAGCGGACGTCGTTGAGGTCGAGACGTGCGTCGTCGCGACCATTGCTGGTCACGGTAGTGCCTTCCGGTTTATCTTGCGATGGCATAGGAGAACGAAAACCAGGATGTTAAACCTTAGATTCTACAACGGAAGCGGTCGGAGAGACGTTGCTTGCGACGTCTCTCTCGCCATCGCCGGGAATGGCGCGGGCCAGCCTTCCGATCAACTACCGGCTGGCCGGGTTGATGCCCGCGGGATTCTTTACCACGAAATCCCGCCTCGGTTTTACTATGCCGGCCTCCTGCTGGTGATCCTGCTGGTCTCTGGCATCCGATTCCACCTGCGAGACATGCCTCTCGAACGCGACGAGGGCGAATACGCTTACGCCGGACAACTCATCCTGCAGGGCATTCCTCCTTACGAACTCGCCTACAACATGAAGTTGCCCGGCACTTACGCGGCCTATGCAGCGATCATGGCGATTTTCGGGCAGACAGCGGCGGGAATCCGGCTCGGGGTGTTGCTGGTGAACGCGGCGAACATCGTTCTGGTTTTTGTGCTGGCACAGAAGCTCGCCGGGGAACTGGCCGCATTGGTGGCGGGAACCACTTATGGCGTGCTCTCGATTTTGCCCGCAACCTTGGGATTCGCGGTGCACGCCACGCACTTCGTGGTTTTATTCGCGCTGGCGGGAATACTTGTCTTGTGGCGTGCCTTGAACACGCAGCGCGACCAGTTCCTGTTTTTCTGCGGCGGGTTACTGCTCGGCGTTGCTTTCATCATGAAACAGCCCGGCATCGCATTCGCGGCGTTCGGCGCGCTCTATGTCGCCCACTGCACGTGGAGACAAGCTCGACTCCTGCTCACGCGAGAGGCTGTCTTCCTGGCGGGAGCTGCATTGCCTTTCGTTCTGACTTGCCTTGTCATGGCGCGTGCTGGCGTACTGAGGGCCTTCTGGTTTTGGACCTTCACTTATGCTCGCGTATATTCCTCCGAAACCACCCTCGCCACAGGCTGGCAGGCGCTGCGGCAATCGGTGCAGTGGGTGTTGCATCCGTTTCCGCTGTGGGCGATTGCCGAGCTCGGTTTCGTGGCGCTGTTCTGGGATCGGCGCTGGCACCCGCAGGTCTTTTTTCTCACAGCCCTTACCGCTTGTTCGGCGCTGGCAGTGAGCGCCGGCCTTTACTTCCGGCCGCACTACTTCATTCTTGTTCTTCCGGCGGCATCAATCCTGGCAGGATTAGCCATAACGTCGGCCCGCGACTTTCTGATGGAACGCGGGCACGACCGGCGTGCGGGTCAGGCTGCGCTGCTGGTTTTCTTCGCGGCGTGCGCATTCTCGCTCTGGAACCAGCGAGCCTTCCTGTTTGAGCTCGATCCCGCTTCCGCGGGCCAGAGGATCTACGCCGCGAATCCCTTCGCGGAAGCAATCACTGTAGCCAAAACCGTGCGAGATTCCACCACGGAGGCGGACACCATTGCCGTGTTCGGCTCAGAGCCGGAGATTTATTTCCTGTCCGGGCGCCACTCCGCCACCAGCTACATCTACATGTACGACCTTACTAAGCCGCAGCCGTATCAGAGGCAGATGCAGCAGGAACTGATGCGCCAGCTGGAGGCTGCGCGCCCCCGTATAGTCATCTACGTGGACGATTGGGCCTCCTGGGGATGGAAGCTTGGCCAGGAGCACGACGAATTTTTCACCTGGATGGAGCATTACATCCGTGAAGGCTACGAGCCGGTACAACAAATCCAGATCAATGCGCTGCCCGCACATCGTTGGGGCGATGGGGCGAAGCTGTACGTTTTCGCGCGCAAGGATAGCGGCGGCCATCATTAGCATCTGCTGGCAAGAATGTTCAGGCAGCAGCGCTCAGGCAAACAAGCCGCGGCCATTGCTGGCCGCGGCCTTCGCGCTCAAGCTTTAATTCCTCTCAAGGCAGACGTGGTAAGTGCTTCCGCGCCCTCGTTCTGGCCGATTCCGAGAACCACGCGGCCGTTGATTTTCCCTTTCTTCATCCGGTCGAACACGTCGTTAATCGAGCCGAGAGGAAGAGTCTCGATGGTTGCTTTCACTTTGCCTTCCGCGGCAAAAGCGAGAGATTCCTCGAGATCGAGTCGTGTGCCGACGATGGAGCCGCGAACGGTGTAGCCGTTCAGGACCACATCAAAGATGGAGATGGGAAACTCTCCCGCGGGGAGACCGTTGAGCACGCAAGTGCCGCCGCGCCGCAACATGCCGATCGCCTGTTTGAAAGCGATAGTCGAGACCGCGGTGACCAGGACTCCGTGGGCTCCGCCGATCTGTTTCTGGATTTCCGTCGCCGGATCCTGCGTTTTGGCGTCGATGGTGATGTCAGCGCCCAATTTGCGCGCCAACGCCATCTTCTCTGGACCGAGATCCACAGCCGCCACGTGCAGTCCCATCGCCTTGGCGTATTGAATGGCGACGTGGCCCAGACCTCCCGCGCCTGAGATCACGACCCACTGGCCGGGACTTGTGTTGGTTTCTTTCAATCCTTTGTAAGTGGTGACCCCGGCGCAGAGAATCGGCGCCGCGTCCACGAAAGAGAGGTTCTTGGGGATTCGTCCCAGATAGTCGGCCTGGCCCAGAGCATATTGGGCGAACGTCCCGTTCACCGAATATCCCGAGTTCTTTTGCTCGAGGCAGAGTGTTTCCCAGCCCGCCAGGCAGAATTCGCAGTGCCCGCACGCGCTGTGCAGCCAGGCAATTCCGACGCGGTCTCCCAGCTTCAGATGTGTGACTCCGGCGCCAAGGGCAACCACAATTCCGGCGCCTTCGTGACCGGGAATGAATGGTGGAGTTGGCTTGACGGGCCAGTCTCCTTCCGCAGCATGCAGGTCGGTATGACACACGCCGGTGGCGATAATTTCGACGAGGGCCTGTCCCGGGCCCGGTGTAGGTACTGGAACTTCTTGAATGGAGAGGGGTTTGCCGAATTGCTCGACAACCGCGGCTCTCATAGTTTTCGGAATTGCCATAACTTGATCCTCCTCGCGAACTTCTTGGGGCTAACTTGTCCACTCTATCCGTCGGCGGAATGGGGAGGCGGTGATCCGGATCACAATCAGGGGTGCTGAATCTCACGACGCCTGTGGAAATCTCTCGGCGGATCGCTGCAATTGCCGTGCGGTGGCGGGGAACGATAGACTCATACAGGCACAGAGCAGCATTTCGAACCACTGCCGGTTCAAGAGGTTGCGGGCAATGTCTCATTTAAGAGGACGCTTATGTTAGTCGTCATGCAGGCGCAGGCTACCGAAGAACAGGTACGCGCCGTTTGTCAGAAAATCGAGAAGCTCGGCTATCGCGCCCACTCCATGCCGGGCGCGCAACGCACCGCCATCGGCATCACCGGCAACAAGGGCGAAGTGGAACAGGGCACGCTCGAAGAGATGCCGGGCGTGCAGGAAGTGATTAAGGTCTCCAAGCCCTACAAGCTGGTCAGCCGCGACCTCAAACAGGAGAACACCGTCATCCGCTTTCCCGGCACTGCGGCGACCATCGGAGGCCCAGGGTTGGCAATTGTGGCGGGCCCGTGCGGCATCGAAAGCCGCGAGCAGGCCTTTGCCGTGGCCGAGCGCGTGCATCGCGCCGGCGCCCAGTTCTTTCGTGGCGGAGCTTACAAGCCGCGCACTTCTCCGTATGCCTTTCAAGGATTAGGTGAAGAAGGCCTGCGCATCATGGCGGAAATCCGGCAGCAGTTCGGCATGAAGATTATTACGGAAGCTATTGATAATGAATCACTTGACCTGGTCGACGAGTACGCCGACGTCATTCAGATCGGCGCCCGCAACATGCAGAATTTTTCTTTACTCAAACGCGCTGGACGCGCCAAGAAACCGGTGCTGCTCAAGCGCGGCATGTCAGCCACGCTGGAAGAATTCCTCATGGCCGCGGAATACATTCTGAGCGAGGGCAACTACAACGTAGCGCTGTGCGAACGCGGCGTCCGCACCTTCGCCGACCACACCCGCAACACGCTCGACCTGAGCGTGGTGCCGGCGGTGCAGCGGCTCAGCCATTTGCCGATTCTCGTCGATCCCAGCCACGGTACCGGCAAGCGCAACAAAGTCACTCCGCTGTCGCGCGCGGCGGTTGCCGTGGGCGCGGACGGGCTCATGGTGGAAGTGCATCACAAACCCGACGAGGCGCTGTCGGACGGCCCGCAATCGCTGTTCCCCGACCAGTTCGACGAATTGATGGTGCAGGTGCGGCAAATCGCGGCGGTCGTGGGAAGGACCGTGCCGCGGATTGAGGTAACGGAACCGGTCGCAGTCAGCAAATGACTTGAAGGCTGAGAGGGTCCCGGGTGCCCCCATATCTCGCGCTCTTTGCGGGATGTGGGACGCGGGATTCGAACTACCCCACTTCTCGCAAGAGACCGAGAAATGGGGGCACCCAACACTCCATCACCCAACACCGCAGAGCCTTTGATAAGCTTTCTTCTTCAACGTCAACCCCTTGCGAAAACTCCTTCTCATCGTTCTCCTGATTCCGATTCTCGGCGGGATTGCCTGGTGGTATTTCCGCGAGCAGGCGTTGCCGGACTACGGGCCTGCCTATCGCGAGTACGCCTACGTCACGAACGGCAAAAGCAACACGGTCAGCGTGATCGACATACGCACGTTTTCCCTGGCCAAGACCATCGTTGTGGGGCTGGAGCCGACCGGAATCGCGGCCAACAGCAAGAAGAATGAAATCTACGTGGTCAACACCAGCTCGAACAATGTCAGCGTGATCGACGCTGAGACGAACAGAGTGGCAGCAACGATCGGGGTGCATGGCAAACCGTATTTCATCGATGTTTCAGAAGACGGCAAGCGGGCCTACGTAGCCAACTCAGGCTCGGCCAACGTCAGTGTGATCGACCTGGAAAAGCGAACCGTGGTGGACAACATCCGCGTGGGCGCTGCGCCGGGACTGGCGCGGGTTTCGCCCGACGGCACAACCGTCGTGGTGAGCAATCGCGGCGACAACACGGTTTCTCTGATCGATGCCAAGCTGCTGCGGGTGCGCGCCACGCTTCCTGTGTGCCAGCAACCAGAGGACATCGCCATCCTGCCTGACTCCAGCAAAGCCTTTGTGGCTTGTTCCGGATCGTCGCAGGTCGCGTCCATCGACTTGAAGCGCGATCATGTGCTGGCGCTGCTCGACGTAGGACGTAGTCCGGTGAGTCTCGCCGTCAAGCCCGATGGCGGCGAGTTGATCGTGTGCGATTTCGATTCCGACAGTATTTCTATCATCGAGACCGGCAACGACGAAGTCGGCAGCAGCCATCTGATCGGGCAGCATCCCTCGCATGCCGTGGTCACGCTGGATAACTCGCGGCTCTACGTGAGCAACTTCGGCTCCGACACCGTCGCGATTTACGACATCGATATCGGCAAGCTGATCGCGACCATGCAGGTTGGCAGCCGCCCCGATGCGCTGGCGTTGTCCCAGGGCCAGACTTACCTCCTGGTGCTGGATACGCAGGCGGGAGACGTAACTGTGATCCAGAAGCGCCGTCCGCGCAAACTGGAGCCGACCGAATATTCTTTATTGACGATGATTCCGGTGGGAGTCCAGCCAAACGCGATCGTAGTGAAGGCGTTCATGATGAGCAAGGCGGCGAAGAAGTAAGCGGCGGATCTTGTGAAAACAGAGACGTTGCAAGCAACATCTCTACGATTTCGTAGAGACGTCGCTTGTTACGTCTCTCTAACCACTCAACTTCAAGCCTGCGTCGCCACAGGCTTGGCGCACAACTTTTCAAACGCCGCCTTTAAATCGGCGGCAATCTCGGTCGCTTCGCGGCTTTCGATGTCGCGTCGCGGCATCATGTAGGCGAGCTGGCCATCGCGAAAAATCGCGATCGAGGGCGAGGACGGCGGCTGTCCGGTGAAATAGCTGCGAGCCCGGTCGGTGGCTTCCCGGTCTTGCCCGGCGAACACCGAGAATAACCTCTCCGGCCGGATTGCGCTCTGCAGCGCCATGCGCACCGCAGGACGCATTCTTCCGGCGGCGCATCCGCAAATCGAATTGACTACCACCATGGTGGTGCCCGGGTTGGCGAGCGCGCGGTCTACTTCTTCCGTAGTGCGGAGTTCCTCAATGCCCAGGCGCGTCAACTCTTCGCGCATGGGGACCACCATAATTTCGGGATACATCGGCATGTTTCGTTTTCCTCTCGGTTCGACCTAATTGTCTTAGTCTTTCTCATTGTACCGTGATGACGGAGAAAACCGATCACCACGAAGGATCACGAAGATCAAGATTCCAGCTTTTCCGTCGTGGGACTTGGTGTCCTGTGGGGTCGAGTTCGTCGGACGGAAGCCACAACGACTTTCCGCGATTCGGCTTTTTAGGCCACATGACCTTCGACTGTCCGCGAACCGGCGAGGCCGTGTGTATATTGAAAGCAATCCCGCTGTTTCAAAAAGAATGCAGCTCGAAGAAAATGTCCCGTTGGCGCCGCTGACCACTTTCAAACTGGGTGGACCGGCGCGCTATTTCGTGGAGGCCAAATCCACCAGTGACGTGCAGGAGGCTGTTGCCTTCGCCCGCTCGCGGAACTTGCCCATTTTCGTGCTGGGCGGCGGCAGCAACCTGGTGGTCGCGGACGCGGGCTGGCCGGGGTTGGTATTGAAAATCGCAATTTTGGGGATCGAACAGCAAACCGCGCCAGACCGCGAACATGACGGAGCTACCCTTTTCGACGTGGGGGCCGGCGAGTCCTGGGACCGTTTCGTTTCCGATGCGGTCCGGGCCAACTGTGCGGGCGTGGAATGCCTGAGCGGAATTCCAGGCAGCGTCGGCGGCACGCCGGTGCAAAACGTCGGGGCCTATGGGCAGGAAGTTTCCGAGACCATTGAGTCGGTTCAGGCGCTTGATTTGAAAGACGGCCAAGTCCACGAACTATGCCGCGAAGCCTGCGGTTTCGGCTACCGCTCGAGCATCTTCAACACGACCGAGCGCGGACGCTTCATCCTTCTGCGCGTCACTTATGCGCTCACTCCAGGAGGCGAACCGCACATCGGCTATGCCGATCTCAAGCGGCACTTCGAGGGCCGCGAAACCGCTCCCAATCTCGCCGAGACGCGGGAAGCGGTGCGCCACATTCGCGCGCTGAAGGGTATGTTGATCGTTCCGGGCGACGCCGATTGCCAGAGTGCCGGCTCGTTTTTCAAGAACCCCGTCCTCACCGAGAAACAACATGAGGAACTGAAGAAGCGCGCCAGCGTTCGCGGGCTCGCGGTGCCCAGCTATCCCGCGCTCGAAACCCACAAGAAAGTTTCCGCCGCCTGGCTGGTGGAGCGCTCTGGATTCACCAAAGGATTCGGTTTCGGCCATGTGGGCATTTCCAGGAAGCACGCTCTGGCCATCGTCAACCGCGGCGGCGCCACCGCTGCCGAGGTGATCGCCTTGAAAGAACAGATCCAGCAGCGCGTGGAAGAAGTCTTTGGCGTAAGGCTGGAGCCAGAACCGGTGATGGTCGGGTTCTAGAGCAGTGGACACTGGACAGTGGTCAGTGGGCAGTAATATTTTCTTCAGCTTTCTTCAGTCCTCCGCAAGTTACACCCTTTCAGTACGTTCTCCCGAAGAAATTCCTGAACAGATGACAACAGCAACCGGTCTTTATGAATGAGGGCAGACGCGTGGCGGCGGGAGAGGCGATTCTGAGCGAGGCGGCAACGGTGGCGCCGGGTCGAGACGAAAGTCGAGAGCGGCGTCATGAGAAAGCACTCGACAGCCTTCTCGAAAATCTAGTTCGGCAGCACACTCGGCTGGTTTACCGCATCGCTTACGCGGTGCTTCGGCGGCATCACGACGCCGAGGACGCCACGCAGGAAACATTTATGCGCGTCCTGCGCTACGGCCACAAGCTGGAAGCGGTGGAAGATCACAAGACGTGGCTGGCGCGCATCGCCTGGCGGGTGGCGGTGGACAGGCACAGGCAGCACAGCCGCAACCGTGAGATGCCGCTGGACGATCCGGAAAAGCCGGTTCCGGAGGCTCCTTCCGCGGATGCGGCCGCGGACGATGTGTTGCACGGTCTCCAGGTGGGCACGGCGCTGGAACGAATCATCGCCGCATTGCCCGACAAGCTGCGCCAGCCGTTGATTCTGTCCACGATCGAGGAAATGTCGCCGCGCGAAGTGGCGGCGACTTTGGGAATCAATGAAGCGGCAGTGCGATCGCGAGTGTTTCGCGCGCGGCAGATTCTGCGGGAGAAACTGGGGGCGCGGGTTGGCACACGGCCGACAACACCGAGCGGCAAACCGTGAAATGACGGTGAAACCATGACAGATCAGAATCGCTCAAACGACTACAGACCCGAAGACGCGAAGCAGGGGGTTACGGAGACTGACGCACTCGACCGCGAGCTCGATGCGGCGCTGGCCAAGTATGCGGCAGTCGAGCCGCGAGCGGGACTCGAAGCTCGCGTGCTGGCAAACTTGCAGGCAGAGCGCGAGCTGTCGTCCGCGCACGCCGCCTGGGGATGGCCGCAAGTCACGGCTCTGGCTGCCGCTGTGATGATTTTGGCGGCGCTGTTGGTATGGCTTACGGGAGGACGGACGCAGACGGTGCATCATCAGTCAGCGGCGACTCCACATACGCAGGTTGCTTGGAACGGCACACGCAGCCCGGAGAGACCAGCAACCGTGGCCGTCAGCCGTAAAGCGAGCAGCCATAGCGCCCATCATGCGCATCGGCTGGCCAGGACAGTTCCAAAGCTGCGGCAGTTCCCTTCTCCGCAGCCGTTGAGCGAGCAGGAACAAATGCTGGCGAACTATGTGGCCAAGGACCCCGAGCATGCGGTGCTGGTGGCGCGAGCGCGGATGGAAGCACTGCGTCGCGATCAGTCCGAGGAAATGCAGGCTTTCTCATCTGGGCCGGCGGCGGATTCGGAAAGACCGAGCGGCGAGAATTCAGACAGATAAAGACACCTCAAGGAGAACGGACCATGCGTAAGGCATTGTCGGTATTAACCATTGTGATTTTGGCGGCCATGATTGGTTGGGCGGGAGCGGGCTGCGCACAGGATACGCCCGCGCAAGACAAGGCTAAGGCGGAGGCGAGGGCTGCCTCGCAAACCAAGGCTGAGGCTGAAGCCGCAGTCAAAGCCGACCGGGCAGAAAAGCCGGTGCACGCCTACCGCGTGGATTTTTCCGTTTACGAACTGGAGGACGGCAAGAAAATAAACACCCGGCAGTACTCGCTCAACCTGAACGCCGAGGATGCCAACGAAATCAAGATTGGCACTCGCGTTCCCGTCGAGACAAAACAGGGGGAATTCCAGTACCTCGATGTCGGGACCAACATTTGGTGCAGAATCGGAGAGCGCTCGGATGGCATACCTTTGTCGGTGCGCGCTGAAATGAGCAATTTCGCAGTTCCCGAACAAGGATCGGAGGCGTCGATCCGTCCGGCCATCCGTCAACTCCAGATCCACGCCAGCACCGTGGCCCTGCTGGGCAAGCCCATGATCATAGGCAGCGTCGACGATCCCAACTCGAAGCGCCAATTTCAACTTGAAGTGACGGTGACCAAGCTGCGGTAGGAGGCTGGCGGTGCTGTGGGGGGAGTGCGTGTGGGGGGCGGGCACTCGAAAGACCAGCCCTCAGCCATCAGCTTTCAGCCATCAGCAAAACCTCATACTCTCAGCCATCGACCAGGGCCCCGAAATCGCTCCTCTTCGGTTCCTGACGGCTGATAGCTGATGGCTGATCCGCAAGTCTTGCGGCTTCCTCAAAAATCTTCAGAAACATTTTCCGCGTGAGCTTTCCGGTTTGCGTGTTCTGGTTGGAAGGATGATACGACGCCAGCAGCACCTTGCCGTCGGGCGTACTGTAACTAGCGCCGTGTTTGAACAGATAACCCTTCTTACTCGGAAGCAGGCCGCGGCGTTTCAGGTAGTTGAGATAGGCGTCGAAGCCGATCTTGCCCAGCGCTACCACGACTTTCACATTTTCTAATCCCGCCATCTCACGGTCCAGAAACTGCGAACAATTGTCAAGTTCCTGCGGCGCGGGCTTGTTATCGGGAGGCGCGCAACGCACCGCCGCCGTGATGTACAGATTCTTGAGCGTGAGCCCGTCGTTGCGAGCGGTCGCCGTCGGTTGGCTGGCGAATCCAGTTTCGTAGAGAATTGGATACATGAAGTTGCCGCTGGCGTCGCCGGTGAAAGGGCGTCCGGTGCGGTTGGAGCCGTGGGCTCCGGGCGCAAGTCCCATGATCAGCACACGCGCGTCCGGATCGCCGAATCCCGGGACGGGCTTTCCCCAGTATTCGCACTCGCGATAGGCGCGCCGCTTCTCGCGTGCAACCTGCTCGCGGTACGCCACCAGCCGGGGGCAGCGAGTACAGGCGACAACTTCACGGTTGAGGATGGTGAGCCAGGACATCGCTGGGCAGTCGTGGATGTTCTTCGAGGCGCGACTCGCTGAGAACAGGGTCCCGCCTTGAACTTTCCGGATTGTAATGCCAGTAAACGACTGTTGGCGAGTCCCCGCGCAATCAGCGTAGGAGATTTACACCACCGACGCGCGAGAAATTGCTTTCATCTCGTCCGGAGCATCGAGTCGCACCTCGCACAACTCTCCGATCAAGTTTCCCGCCCAGCGGTAAATGTTCTGCTCCTTCACCACCCTGCGCAGACGCTGCATGCGCGCGGTTCGTTCTTCGGGTTCCATCTCCAGTGACAAGCGAATCGCTTCCGCCGTCTGCTCGATGTCGTAAGGATTTACCAGCACGGCATCGCGCAATTCGCGGGCAGCCCCGGTGAACCGACTCAGAATGAGGACTCCTTGCTCATCGTGACGCGCCGCCACAAATTCCTTCGCCACCAGGTTCATTCCGTCATGCAAGGATGTGACCAGGCAAACATCCGCCGTGCGGTAGTAGCGATCGATTTCCTTGTGACTGTGCTGCCGCTTGAGAAACACGATCGGCTTCCACTTGCTGGTTTGAAAGCGCCAGTTGATCCTTTCCGCCTCCGCCTCCACTTCCGCCAGCAGGTCGTGATAGCGCTTGATGTGGGTGCGGCTGGGCGCTCCGATCTGCACGAATACGAATTTTTCCCGATAGACGGTATGTTTTTCCATCAGCCGCTCAATGGCCAGGAAGCGCTCCAGGATTCCTTTTGTGTAGTCGACCCGGTCCACGCCCACACCCAGGAATAAGCCTTCCACACCCAGCTCGCGGAAAAGTGCGACCCGGTCAGAGTAGGAAGATTCCTGCTCTAAAGCCTCGCCGGCAGGCTCGGCAAACTCGACGCTGATGGGGAACGGTTTCACTACGGTTCGATGCTCTTCCCGGTTCACGGTGAAGTGTTCCCAATCGATGCGCGATTCCAGCGCCCGATCCACCGACTGCAGAAAATTCGTGCAATGCGACTGAATATGGAACCCGATCAGGTCTGCGCCCAGCAATCCATCCAGCAACTCGCGCTGCCATGGACAAATGCCGAAGGCCTCGGGCATGGGCCACGGAATGTGCCAGAAAATCGCGATGCGCGCATCAGGACGCTCACGCTTCACCATGCGCGGTAACAGCGCGAAGTGGTAATCCTGTGCCAGCAGCACGGGCCGCTCGACGCCTTTCATTTCTTTCAACACAGCCTCGGCAAACTTCTGGTTCGCGGCCCGATAATGTTCCCAGTCTGAGGACCGAAACAGCGGCCGGGTGTGCGCGATGTGGCACAGCGGCCAGAGCCCTTCGTTGGAAAAGCCGTAATAGTAGCCTTCCTCTTCTTCCTTGGTAAGCCATACTCGCCGCAGCGTGTATCTCGGCTCCTCGGGAGGAACCCGGAGGCGGTCGAAGCGATCGACGGTTTCGCGATCCGCATCCCCGCTCCCGTGCGCGATCCAGGTTCCATCGGAGGCGCAAAGTACCGGCTCCAGGGCCGTCACCAGACCGCTGGCAGGCACAACCGCTTGCACGATCTTGCCTTGATGCACGTGGGTGTAAGGCTCGCGATTGGAGACCACAAACAATCGGCTTTCATGCAATCGGCTGCGTATATGCACCGAGAGCCGGTCGGCGGTCCAGACCGACTCGGCCGCCTGGCGCAGTTGCGCCTCTTTTTCGGCAGCGTTGCGAGCGGCGCTCAGGCTCTCGGCAAAGGTGGTGACTTCGTGAGCTAGCGGTTTGAACAGATCCAAGTCAGGAAACTCCGCCCGGGAACCCGCGAATCGTCCGGTGCGCAGGGCTCGCATCCATTGCGCCGCCCGAGCGATGGGCCCGGCAATGCTCCAGCGCACGATCAGAAGCGTGATTAACGCGATGAGCAGGACCTGGACCAGCACTCGCAGAAAGCTGCCGCGCCACATGTGCGTCGTTTGCAGGTCGATGTAGCTGGCGTCATGCACCATCACCAGGCTGCCGGCAACTTCATCGTGCTGATGCAGCGGAATCGCGTAGATGTAAAGAGAAGCCCCATCCTGGCTTAGAAACTGCGATTGCGCCTTGTCTTCCCGGATGGCTTGCGCCACAGCGGACGGTCGCGTGGTGAGTTGTTTCGGCAGGCCCGAAGACAGAGCGATCGGTTCAGACTGATTATTGTAGACGGCGACTCCCGCAAGTTGCTCGCGGTGACTGAACCGCTCCACAATGCGTTCCAGTTCGCGTGGAGATTGGCGTTGAACATAAGGCTCCACATTGCCGGCCAGGCTCTCGCCGAGTACTTCCGTCCTTCGCTCCAGGTCACGGCGCAGCCTGCGCTGCTCCCCATGAACCTCGATGTAGGAGGAAAGCAAGGAGACCAGGGTCACTCCCAGGATGAGCGAGACAATCAGCCGAGCACTCAGGAGCCGCATGTCGCCTCCGGTATCCCGCTGCAGAATAGCCGTGCAAAAATTTTGGACTTAGTACGAATTACCATCCGGCGTGACGGATGCGCCGGACACACGAAGGAGCGCGATCGGTGAATTGATTGTTGCCAACGGTGCAAGCCGGTTGCCACTTCGCGGCACAGCCTAACTTCATTGCTGTCAACAGGCTGGAATTGGAGGTGAGCGGGCTCAACGCCACACACTGGAAATAATTACCACCCGGCGCGGCTTGACGGGCACAACCTACGGAGACTCTTCACACATGCATCTGGCGCGGCAGCACCCTACGCCACCGCTCCTGCACTCGCTCGCTTTTCAAGTACGGCAGTCTCTATCGCCCCGGTAGCGCGCAACAGTTCCACGGCCCACCTTCCGCGTGCCGTCTCACTCGAGGCCACATAAACCAAGAATCCTGCCTGTGTCAGCCGATCTTCAAAACGTGCCGCATCCGGGCCGGGGAACCCCAAGCCCGCCAGCGTTCGCAAGTCTCCGCACAGCGCCGGAGCATTCCTGGCTGCGACCAACGCGTTAAAAAACATCCGCGAACGGATAAAGAAACCTACGCCCGGGATCACCACCGCCCCCAACTCGGAAAGCCAACCGATCAAGCCCGCGGTGGCCGCCGTTTCGTCGCGCTCAACCGCGAGAATGCCTGCCGAGCGCACGATCTCCGCAATGGGATGCGTCGGTGCCAGCATCAGGCATATGTCTTCATTCTGGAAACCTGCGCTATTCAGCGTATGCACAACATCAGCCACCTCCATTTCGTCTGCATAAACCCCGTAAGCTGCTGTGGTGTTTTCCATGGTTCACACGCTCCTTGGTAGGCTGTCACGCGCGCAATGCGGCGACACCGCATTCACGCTGGCGCGGCAGAATCAGACATGTTTGTGGGACCCGGTCTCTTCTGCCCCTTAGCACAATCGCTGCCAAATCGACAAAGCCGCAGTTGGCCGCGTAAAGACCGCCTAAATTGCGGCGATACCGGCGTTCGCCGGCTAGGAAAACGGGCTAGGCGATGTAATTTTTTCCGCATGCTCTGGCTTATGACGATCAAGAGCGCTTTGCGAGGAATTCCTAGGGAGTGACGAGAATTTACTGGGTTCGCCTCCCGAGGCGAGAGCGCGGGTTCGCGCATCTGGTTGCAACCACGGCTTTCAGCTCGATTGGCAAAAGTTTTGCAACGGCAGGATGCAAGAAACATTACCCCTATCTCTCGGAGGTTCGTGATGAAGAATTTTTTTTTGCGTCTCGCGCTCGCGTTTTCCGTGATGGCTGGCCTGGTCGCATTGACCGCGCCAGCCAACGCACAACAGGCCAAACTTAGTCCTCAACAACCGGTTGCCGCTCAACCAGTCCCACAACAGAACGACGTGCAAACGCAGGATGCCAAGCCTTTCAACGGCATCATCGTGAAAGAGAAAGGCAAACTCATCCTTAAGGACACAGCCGCCAACGTCAGGTATCAACTCGATGACCAGGAGAAAGCCAGGCAGTTCGAGGGCAAGCAAGTAAGGGTCACCGGCAAGCTCGACATGGACACCAACCTGATCCACGTGGAAACCATCGAGCCGCTGGCGTCGTAAGCCAGTTCACGAACGCTACCGTTCCCCCACAGCCGCGCCCCTTCGTCCCCTTCTGCGGTTTGACGGTGCTCTCCTCATGTCTTTACACTGAAAGATGTCTTTACACTGAAAGTTAGCGTTGTGTGAATGAGGCCTTGGTCCTTTGGCTCGAAAGGACCTTGCAGGCTTCAGCTCGGCCATCGATCACGAACTGAGGTAAAAGTGAGTCCCACAGAAACGGCAGACGCGAAGAATAAAGACGGCGTCAAGCGCGAGATTTCGGTTGAAATTCCCGCCGAAGAAGTCGCTCGCGAGACCGAGACGATCGTCCAGAAATATCAGAAGCTGGCGCGCCTGCCCGGGTTCCGCAAAGGCCACGTGCCGGCGTCGATGATCCGTCACCGCTTTGCCGAAGATCTCAAGAGCGATGTGGTGGAAGCGCTGGTGCCAAAATACTTCCGCAAAGAGGCGGAGAAGCTGGGGATGATTCCCGTCTCTCAGCCGCGGGTTACCGACCTGCACATTCACGATGGCAAGCCATTGACTTTCAAGGCCAGCTTCGAGGTGATGCCCGAAATTCGCGTCGAGGGCTACAAGGAGCTGCGCGCCGATCACCCGGAAATTACAGTGACCGACGAGGACGTCGAGAAGGCACTGGCCAGCGTCCAAGAACAGCACGCTACGTTCACTTCGATGGAGGGACGTCCGCTGGCCGACGGCGACTTTGCGCAAGCGTCGTTTGACGGCCAACCCAGGGACGGTGCGAAGGAGGGCAAGGCTGGTTCCGACGCCAACCCGGTGCACATGGATGAAGTCCTGATCGAGATTGGCGGCAAGAATACCGTGCCCGAGTTCACGGAAAATCTGCGCGGCGTTTCGGCTGGTGAGGAGCGCTCGTTCGAAGTGGCCTACGCGGCAGATGCCCCCGACAATCGTCTCGCGGGCAAGACGTTCGTCTACACCGTGAAAGTGCAGGCCATCAAGCGCAAGAGCATGCCCGAACTGAACGATGACTTCGCCAAGGAACTGGGAGAATTCACCAGCCTCGACCAGGTGCGGAAACAGATTCGCGAAAACATGGAAGCGGAAAAGCGGCACGCCGCCGAGCACGAAGCCAAAGAAAAAATCACCGCGGAATTGGTGCGGCGTAACGAATTCGAAGTGCCGGAATCGCTGGTAGAGCGCCAGATCGATCTTCGCCTGGAGCGTGGCCTGCGGGCGCTGGCGGCGCAAGGCATGAAGATGGAAGACATGAAGAAAATGGATCTTCCGCGGCTGCGGGTCGGTCAGCGGGAGCAAGCGTTGCAGGATGTGAAATCGTCGCTGTTACTGGATCGCGTCGCGGAGCTGGAAAAAATCGAGGTGGGCGAGGAAGAGGTAAACCGGGAGATTGCCTCGCTGGCCAAACAGGCAAAACAGACTCCGGAAGCGGTTCGCGCTCGTTTGACACAGGATGGGGGCCTCGATAGAATCCGAAACAGAATCCGCAGCGAGAAGACCCTCGACTTTCTGTATCACCAGTCCGCGTCGTGACCAACTGAAAGACGCGGACCACTTTCGATCCTCCCCTGGCGACACAGATGTTGTTTCGGGGCGGAGTGTGGCAGGTGAACGTGAAACCCAAAGATTCGAATAGGAACGATGCGCACATGATGCTCGTTCCCATGGTCATCGAGCAGACCGGGCGGGGCGAACGCGCCTACGACATTTATTCCCGGCTGCTCCGCGACAACATCATTTTCATCGGGACGCCGATTGACGACAATATTGCCAATCTGGTGATCGCACAGATGTTGTTTTTGGCTCAGGAAGATCCGGAGAAAGACATTCAGCTCTACATCAACTCTCCGGGAGGTTCAATTACGGCGGGCATGGCGATTTACGACACCATGCAATACGTAAAGAACGACGTCATGACGCTGTGCGTGGGACAGGCCGCATCAATGGCCGCGTTACTTTTGGCATCAGGGGAACCTAAAAAGAGATTGGCGCTGCCGAATTCGAGGATTCTAATACATCAACCGTCGATGGGAGGATTATCAGGCCAGGCCACCGACATCGATATTCACGCCCGGGAGATCCTGCGTATGAGAGAGATAACTAACCAGTTACTCTCCAAGCACAGCGGGCAAAAGCTCGATAAGGTAGAGAAAGATGTGGAGCGCGACTTCATTATGAACGCGCAACAGGCCAAGGAATACGGAATCATCGACGATATCATCTATAAGACGGCAAAAGCGGTATGATCGGCCTTCGCGCGTGACGCGAAAACACCGTCGCCGGTGGGAAAGATAGACGGCCGCAGGCGAGGCGAACGACGCTGGGACTCGATCCTGCCGGCACAAAAGGAGCAGAGTGAAAAATAAATCCGGCTCCGATGAGATTTTGCGCTGTTCGTTCTGTCATAAGTCGCAGGACGCCGTAGCCAAACTGATCTCGTCGCCCAGCGATTATCCGCGCGCCTACATTTGCGACGAGTGCGTCGCGGTCTGCAACTCCATTCTCGAAGATGACCGCAGCGCCACGCCCCAGGCCAGCGTTCCCAACCAGTTGCCCAAGCCTCAGGAAGTGAAAACCTTCCTCGACGAGTACGTGATTGGGCAAGAACAGACGAAGAAGAAGCTGGCGGTCGCGGTCTACAACCACTACAAGCGCATCTTCATGAACCGGCAGAAGACCGGCGACGGCATCGAACTGAGCAAATCGAACATCATGCTGATCGGACCGACTGGAACCGGCAAGACGCTGATGGCGCAGACTCTAGCGCGCATGCTGGACGTTCCCTTCGCCATCGTCGATGCCACCACCCTCACCGAGGCTGGATATGTGGGCGAGGATGTAGAGAACATCATCCTCAAGCTGCTGCAGGCGGCCGATGGAGACGTGAGCCGCGCCCAGACCGGCATTATCTACATCGACGAAGTGGACAAGATCGGGCGCAAGGACGAGAACCCATCCATCACGCGCGACGTCTCGGGCGAGGGCGTGCAGCAAGCTCTGCTGAAGATTCTGGAAGGCACCATCGCCAACGTTCCGCCGCAGGGCGGACGCAAGCATCCGCACCAGGAATTCACGCCGGTGGACACCACGAATATTCTGTTCATCTGCGGCGGCGCGTTTGTTGGCCTGGAAAAGATCATCGCGCGGCGCATTGGCAAGAAGTCCCTGGGATTCCGCGGCGGCGAGGATGCCGAGAAGGAAGAAGTATCCGTTTCGCGCAAGCGCAACTACGAACTGCTGAGCGAAATCCAGCCCGAGGATTTGATCAAGTTCGGCCTGATCCCGGAATTTGTGGGACGCCTTCCCGTAGTCGGCATGCTCGAGGATCTGGACGAGTTTGCGCTAATCGAGATCCTCACCCGGCCGAAGAACGCGATCATCAAGCAGTATCAGCGCCTGTTTGAGTTCGAGAACGTGCGCCTGAAGTTCAGCGATGAGGCGCTGCGCGCCGTGGCCCGCCAGGCGATGGCTCGCAAAGTGGGAGCGCGCGGCCTGCGCATGATTCTCGAAGAACTCATGCTCGACCTCATGTTCAACCTGCCCAGCCAGAAGAAGCTGAAAGAATTCGAAGTCACGCGGGAAATGGTGGAGAAGCGGAGCGCTACGTTCGCTACCGTGATGGAGAAGGCGGGCTAACGCTCCCACTATGGGACTCGCCGACCGTTTGCGAGTTCTGGTTCAGCCGCCGCAGTAGTAGAATCTAGAGGTGGGGCGTAAGCTCTGTTGGCCTGGGTTCCGGACCTACGTGGTTCACCAGGCTTTTTAATTCCCGGGGGAGACTCTTTGACCACATCCAAGGAAAAATTCGAAAGCAAGAAGCTGCCGATGATGCCCATTCGAGACGTCGTCATTTTTCCGTTCATGATGACGCCGTTCGTAGTGGGCCGCGAGTCGAGCGTACGCGCGCTCGAAGAAGCGCTGGCAGCGGACAAGAAGATTTTCCTGGCGACCCAGCACGACGCCTCCATGGATGAGCCCAAGGCCAACGAGATTTACCAGGTGGGCACGATCGTCAACATCGTGCAGAGCCTGAAGCTGCCCGATGGCAACATCAAAGTGTTAGTCGAGGGCATTGAGCGGGGTAAGATTCTGCAGGTCACCGATACTGAGGGCTTCATGCAGGCGTCGGTACGGGTGGCGCGCTACGCCGCTGAAATGAATCCCGCGATCGAAGCCAGCATGCAACGCGTGACTTCCCTGTTCGAGCAATATGTGAAGCTGTGCCAGGCCTTGAACTACGAGACCATGATCTCGGCGGTTCGCATGGAAGATCCCGCGAAACTCACCGACGTGATCTCTGCCAACCTGCAGCTCTCGATCGAAGAAAAGCAGGAACTGCTCGAGATTTTCGATCCCGCGGAGCGGCTTACCCGTATTGCCGACGTGCTCGACATCGAAATTGAAAAGCTGAACGTCGACCGCACCATCCAGTCGCGGGTGAAGCGGCAAATGGAGAAGGCGCAAAAAGAGTATTACCTCAACGAGAAGATCAAGGCCATCCAGAAGGAACTGGGCCGCGGCGAAAAGAGCGAGTTCGACGAGCTGAAAAAGAAAATCGAAGCGGCGGGCATGCCGAAAGACGTGAAAGATAAGGCGATCCAGGAATTGAAGAAACTGGAGGCCATGCCGCCGATGTCGGCGGAATCGACGGTCTCGCGCAACTATCTCGATTGGCTGCTGGCCGTGCCGTGGAAGAAGCGGTCGAAGGAAATCCGCAACATTTCGCGCGCTGAAAAAGTTCTGAACGAAGATCATTACGGGCTGGAGAAGATCAAGGAACGCATCCTCGAGTTTCTCGCCGTGCGGCAGTTGGTGAAAAATCCCAAGGGATCGATTCTGTGCTTCGTTGGCCCTCCCGGAGTCGGCAAAACTTCCCTGGGAATGTCGATCGCCAAGGCTACCGGCCGCAAGTTCGTTCGCATGTCGCTGGGCGGCGTGCGGGATGAAGCGGAAATACGGGGGCACCGCCGCACCTACATTGGCGCCCTGCCCGGGCAAATCATTCAGATGATGAAGAAGGCGGGAACCAAGAACCCCGTCTTCATGCTGGACGAAGTGGACAAGATGTCGATGGATTTCCGTGGCGACCCGTCGGCGGCGCTGCTCGAAGTGCTCGATCCGGAACAAAACTTCATGTTCGTCGACCACTATCTCGACGTGGAATACGACCTGTCGCAGGTGTTTTTCGTAGCCACGGCCAACGTGATGCATACCATCCCGCCCGCCTTACAAGACCGCATGGAAGTGCTCCGCCTGCACGGCTACACCGAGCAGGAGAAGGTCGAGATTGCCAAGCAGTTCCTGGTAAAGAAACAGATGCTGGCAGCGGGCTTGTCGGAAAAGAACATCAAGTTTACCGACGACGCCATCACCGGAATCATCCGTTCTTATACGCGCGAAGCGGGCGTGCGCAATCTCGAACGCGAAATCGGCAACGTTTGCCGCAAGGTCGCGCGCAAGGTAGTGAAAGAAGGCGAGACCTATAACATTGCGGTTACTGGCGAGAACGTCAACGACTTCCTGGGCGTCATCAAGTTCCGCGACACCCTGGCGCATGAAAAGTCCGAAGTCGGCCTGGTCACGGGCCTGGCGTGGACCGAAGTCGGCGGCTCGATCCTGAGCACTGAAGCGACCGTCGTTGACGGTAAAGGCAAACTGACGCTCACCGGAAAACTCGGGGACGTGATGCAGGAATCCGCGCAGGCGGCCATGTCTTATGTGCGTTCGCGGGCTCGTAGCCTGGGCCTGACCCGCGACTTCTATCGCAATCTCGATCTGCACGTGCACGTGCCGGAAGGCGCGATTCCCAAGGACGGCCCGTCGGCCGGCATCACCATCGCCACCGCCATATCGAGTGCATTAAGCAAGATTCCAGTTCGACGCGACCTGGCGATGACTGGCGAGATCACGCTGCGCGGCAAAGTCCTGCCCATCGGCGGACTCAAAGAGAAGTTGCTGGCGGCGCATCGCGCTGGTTTGTTTGAAGTGATCCTGCCCAAGGACAACGAAAAAGATGTGGCCGAGGTTCCCGAGAATCTGCGCAACGCGATGAAGCTGCACTTCGTGGATACGATGGATCAGGTGCTGCAGATCGCTCTGGAATCACCGCTGCCAAAAATGGATGCGGAAGTGACACAGCCGATTGCGCCGTTGACTTCCGATACTGTAGGGAGCCCGACGGCACATCAATAGAGAGGTCGTCGCAGTTAGCATTTTACGAGAGCCCGCTCGCGCGGGCTCTTTTCTCGTAGAGGCCAAGCTTGCAACGTCTCAGCCGGCCGCATCGATGACGCTGAATGATTTGAGACGCTTCCGGCAGAGACGTGGCAAGCTTCCTCTCTACGGTGAAGCATGGGGGTAGGAATGAAGGGCGAGTCCCTCACTTGACACGTTTCCTCTCGCCTCCTTACAGTAAAAGTACTTTCCAGCCGGCGTACAGCAGTTTTCGTAGCAATCGACTGCCACACTTTTTCACCCAGCCCAAAGGGAGTCTTGCAAATGTCCGCGTCCAACCAAGGTCAAATCACTTTTGAAAACGGCTCAGAGATGCCCGTCGAAGAGGCTCGAGCTCGGACCACGGGAATCCTGCCTTCGCAGGAAATCAGCAGCCTGATCGCCCATGGACACATCATCGCCAGGCCCGCCATCAATCCCGACCACGTACAGCCGGCAAGTCTCGACTTGAGGTTGGGCGACATGGCGCATCGCGTGCGCGCGGGGTTCCTGCCCGGACCGAACAGCACAGTTGAAGCCAAAATCAAAGAACTGCGGATGACGCGAGTGGACCTTACCGGCTCCGCGGTGTTTGAAAAAGATTGCGTTTACATCGTGCCCCTGGTCGAGGAACTGAATCTTCCCGAGAATATTTCCGGCAAAGCGAATCCGAAGAGCACGACGGGCCGTCTGGATATTTTCACCCGCCTGATCACCGACTACGGAACTGAGTTCGACCATGTGCCGCCGGGATACAAAGGCAAACTCTATGCCGAAGTTGTGTCCCGCACATTTACGGTTGCGATTCGAGCGGGAATGCGGTTGAGTCAGCTGCGCTTCGTGCAGGGCAATCCCGTTTCCGGCGACAAAACGATTCGCGACCTCAATCAAGACGTGCCGCTGGTCTACATGGAAGACGAAGATAGCCCCGGCAAAGCGAGGGTAGAGCGGGGTTTGAGAGTTACGGTGAATCTGGAAGCCGCCGAAGCGGGCGAAATCATCGCCTATAGGGCCAAGCGTTACGCTCCAGCGATCGAACTCGACCGCATTGACTATTATCCGACCGAAGAGTTCTGGGAAGTCCGTCATCAGAATGCGAACAAAAACCTGATTCTCGAGCCCGGGGACTTTTACATTTTGGCGTCGCGAGAAAGAGTACGCGTTCCTCCTGAGTTCGCCGCGGAGATGGTTCCTTTCGATCCCGCGGATGGTGAGTTCCGAATTCACTATGCCGGGTTCTTCGATCCTGGTTTCGGCTACGGCTCAAGCGACATCAAGGGAACCCGCGCGGTGCTTGAAGTTCGGGCGCACGAAGTTCCTTTCCTGATCGAACACGGGCAGTTTGTGGGCCGACTGAACTATATGCCTCTGTTGTCGCGACCGAACAAGATCTATGGCACGAATATCGGATCTTCATATCAACATCAGGCGCTCACGCTGAGCAAGCAGTTTCGACGAGGGTAGACCAGTTCTCAGGTGTCAAGTCTCAGTTCTCGGGTTCCGGCGGCGGAGTGCCCTTCCCCATTCCCGCTTGCCAACTTCCAGCTCTCCATTGCACACTTGAGCATGAGAGTGATGGCGCAGTTTCTAGCTGCAGCGACCGATGCGGCTCACTTCCCCGAGCCTAGCCTGCCGGAGATCGCATTCCTCGGGCGCTCCAACGTCGGCAAGTCGAGCGTCATCAACTCTCTCGTAGGCAGCAAGCTGGCCCGCACCAGTTCCACACCTGGCCGCACTCGCAGCATCAATTTCTTCGGAATTCGCTGGCCCGGGAAACCGCAGCCCGAACTGATTTTCACCGACCTGCCCGGCTACGGTTACGCGAAACTTTCTCGCGAGATCTCTGCCGAGTGGCCCAAGTTTATTGAGCCGTACCTCAACGACCGCCCCACACTGGCGCTGTGTCTGGCGCTCGTGGACGCGAACGTGCCTCCGCAGCAAGCCGACCGCAAGCTGCTGGACTTCCTCAGCGCCTCCGGCCGCGATTTTCTGCTAGTCGCAACCAAGAGCGACCGGCTCTCGAACAATCAACTCCACAGTGCGTTGAAAACGTTGGCCAAGGAATATCCCACGGCCCATATCGTGCCTTACTCGGCCAAGAGTGGAGCGGGCCGCGAGGAATTATGGAAGCGAATCAAGCGGGCTGCTACACGAACGGAAACGGCTGAATCGTTGCCTTCTGATTAGAAAGCTCTCATCCGCCAGGCTGGCACGGTCTAAACCTTCAACACAATTGTCCGATAGGACAAAGAGAATCCCCGATTACAGGGGCGGTTCCAGAGCGGCGGCGCATCGCCGCGCTTCCGGAATGGAGCGAGTCCCGCAGTTTATGGTGAGCACTATGGCGCAGGAAACCGACGATGGTTTGGCCTATTTGCAGGCCTTGAAGCAGTCTGCCCCCCTCGCGGCCGGCGTGGCTCCGGCGCGCGAGCCGAATTCAGGAAAGCCCGAGGCTGATGTGCCCAGTCAGAGTTCTGCCAGCCCGCTCTTCTTCAGGGGGGCAGAGAAGCGCCGCAGCCCGCGCTACAAGTGCGAAGGCAGCACAGAGATATGCCAGGAGGGCTCGGAGTTGCGCACCTGGGCCACTTGCACGGATGTGAGCATGCACGGCTGCTATGTCGAAGCTACCGCCACATTCCCGGTTGGGACCAACGTGCACATCAAATTGCAGGCCAGCGGATTGCAGATACAAAGCAAGGGATGCGTCCGGGTAACCTATCCCTGTCTGGGAATGGGGATTGCCTTCATAGAAATGTCGGAAGAGGACCGCTCGCGGTTGAGGGAGTTGTTGCGGACGGTGTCGCGCCCATCGCTCATCATGGGACCAAGCATCTCAACCACGGTTCATATGCGCGGTGCGGCCGAGCCCAACCCGCTTCCTTCGGACCCGGCGGCCGCTCTCCGCGCGCTGTCTGAGTTCTTCGAAAGCCGCCAACTGCTTATGCGGGATGAGTTCCTCCGAATCCTGCGCAAGAGCCAGGAAATGGGAAACCATCCCTCCAGGTGAGGCTCGTCTGTGTGGAGCGGACACTCTTGCCCGCTGTTCCGGACTCTGGCGTCTTCTCTCTCCCGTGGCCGCGTGCGCCTCGCCCGCACGGTTTTTCGCCTGGAATCAAGATCGTACTCCCACCGACCCACGGAACCCGATCCTTTGGCTATGATGAATGACTATGGCTCTTTATCTGATAACCGGAGTTGGAGGTTTCATTGGGTCATCTCTAGCAAGGGCTTTGCTGGCCAAGAACGAGAATGTGCGGGGAGTGGACAATTTTGCCACGGGAAAACGGGAAAACCTGCAGGAGATTCTTCCCCGGATCGACTTCCACGAGGCCGACATTCTCGATCTGGAAGCTATGCACAAGGCGTGCGCGGGCGTCGATTATGTTCTGCACCAGGCAGCGATTCCCTCGGTGCCGAAGTCGGTGCTCGATCCTCTGGGCAGCAACCGCACGAATGTAGACGGCACCGTCAACGTGCTCATTGCGGCGCGCGATGCCAAGGTCAAGCGCGTGGTCTACGCGGCGTCGTCTTCGGCGTATGGCGATACCCCGACCTTGCCCAAGCATGAAGCCATGACGCCCGATCCCATCTCGCCCTATGCCGTGGCCAAGCTGGCTAGCGAACACTACATGATTTCGTTCTTCCGCTGCTACGGGTTGGAAACGGTGGCGCTGCGCTACTTCAATATTTTCGGGCCGCGACAGGATCCCTCGTCGCCGTATTCGGGCGTGCTGGCCAAGTTCATCACCCAAATGCTGCGCGGAGAGCAGCCCACCATCTTCGGCGACGGCGAACAAAGCCGCGACTTCACCTACATCGACAATGCGGTAGAGGCCAATCTGCTGGCCTGTCAGGCTTCCTCTTCGGCCGCCGGCAACGTGTTCAACGTGGCCACCGGAAGGCGCGTCACGCTGAATGAAACCTTCCAACTGTTGCGGGGTATGACTTCCTACTCCGGACAGCCCAACTACGGGTCCGAGCGCGGCGGCGACATCAAGCATTCTCTGGCCGACATTGCGCGGGCAGAAAAACACCTCGGCTACAAACCCAAAGTGGACTTCGAAGAAGGACTGCGCAGGACGGTGCAGTGGTACCGCGGAAAGTGAAGAACCTCCGAAAGCCTCCCGTCGCCGTTATAGCCGACCGTGGTCTTACGAAAGCGGCGCTGATGAGAACCTTCATCGTTGTGTCCCTGAGCATCGCCACGGTGACCGCCGCACTCGGCGCTGACGATCGGGAGCGAGAGGTCAATCAGCTTTTCGCGATGTTCGACAAACCGGGCTCGCCGGGGTGCTCAGTCGGCGTAATCCGCAACGGCAGCTTCGTTTACAAGAGGTCCTTCGGTTACGCGAGGCCTCGAACTCGGCGTCCCGCTCACACCCGCGTCGGTCTTTTACGTGGGCTCGGTGTCGAAGCAATTCACGGCCGCGAGCATCGTCCTTGCTGCCGAACAAGCTCATCTCTCGCTCGATGACGACGTCCGCAAGTACCTTCCCGAACTCCCCGACTACGGCCGTCGCATCACGCTTCGCCAGATGCTCCATCAAACCAGCGGATTCCGCGACTTTCTCGATCTTGTCTTCATTTCCGGGCGCAATGCCGCAGGCCTCGCCTCGCCGGCCGAGATCCTCGAGCTCATCGCGCGCCAGAAGGGCCTGAACAATGTTCCCAGCGCCGAGTGGGTCTACAGCAACTCCAATTATTTTCTACTCGGCGAAGTCATCCGGCGCGCGACCGGGAAATCTCTCGCGCACTTCGCCGCCGAAAACATCTTTCAGCCTCTCGGAATGACGCACACACTCTTCTACGAGGACAACACGCTAGTGGTCCCAAACCGCGTCGCCGCTTACGATTCCGGACAGAAGGGCAACTTCCTTGTCGCTTGGTCCACTACTTATGACATCGTTGGCGGCGGCGGCCTGATGAGCAGCGTCGACGACCTGCTTTTCTGGCCAATAAGCTCGGCAAGGGAACGTTGCCCGTGGAGTTGCAAAGTCACGGCGTCCTCAACAACGGTAACCAGATCGATTACGCCCTGGGCCTATCGCTTGGCGCCTACCGCGGCCTTCCGATCGTCGAGCACAACGGCGCGCTGTTCGGGTACCACTCTGCATTCCTGCGCTTTCCGCAACAGAGATTCAGCGTGATCGTGCTTTGCAACCTTGCTACCGCAGGCCCTGAAGCCCTCGCACGTAAAATCGCCGACCTGTACCTGGCACCCGACTTCAAGCCGACAAGAAATACACTCACCGTGGCCTCAGACCTACCCGACCCGGCAGCCTTCGGCGGCACCTACCTCGATCCGCAAACGAAGACCATCTATACGTTCACCGCCGACCACGGCAATCTCATGGCATGGGGAGCGGTTCTGCGGCGCATCGACGCCAATAGATTCTACGACCTCGGCAGCGACGTCATCACCTTCGAGAAGGTGAACGGCAAGATGCGCTGCTCGCTTGCCATTCCCGGCGAGGTGTATTTCTCCGGCGACAAGCTGGAGCCCGTCCATCTCAGCGAAGCGGAGCTAGCCGGTTTCGCCGGCAGGTACCAGTCGGACGAACTTGACGCGACCTACACATTGTCGGCAGAAAACGGAAGACTGGCGGTCAAGGAGGGCGACAAGCCACCGGTCATCTTCGACCCCGCTACCCGAAACGAGTTCTACTCCAGCGACTTTCGCACTTTGGTTTTCCAGTTCGACGCCGACCGGCGCATCTGCGGCCTCAGCGTGTTTACACAAGCGGCCCGCGGAATCAGGTTCAATAGGGTGAACTGAACGCTCTGATCGCCGAGACGAAAGACGAGTAACCACGGTAAGCTGTTGTTAAGGGCGATTAAGCTCCCAGAACCCGGTCCAACGATTGATTTTTTGCTCGGGCCATCGCCCAGAAGACCTCGAGGCCGCCTCGTTACGTTAGTTATCTACGTCACAGTACCATCTGCGGCTAGATTCAGTTCATGACTCTTTCCTCGATGGTGGTTTCTCGCGATTGGCAGGAAGTCAGCGTTCTGGAGTGCATCCTCGGCGGTCTCCACATGGATGTTTCCGTGGAAGAAGAACCACAGCGGGCGATGAGCCGCCTCAACCGTTCCAAGGTCGACGCCCTCATCGTGGACTGCGATCTCAACGGCAGCGCTCAGTTCCTGCATGAATTGCAGCAGCACGACCGGCAGATGAACACTGTGCCCCTCGTCATTATGGGAGCGCCATCGGCCCAAACGCTGGAAGCGACGGGCGCCCTGTTCGCCTTCAAGAAACCAATTTCGGTGGAGCAGGCCGTGCGCACGCTCTCCGCTGCGCGCAACATGATTCTCGACGGCCGCCTGCGCTATCACCGCGCGGGACTGGAAGTGCCGGTATCGCTGAGTCCCACGCGCAACTCGCGCGTCGAAGCGCATCTGGTCAACGTCAGCCAGGGCGGACTACAGGTCCACTCCGATACGCCGGTCGAAATCAAGAAGCCGTTCCAGGTTTCGTTCGAACTTCCCGGCGCGAGAAGCGTGCTGAAGGCGCACGCAGAAGTCGCATGGCAGGACCACCGGGGAAATGTGGGCATCCGCTTCGTGAAGGTTACGCCCCGCCAGCAGCGAACGCTCCAACTCTGGCTGGCACAACAATATTTTCAGAACTAGAACGACTACGATCGCCGAGTGCGTTCTTCGTCCTCCGGTCTCACCGGAAGCGTGCAGAATCCCTGGCTTCTTCGTCGCCGGAAAAATCCGATCCCGCCAATCGCGCCAGTCTGGCGCCCATGCTCGTGCCGCCCAATACGCGAGAATAGAAACAGTAAAACGCAACTACAAAAATAGCTGCGCCCAATCCCGCTTCCAGATCCAGGGGCCATCGCGGAAGCTCATGGGTCACCGACAAAAAGACCAAGGAAAACAAAAGCAAGGCTGCGAACACGATCAGCGAATTCAGCGTCCAGGCCATTTGTCTCCCAGAGAGCGGACGCGAGAGCCAATCCAGTTCGAGCCGAGACTTGGAGGAAACGGGGGCATCAACTTCCCTGGTGGGCAAAGGGTGCGCGCCCGTCTCCAGCGGCTGCAGTTGAATGACGTTGCGAGCGCCGGACGATAACAGCAAACCATCCTCCTCAGCGCCGGCAGCAGCCCCGGCACCGAAGATGGAATTGCTGCGGGAAGGAATCGAATCCAGCAGGTCTCCAAGGATCCATTCGTTGATCTGGCGGGTCGCTGTCGGCGAAAGATCGAGAAAGCGAATTCCGCACTGTCCCGAAGCGTCCGCCCACGCGACTTCCCCCTGGCAATCCACTCGCACCCGGGGCTGGCGCAGTTCAAAGCGCACCCGCACGCGTTGATGCACGCGCAGAGCGGCTACCGCCTGAATGGCAACGCCTTCATGATTGAGATTGCGAACGATGCCGCCATTCGCTTCGTCGAGAGTTACATAAGTCAGAGTGTGGAGGCTCTGCCGGTGACGGGCCCGCACTGGTCGCGCAGAAGCTGAGGCTGCATTCATGTTCGCCGCCGGTGAATCGCGGGTCGGACGAAAAGCTGTATCTTGAAATCCTATTCGCGCGGAACGGTAAGGCCGGAGTAACTGAATTGGTTCGTCGGCCCCAGAACGGCCGGGCCAGACCGGACGGGCGTGTCCGACGAGTGAATACGGTTGGCTCAGGACGGGCGCGGCTCGCTGCCGGGCGCAGGCCTTCCTTTCGACCCCAGCAGCGCTTCTCGTACCGGGCGGCCGGAAGCCTGCCACAGTTTGACGATCTCAAAGACAATCGCCGTCGCGTAGGTCACGGCGATCCAGACGCAGACTTCTTCGATGGGAAGGTCATCCCACGCCCCAATGAACAATCCTGTCATCTGCCGCTGCTGAAAGCTCCACCAACCGTAGGGCAGTGCCAGTGTGACCTCCCAGAGCAAACTCACCAGCAACATGAAGAACGCGGTCAAGCTGAACGCTCTCCAGTTGATGAAGCGCCGCGCAACCGGAAAAGAACTCATCGAGGGAACCAGAGCTCCCGTCACGAGAAAAGCAAAGTAGCCCGGGAAACCCTGTCGAGCTTCGAACGGAGCCCAATGTTTCTTGTAGAACCACGCCAGGCTGATCAGAACGGCTCCCAGGATTAGCGATGTGGGGTGAAAATGCAGCAGCCGTCGCATCTTTCGCGCCTCGCCGGGATAGTCGGGAACGCTGTAGGCGGCCAGCCAATATTCTCCCAGCCAGACGTAGAGCAGCAAAATCGCGATGAATCCCGTCAGGTAGAAAACGTACTCTTCGATGGGCACCGGCCTGCCCAGCGCCCAGGCGCGAATCCCCAGGGTTGCCTGCGGATTGGGAAAGCAGAAAAAGTATTGCGCGAAGAGAAAGTCCAGCAGCCAGCCGAGGGGAACCAGGATCGCGATGGTCCACCAAAACGCGCGCTGCGGAATCTCGAGGCCTTCGCTGGGCAGAAACCAAAACGCGATGGCCAGGATCGGCACGAGGAACAGCAGTAAACTCCAAGTGTATCCGTAGGGCGAGGGATCTGAACTGGTGGCGACCAGCGTCGCCGGTGAATGGACGGAGTGCAGAGTAATTGCCGCCGGAACAGCAGCCATCAGCAGCATTCCCATCACGATTCCAGCCGCCATCGCCGGGCTGGGCGATTTCCGAGAGTGGGGATCTGTCATGACCTTGCCTCCGCACCCGTGACGAGAGCCAATCGGCCAGAACGCTTTCACCAAGAGAGTTTGGAGGATTCTACTCCTGCGGCAGCGAGCCAAAAGGCAGAGTTCGCCCCTTGACTGGGGCTGCAAACGCAGCCCCGCACTCGCTCTTACCGAAGGCCATGGCCGAAGGGTCATGGCCTGGTAATTGCCTTGCGCACAAAAGATCGTTAACTTTAAGAGGTACCGGTGTTTCCCGGGAATGGCGACCACCCCCACAAAACCGAGCCTTGAAGCTGCCCCGCAGTTCCAGGGGAAGGGTCTGCCTACTTGGCCCCAGATACAGAACGCAGTCTACCCGCCGTTTTCTTCGAGCGACGATTTCGATTCGAGGCCTTCTGGCCGCGACGCGCTGCAGGCCCTACTGGCGTTTTCTGCCCTGCATGACCACGTGCGGCGCCGCCGCGCTTTGGCAGCGCGGCACAGCGGCTTCGAGACCATTGCGCTGGCGGAGTTTGAAGCCGGTGAGCAGTTCCTCCTCGACGAAGTGCTGCAGTTGGTGGCAGAGCGCGCCATCGCCATCACTGGCGCGGACGGCCTGGCCATTGCGCTGGCGGAAAATACCGACATCGTATTGCGCGCTTCTGCGGGATCCATCAAGCCCGACGTGGGCGCGCGCATCGACCGCGATTCCGCGTTTTCCGGCGCCTGCTTCCGCACCGCGCAGATCGTCCGTGCTGATGACACTGAAACCGATGACCGCGTAAATCTGCAATCCTGCCGGCGACTGGGCGCGCGCTCGATGGTGGCTGTACCGCTTTGCGGACGCCGGCGCGTAATCGGACTTCTCGAGGCTTTTTCAGCCGAGCCCTTCGGCTTCAACGACAGCGATGTGCGCAGCCTGGAGTTGCTGGCAGAAATCATTCTGGGCGCGCTCAAGCCCGAGGATGAAGACCGTTTCGCGGAAGCGGCCCAAGTGGCCGCGACCAAGCTCGACGCCGCACCCAGCGCTGCCACGGTGGCCGCACCGCCAGCGGCGGTCTCTGACCAGCATCCCGCAGCCGTCGAACAAAAAACGGCTGCGCAAGATGCGGTCGAGCCGAGACTGGTTGTTGCCGACCTCACCACAAAGCCTGCAGCAGCCGAAAAAGCTTCCGTGGCGGAATCCGCCGCCAGCTTGATCAGCGAACTCGTCCTGGCAAAGATTCCCGAGCTCGCCAAGATCCAGCAACCGCCGGTCGTTGAGCCAAAGCTTGCCGAACCAAAACTTCCTGACGCGCCAATTGCCGCGGCAACGGTTGACCTGGAAAGGCCTCTCGCGAGGCTCGTCGAAGCCGGCAGCCGACATGGCGCGTTGCTCGGACTCGTGGCCGTGGTGATTGCGGCCGTGGTAGCAGGCGGCATCTGGTGGAGAGTGAAAACCGACCAGCTGGGCAGCTCCATGGTGCAAACGCACAAGCCGGAGCTGAAGCCCGTTGGCACGCCGCCGCTCAGAAGTGCGCCGAGTCAAGAGAGCCCGTCTTCCGCTGTCAATCCCGAGAGCAGCACAACTTCTGAAACCACTGATTCCCTTTCCACGGCCGAACCCGAGATGACGCCGGCCACCACGGAGGAGCTCTCAAAGTTTCCGCGCGTCACCGGCATCCGGCACTGGTCGTCGGCCGATGCCTCCACCACTGTGGCCATCGACCTGGAAGACCAGGTGCAGTATGAGTACCACCACATCAGCGGCCCTGACCGCACCTACTTTGATTTGCGCGATACGGCGCTGGCGCCTGAGTGGGCCAGAAAAACAATGGAGGTCGGCGATCCGCTCCTGAACCGCATTCGCGTGGCCCAGCCGGTTCCAGGCATGACCCGCATCGTTTTGGAAACTAAGGGCGACGCGAAAGTTTCCGTGAGCCTGGAGCCGAATCCCTACCGTCTAGTGTTGCAGGTGCGCAAGGTCGGAGCCACCGCCAACAACTCTGTCGACCTGTTTCCGAACGCGGGACCGGACAAGAGCATGATGGCAATCGTGGTTCCTCCGCCGACGAAAGAAGATTTGCAACTGCGCGCGCACGTGCCCAAACTGCGCATCGCGGTCGACGCCGGCCACGGCGGATGGGACCTAGGCACAGTCGGACGCCGCGGCTTGCTCGAAAAAGATCTGGTGCTGGAAGTGGCGCAGCGCCTCGGCAAGTTGCTCGAGAGCCGGCTCGGCGCGGAGATCATCTACACCCGCCAGGATGATAATTACATTCCGCTGGACGAGCGCGCCGGGATCGCCAATCAGGCGCAGGCAGATTTGTTCGTCTCCGTCCACGCCAACTACAGCGATCTTCCTTCGGCCCGCGGCGTCGAAACGTACTACACGAACTTCTTCTCCGCTCCGAATTCGAAAGACGTCGACACTCGGTCGACCGCGAACGGCAAGACCGCCGCGGTCACGCTCTCACCCGCGCAACTGCACGAAAAGATCGAGCAATCGCGCCGGCTTGCGGCCAGCGTACAGCACTCGCTGTTCGGAACCCTGGCATCGAAGAACCCTGGCCTGCGCGACCGCGGTGTGAAAGAAGCCGGCTTCGTCGTGCTGACCGAGACGTCGATGCCGGGAATCCTCGCGGAAGTTAGTTTCGTCAGCAGTCCCACCGACGAACAAAAACTCCGCAGCGACGGCTACCGCGAGCAAATCGCCGAGGCCCTGTATAAAGGCATCGCGCGGTACGCAGCCAGTTCGCATGGCGTGAAGGTGGCCAGCGCGGCGAAGTAAGTACCGAGTCGCGAGTACCGAATACTGAGGAAAGACTCGCGGGTGCCCCATCCTAGCCACGTTCTTTGCGGCTAGGGTAGGGTTTCTGACTTTTGCACGGAGTCGCGCCATCGCCGATCGTGGACTTCGACAATCGGTCGTGAATCCTGTCCCGATCGAAGCGCCCGCCTTGCGAATGTCCCCGCCCTGAAAGTCGCCTGAACTCGTCGACGCTCCGCTCAGCGTGATCTTCGTCGGCCTTCGATTTCACTGAATCGCTCGTCGGCCTTTCCATATTGCACTCTCGGAACCTGATTTGGGGTTGCATTTAGCGATCCTAGAGTTTCTTCTGATCAGCGTGGTCGAGTTGGGTGTCTGAGACGGGCTTGCTGCGGGCGACGGTGAAGTCAGTGACGTCGGTGAGCGCGAACGTTGGGACGTTCGCGACGCGGGGAGTGCGGATGCGGAAGAAGTCGGCGGAGTGGACGTCTTGGAGGACGAAGGCGGGACGGGAGTCTTCTTTGAGCGCTGCGATCTCGACGTTGCTCACGGAGATGTTTTTCACGTGGCGCAGGAAGAATCCGTGCGAGGGCATTGCACCGAACATGTTTGGCTCCGGATATTTGTTTTCCACTTCCGGTGGCCGGATGGCGGCCGCTTCAAGCGTGCCTCCGCCGCGGTGCTGGATGTAGATGTCGTTGAACTGGATGTCTTCGATGGGATGTCCGGGAATGCCGCTGAGAATCGAGCCCAGACTCGATTCGCAATTCGAGCAGACGACGTTGCTGATCAGGACGCGGCGCAGCGATCCGACGGGAACTCCCGCGGGACCGCGCATGCGGCTGCCCAGGCGCAAGAACATGGGCGCGGAAGTGATGTCGCGCATGGTGATATTCGTGATGGCGATGTCTTCGAGCAGGCCTCCGTCAACGGTTTCCAGCGCGAGGCCCTGGCAACCTTCAAAGATGCAATTGGAAATTGCGATGTTCTTGAAGCCGCCGTTCGACTCCGTGCCGAACTTGATGCGGCCGTTGCGGTGAGCCTTGTCGTCAGGAGCGAGACGCTGGAAGGTGCCGTCGAGCAGCGTGCCGAGTTTATAGGCGCCAGTGACGTAACAATTCGTGATAGCGACGTTTTCGGTGGCGCGCGCATAGCCGAGCGCGAAGGAACTCTTCGGGCAGATAGCGTCATCCCATGGAGAATTGACGGTGCAGTTGGAGACGCGGACGTTGCGGCAGCAGTCGATATCAATACCGTCGCGGTCGGTGTCGATTTTAAGATTGTCGATGGTGAGGTTGTCGACGCCGGTGGCAAGGACAGCGAAATGTCCGCCCTTGAGGACGGAGAAATCGCGCAGCGTGACGTTGCGGCAATTCTTCAGACTGATGGTTTTGTTGGCGACTCCGGCGTGTTCGGCCACGGGCACGGGACCGTAGCCGCGGCTGAGTCCGCGGCCCCAGATGAGGCCGGGGCCGGTGATAGAAATATTCTCAAGGCCCTCGCCCCAGAGCAGGCTGTTGTGCCAGTGGTTGTGGCCGTAGTCCTGATAGGCGTCCCAGGGTGTGTCGGGCTCGGCGAGATCGTAAGCGCTGGAGGACGGTGCCCCTTCGCTTGAGTCGGCAGCGATAATGATGGCATTCTGATCGAGGTATAGGGCGACGTTACTCTTTAGGCGAATGGAATAACATAGGTATTTGCCTGCAGGAAAACGCACGGTGCCGCCTCCGGCCGCGGCTTCGATGGCGCGGTTGATGGCGGGAGTGTCGATAGTGTGGCCGTCGCCGGTGGCGCCGAAGAGTTTTACGTCGAAGATGGCGGAGCTTGCGGCAGCCGGAGCCGTCTCGGCGTCGACGATGCGAGGATGCAGCGCGGCACCGGCGAGACTTGCGCCTGAGATGCGCAGGAAATCGCGGCGTGGTGTTTGATACACGGACATAAGCAGCAGCCCCAAGAGCTAGCCGGGCTTTGCCCGGCGGACAGCCGAGGGCGGCTGTCCCCACATTGAATCCAACTCAGTTTCCTGGCGGCACTCCGCCGTATTTCTGCAGCCACTTTAATTCTTCACGCACTTTTATTTTTCCGTGCCAGGGATTCTTCCCGAGGCCGTGGCCTTCGCCGGGGAAGATCAGCAGCTTGTTGGGAATGCCGAGCGAGTAAAGCGCGTGCTCCAGCAAATAGTCCTCGAGCACGGCGACGCGAATGTCGACGGAGCCCGCGACCATGTGCGTGGGCGTGCGGACTTTGTCAATCTGGAAGATGGCGGCTTCGTCGTGATAGCGCTGCGCGGCTTCCCATGGGCGTCCGCCGAGGAAGTAGGCGTCGTCCATGGTGGTGTCGTCGTTGCCCCAATTGCCGATGTGCTCGACCGCGCCGGCGCCAGTGACTGCCGCTTTGAAGCGCGTGGTCTGCGTGATGAGCCAGTTCGTCATGTAGCCGCCGTAACTGTAGCCGCCAACAGCGAGGTGGTCGGGATCGGCGATGCCGTCTTTCACCAGCGCGTCGACGCCTTCCAGAATATCTTTGCCGGGACGCGAAACGATTTGCGGCACGATCTGCATTAGAAACTTGTCGCCGTACCCGGTGGAACCGCGATAGTTGGGCTCGAAGACCAGCCAGCCGTTGCTCGCGGCGAGCGCGGCCCACTGGTACCAGTCGGCCTCGAACTGATTGCCGTCCGCATCGGCGGGGCCACCGTGGATGAAGGTGAACATGGGCAGATGCTTGGCTTCGGGCTTTCCTGGTCCAAAACCCGGAGGATAAATCAGCATGCCTTCGACAGTGGTGCCGTCGTCGGCCTTCCACTGATAGGGCCTGCCCTGAGGAAGATCGCGCTCGGTGAAAACTTTATTGAATGAGGTAATCGCATGAGCCTGATCAAGCGTGGCGGCACTGTCGGCGAGGTAGACCTCCGCGGGCTTGGTCAGCGAGGTGTAGACGAAGGCCACGCGCGTGGAATTCAGCGAGGCGGAGACCGCCTCATAAGTGCCCGGCCACTCGCTGACGTGATGCAACGATTCCGAAGGTTTAGCGACGGAATAGAGTTGAACTTCGGTTCCAGCGCGCGCCGAGGCGAGCACCTTCTCGCCAGCGACTGCGTAGTGTTCGACGGGGCCGATGAAATCTTTGCACCACTGCTCGACCGCACCGCTCTCGCTGTCGACCCAATGAAGGTGGGGCTGAATATCGCGGTAGGGTCCGGTCACGTCGCCGACTTCGACGCTGAACAATAAATGGCGGCTGTCATTGGCCCAGTGCATCTTGCCTTCGGCGGCTTGATTATGGGTCAGGCGTCGCGGAGCCTTGGCCGGCGCAGGGTTGGTCAAATCCACCAGGTAGATTTCGATGTCTTCGATTTTTTCCTGGCGCTGGTTGATAGCGTTGCTTACGAAGGCCAGTTTCTTGCCATCGGGGGATGTAACCAGGTTCTCAACCCGCAGGGGCGAGGTCGCGATGGCACGCGCCCCCGGAGTCTCGACCGCGTCTTTCTCCGATTCGGTTTCTACTTTCGCGGGAGCGGAGGTGTGGCGTTCGAGCGCGGCTTTCACATCGAGAGCATAGATCGTGTCGCCGCGCTCCGCGGTCCGGTACTGCACCACGTCTTTCCATTCTTTCTTGTACGCGTCTTTCTGCTTCTTGTCCCAGGGATTGCGCGTCGCAAAATAGATCGTTCTCGAGTCGGCGGACCAGGAAAAATCGTGCACATCTTCATCGCCCGCCGTGATGGGAAAAGCCTCGCCGCCAGCGGGAGAAATCAGGTAGATCTGGCTGACGTCTCCGCCCTTTTCTTTGCTCTTGGATTTCAGCTTGGCGTCGCCGTCGGAATCGGAGTCTGAGTCGGAACTGCCAGCCTTCTCGGAAGATGCCTTGCGCTCGGAAATGAAAGCGACCCGGCGTCCGTCGGGCGACCACTTTGGATTAGTGTCGTGCCCGGACTGGGTCAGCTGTATGAGCGAACCGGTATTGGGGGCGTCCTGCTTGCCGTCAGTGCGGTAGAGCCAGAGATCGGTGCGGAAGATTTCCTCGTCCCAGTCGGCGCGCTCGGTTTCGATCACGACCGAGTTGCCGTCGGGCGAGAGCGCGACCGCAGAAAAGCTAACGGAATTGAAAAATTCGTCGAGGGTTAGTTTTGGCTTACTCTGGGCACGAATAAACAGCAGACAAGTCAGGACGACTACGACCACACCTACAGCTTTTCGGATTGGCATAGGTTCCCCGGTGGGAATTAGGGTTATACAACGGCGCATCGTGCAAGGCAAATTGTGACCCGCGGTTGTAATGGTGCAGCGCGGTCACGAAGCGCGATCAGACTAATGCGAGCCAGATCCCGCGGTCAATCTAACTTACGGTTCGGGCTCGGCGTTTTTTAGCGCGTCGTCGAGGGTCTGGCCCGATCGCGGCGGAGTCTGCACCACGCGCCAGCCGTCGTCATAGTTGCGAAAGCCTACTGTGGAACGGTAATGCAGGTCGCCAGGATAGAGTGCCGCACCCACCTCGTTGAGAGGTTGCCATCTCCAGATGAAATCGACGTCGGCAACACTGCCCTGCTTGCTGACACCGGTGACTGCGACCAGTTCCCTTCTGGCCGCCGGAAGACTAAACGACGGCTTGCCGGCGTCGGCCGCCGCCAACAGAGAACGGACGGTTTCCACGCCCGAGGGAGTGAGCACCACGTCCCAGCAAGGCGGCGGCGCTAGGCCCGGAGGACAGGGCGCAGTGGTCGCAGAAATCCAGCCGTGATGCTGCAGCACCAGAGATTCGGGCGAAAGATAGTCCTTGTTGGAGACCATGCCCGTACGCAGAAAGATTGCTTGCGGCCCCTTGAACACATCGGCACCCTCGATCAAATCGGCAGCCAGACGCCGCGAAAGGAGGTCGCGCGGGGAGCAGGCAGTGAGCGAACCCAGGGCGATCAGACATAGCGCGACGATGAATTGGTTCCGCATGAGAGAAAGCATTCAGCATTCAGCATTCAGCACTCGGCATTCAGCCCTGCTGCCGGCAACTAAGAATTGGCACTTGGCATTTAGCCGCACTGAACTGTATTGGCTGCGTGCTGAATGCTGATTGCGGACTCCACCTTTTCCGGTCGCTGACTGCGACACGCGGGCCAGACCGACGTCGAAGTGCCTGCGTCGCGCACAAATCAACGACCTGTGATTGTAACGAAACGCGACCTTCTCTGCGGCAGGAAAGGGTGGGAAGTAATCTGTCCATCGAAGCGGGCTGACCAGCGGCCGGGGATTTCCGTCGCACATTGAGGACAACGGCCGTCTGGTGTGAGTCGATAATCCTCGATGAAATAGCCTTGGCGCTTAATCAGAGTCTCGCTGCAGTGCGGACAGCGTGTGTTCTCCCAGGAGCCGACCATGCCAGGAAGGTTCCCGGCGTAGATATAACGCAGGCCAGATTGCTCGCCGATCTCGACGGCCTGCAACAGGTCTTCTGCGTTCGTGTTGCGCGCGACATCGTTTTGCATTTTGTAGTCACCATGAAATGCGGTGACGTGCCAGGGAATGTCGCGCGAGACGCCGGCGACGAACTCGGTCAGGCGCTGCAGTTCGTCGGCGGAATCGTTGAATCCGGGAATCAGCAGGGTAACAATTTCCATCCACAGGCCCATGGCATGAATGCGGCGGACGCTGTCGAGGATCGGGGCGATGCGGCCGCCGAGTTCGTGATAATGGCCATCGTCGAAACTCTTGAGATCCACTTTGTAGAGATCGAGCCACGGGCGTACGTAGTCAAGCACCTGCGGCGTTCCGTTGCCGTTGGAAACGAAGGCGGTGAGCAGGCCGGAGCCCTTCGCCTCTTTGAAAACCTCAACGGCCCATTCGCTAGTGATCAAAGGCTCGTTGTAGGTGCTGACCAAGGCTTTGGCACCCTGAGCGATGGCGTCGCGAACCAGAGATTCAGGCGATGCTTCGAGCGGAGGCGAGATTGCGCTCGGATCGCGCAAGGCCTGCGACGTAACCCAATTCTGGCAATACGCGCAGTGCAGGTCGCAACCCAGCATGCCGAAACTGTAGGCCAGCGCGCCGGGATGGGCATGGAAGAAAGGCTTCTTCTCGATGGGATCACACTGCGTCCCGGCGACATATCCCCAGGGCACGTAGAGTTTGCCGCCGCGGTTGTAGCGGACCTTGCAGACACCGGGCTGGCCGTCCGGGATGGGGCAACAGTGTCCACAGGAAAAGCAGCGCACGCGGTTCTTGTCGAGCTGCTCGTAAAGATGCGGATCGGCTTCGCGGACTCGCTGATCGAGAACAGTGCGGAGGGTGGACACGGAAGGCCTCTGCTCTATTCTAACGCTGATGAGGGAAGAGGCTTCGGGCTTCCGGGCAAAGGGTTGGACGCTGCACACTCAGTGCAGCGTCCTGCTCAACATGATCTTACCTACAGCAAGAGCGGGCGATCTCGCAACCCTTCCGCATATCAATGAAATAGCAATTTGTCGCCACCTGGCAGTTGCTTCTGGCTGGCTGCCAATGGCTCATGTTGCGATAGCAACATATTTATGTTGCACTCGCAACATTAATATGTTGTAATGGCAACATGGAGGTGGACGAATCATGAACCAGACCCTGGACGCGATTTTCCAAAGGCGAGCGGTTAAGGCCTTTGAACCCGTAGAAATTTCCGAAGAGCTGCGCGAGCAAATTCTCAATGCAGCTCGCCATGCCCCTTCAAGCTTTAACAGCCAGCCCTACAAGTTTTATTGGGTACGGTCCGCGGCCAAGAAGGGCGCAGTGGCGAAACTGTGCCTGGGACAGAAGCCCGCGGAAACCGCCTCCGCACTGGTCGTGGCCGTTGCAGACCTGGGATCGCTGTCTGCCACGGCGCAAGGCCAGTTGGAGTGGATGCGCAGGAACAATTTTACCGAAGAAAAAATTCGCAGCTACGAGCGGAATGCAAAGATCGGCCGGATCCTGTTCATGCCTGGGCCATTCGGAATGTTTGCTGCGATCAAACGGGCCTTCTTCCGGCTGCTAAATCTGCGGATGGTGATCGGGATGCCGCCGCTCTCCCGGCAGGACTTGTTCAAGTGGGCGACGAAGAGTACATCGTTGGCTTGCCAGAATCTGATGATCGCCGCCGAAGCGCTGGGAATGAACACTTGTCCAATGGAAGGCTTTGACGGCCGCAGGCTCTCTCGATATCTGGGGTTGTCCGGCCAGTACCAAGAGATTGTGATGGTGATTGCGATCGGGAAAAAATCCCTTACCCACAATGAGCCACCGCAGTGGCGGAGACCTCTCGATGCCACGGTGACCGTCCTATGAACAGCCTCCCCAGGAGAGAGATTCCCGATGACATTCTGAAAGACTCGGTACTCGCCCATATCGCCGCGGCGTATTTCTCGGTGGGAAAGAGACTGGAGCGAAAAACCCAATGCTCGGCGACACGCGGCTTTATCCTGTCGACATTGCGTGACGGAACGACGCTGAATCAGAATCAGATCGCCACGCTCCTGGGTCTCGACCGGACCGTCGTGCACCGGGCTATCAAGTCACTGGCGAAGGAAGGACTCGTATCGGAGCACAGAGCAAAATCGGGCAGAGCAATTCGAGTTCAGCTGACGGCCAAAGGAAGAAAATACCGAGAGCGCCTAATCGATGCTCGGGTGACCGCCGATGAGAGCGTCAGGCGGCAGATGATCCCGGAGGAGCTCGAGACGCTTCTTCGGCTTTTGAAACTAGTCGCGGAATGTGAATTCTGAGGACGGTTTGCCTTAGGCCCGTACGGACAAGACTGGCCTTCTCATGGAAGGCCATCGCTCTCATGTACCCGTGACAGTGCAGAGGTCCCTCGCTCGATCGGGATTCACGGGCTGAAACTTATGTCGTGAACTTTCTCGAGATCACACTTAATGGCCGGCGGTGGGTTTGGCTGCGGGCTGGTGCTGTTGGAGCCAGATGTCGGCGTCCTGTTCGATCTGGGCGGCTTGGGCGCGGCTCATGTGGCCGGCGACAAATTTCGCGAGTTCCTTGCTGCCTTTGTCGCCGCCGGCGCGAGCCAGGATGGTCCAGAAATAGGCTTCCCGAAGGCTGGCCTGCACGCCGCGTCCGGCCCAGTAGAGCGAGCCTAGCTTGGATTGTGCAGCAACGTTGCCTTGCTCGGCCGCTTTCGTGAACCAGCGCGCCGCCTCCTGCTCGTCGAGTTGGACCCCGTCGCCTTGGGCGTAGCGGAGGCCCAGCGCATTCTGCGCTAAAGGATCTCCGGCTTCCGCCAGCCGCTGCAACTGCACCACAGTCGCGGTGTCGATTCCGCCGGACCCTGGCTTCGAGGGGCTCGCGCCGTTCCGGACCGGTGCTGATGCCAGGACTGTCTGGACCCGCACGGGCTGGTCTGCCCGAATCTTGGCCCGGATCCAGGGTGCGACCGTGAACTGGATCCACGGAGCCGCGGCGAATCCCAGCGCCCCGGCAAGCACCCCAGTGATCAAACCGGCTAAACATACCAGCACAATCAAGTTGTATTGCGGAAGGTGGATACCGATGGGAAGTTCTGCCTCCAACTCTTGCTTTGCCGGATCTTCGGCAGCGAACAGCACGCTACCCGGCGCGGGAACCATCGGGGTCGGCGCGGGAGCTTTGACCACCAGATCCTCGGACAGCGCGGCGCGGTTGACCGCCGCCAATACTGTGTCCGCCAGCCTTTGCATGACCACGCCATCGCTCTCGGAAAAAGCGCTCGGCTGAGGAGAAAACGCTTCCAGCAGGCCGATGACTCTGCCCCCGACGCGGACCGGAGAAGCAAGAATGGAACGAATTCCCAGCGAGCGGCATCCGCCGCGGTCGACGCGTGTGTCAGTTTCCGCATCGTCGCACCGCAGCAGTCTTCCCGCGCGAACGCATTCGCCGGAAAAACCGGAAGCCACTTGCAACTCAGCTCCAACCGGCGGAGCATCCTCGCCCGACCTGGCGCGGCACACCATCATGCCCGGTGCCTTGGCGCTGAGAGCGAGCGCGGCGCCGGATGCCCGTAACAGCGTCTGGGCGCGTGCGGCGATCAACTGCAGAGCCGCAACCAGATCGGGGCCCAGAGATTCAACTTCACGCTGCACGGCGCCGAGGGCGGCCAGCGTATCGCTGTAGTTGGGGCGTGGGGAAGCTTCTTCCAAGGGAACGAGTTGGGCGCGATCGTGAAGAGCTTGCGCGTCAGCGGCAGCCGTCATCGCATTCAGGAAGAGCCAGCCGCGAAGGCGAAATAAGCTGGAAGGAGGAAGTTCGGCGAAGCGGAGCCCGCAGCGTCCCGAGCCGGACCAGATGACCTCGCCAGTGGTGTAGATGGGGCCGGAAGATTCGGCCAGATCAAGATACAACTCAAATCGACGCCCGATGGCCAGCGCGGAGTTCACTTCGATCGCGATGCCGTCTTCGCTGATGTCGGAGATAGCGTTCAGATCGAGCGCCACGCCCTTGGACTCGCCGATAAAACTGGCATAGGCGGGAGTCCTGACCTTGTGCCGGAAACGGCGGCGACGGTTGACGACAGCGGCTTGCTGGGGCGTGGTGGTAGCAGCCATTTAGGGTCGAAAGGGCGCGAAAATCCCGCGCTGTACATATTACCCCGAGACTGTGGAAAAGTAGCAGAAAGAAAAAACGGCCACGGCCCGCAGATTTACACGGATCGACACGGATAGGACGAAAACCAGAAAAAACAGAAATAGGGTTATCCGTGGGAATCCGTGTGATCCGTGGCCGATTTTCCTCAGCTGGCGCGCTTCAGGACCTCGGCCTGGTGCAGGCTGGAAATGCGGGAAATGGCCGCAACCATCATGCTGGAAAGGAGTTGCATGGTGGCTACGTCGCGGTGGTCGAAGGCGCCAGCGGACGAGGAAAGCACCTCAAACACCCCCAAAGTTCGTCGAAAGTGGCGAAGCGGCGAAACCAGGATGGAACGAACACCCAGGCGCCGGCAACTGGCCAAATCGACGCGGGGATTGCGTTCGGCGTCGTTACAGAGCATGACTTCACCGGTGCGAACCGCTTCGGCAGAGATTCCGGCGTCGGTTTGCAGCCGCACGCCGAGGTCGGGTGCGGTGCGGCCGGCGCGAGCCCGGCAGACGATTTCGTCGCCAGCGCGGAGAGCGATCGCAGCTCCGGTTGCGCCCGTAAGATGTTGAGCCCGTTCGGTAATGGCGCTGATCGCAGGCTCAAGTTCCAGCTCGGAAGGACGAATTTCAACGTCTTCTTCGCTCCACTCCCCCGTTCGCTCCCCCGTTACGGACATGGGGCCGAAGCCGGAGGCGGGATGGGCCGCGTTCGCCAAGCGCAACTGGCTGCGCAGGGCAAGGCTCGGCATGCGGGAGTGACCGCTGGCGTGCAAAGCCTGGGGATCGGGAACCGTGCGCAACAGATCTCGGACAAGGCTATCCAGTGCGCTATCTGTAATGAGATGAGCCGTTTGCTGGCTGAGCAGCGATCCACCCAGAACGCGCGAAAGGCTTACCAGGGACTGACTGCCGCAGGCAAGACACTGGGGACGGTGGTTCGCGCTAATCACTTCGCATTGGACGCAGAAGGTGGCAGATTGCAGGGGAACAAAATTGATGTCTCTAAACGTGGTGCCATAGATCGTCTTGCGAAACATGATTGCCCAGCTCCTTGCTTGGTGGTCGGCCTGTTCGGCTTGGTCGTGGTTTTGTCAGTTGGGTTGTTCGATTGGAGATGCAACGGTAACTACGAGGAGCGCAGGGGAAAAGTGACGGTAGTGGTTCCGGCTGTGGAAATCGTCGAAACCCGCGACACTCTTTCTGAGGCCGCCATCTTCTTTGCCCTAAAGGCCTTGTGGGCCGCGGGTTTCTCGAGGAGTGGGGATGTAATCTAGCGTTGATTTCGATCGATGGGTCGGTTAAGATTAAATCACGTTTCGAGCGCAACGCTGGAAGCGATACTGGGGGTAATTATGGAATGGACGACACCTGCTTTTGAGGAAGTTTGCCTGAACTGCGAAATCAACTCTTACGCCAGCGCCAAGCTGTAGAGCAAAGCAGATCTGACCGGTCGCTGGGAAAATCAGGCGACTAGGAAGTCCCGCGACGCGTCAGGGTTTCCGCGATGCGGTCGGCGGCGTGCCCGTCCCACAGCGGTATTTGGGAGGGTGTGCGAGTTCGTCCCGCACTGGTTTGCGAACCTCCGTTGAGAATCCTCGCTACTGCTGCCCGCAACTGCTGAAGGTCGCGCCCGACTAACTGATTCGTTCCCATAGTGATCGTAACCGGCCGCTCAGTATTTTCCCGCACGGTGAGACAGGGAACGCCGAGAAATGTGGTTTCCTCCTGAATCCCTCCTGAATCGGTAATCACGAACGATGCATACCGCTGCAGCGCCAGGAAATCGAGATAGGGCAGAGGATCGAGCAGCTGCAAACGCGGGTGAGCGCCCCAATCCGGCGCGAGATCGGCCAGGCGCTGGCGAGTGCGCGGGTGCACCGGGAACACAACGGTCATCTGCTGGCTCAGTTCGGCCAGAGTGGCCAGCAGGTCACGGAGCCACGAAAGGTCGTCCACGTTCGAAGGGCGATGGAGAGTGACTAAAACATACGGCGGTTCAATATTCTCCCGGCGACGCTGTTCGGCGCGAGGCAGCAGGCGGACCAATGTGTCGATCATGACGTTGCCGACGAGATGGATGCGCGACTTGTCCACGCCTTCGCGCAGCAGGTTCTCATCGCCATCGGCGGAAGGCGTAAACAGCAGGTCGGAGAGCTGATCGGTAAGCAGGCGGTTGATCTCCTCCGGCATGGTGCGGTCCCGCGAGCGCAAACCCGCTTCCACGTGTCCAACACGAACTCCGAGTTTGGAACACACCAGCGCAGCGGCTACGGTGGAATTGACGTCTCCGTAGACGAGGACGAGATCCGGCTTGCGCTCGAGCACGACCGGCTCGAAGGCGCTCAAGATGGCAGCAGTCTGCTGCGCGTGACTGCCTGAGCCGACTTCCAGGTTGCAATCGGGCTCGGGCATTTCCAGTTCGTGAAAGAAAACGTCGGACATCGCCCGGTCGTAGTGCTGGCCGGTGTGAACCAGAGTTTGACGAATTCCCGACTTGGCCGCGAGGGCGCGCAGCATGGGCGCAGCCTTCATGAAGTTGGGCCGGGCGCCGACAACGTGGAGAATGTGCATGGGGTGAACAAGGACTCGCAAAGTTAGGATAGTTAAACGCGCTGCCTATTCGTCGCAAAAAACCTGGCCTTCGGCTTCGCCTGCTGACGCTCCATGGCCGTAGAGACCGAGATCCCTCCGCCGCGATGAAAAACGCGGACGTTCGGGATGACCAGGTAACAGTGACCGGGATAACAACTGAACCCGAAGCACGGATGACAATTTAGTCGAACTCCGGTCTGACCAACGATTGTATGCGCTTCTGGAAACAGACTATCCGGCTTGCGCAGTCATCATCCCCGAATCCTGTTCGGGGAGGGGTATAACCTGCGCCGCATGAGCGAGAGTGCGATCTAGAGCATCGGCCAACGCTGTGGGGAAAGTCGAGGTCAAGAGATTCACGTCGAGCTGAAGATCGCGCTGCGAATAGATACGGTGAACCGCGAGAGTGCCGCGGCGCCGGTTGGCGGTGCTTAACAGATCCAGAGCAAGAGTCCAAACCGCCGCCCCTTCTGCTTCGCGCGATTTCGAGACTCCGGGCTTGCTCCAGCGGAATGAGAGTTCGCCGATTCGCGGCGGGGAGCCGTCTTGCGTGTCGGCAGGCACCACTTCACCCGGAAACAGCTTTACTTTCAAGTCAAAGCCATCGAAGTCGTTCGTACCGAAAGCCGCGGTCAGGATGCGGCGGACCTGGTTGTAGTCGCGGGCTACTTTGAGTTCCTCGGTGGCGCGGCGGATGGCCAGATTGTTGATGACGATCTGGCGCTGATCGAGTGTCCGCTGGGCCACGCGAGCCAATTCTCCAAACTCAAGGTAGCCGAGATGCTGCACCCCAATCCAGACTCCCGCCCCCAGCACGGCCAGAACCAAGCCCAGAGAGCTTCCCGTGGGCCAGAGCAGAAACAGGCTCAGCATGGCAAAAATGGCTGAGACTCCATAGAGCAGGATGACCACCTGGCGGTGAGTCATGCCGTGCTGCAGAAGTTTGTGGTGGATATGCTCGGCGTCCGCGGTGAAGACGGGACGTCCGCTGATCAAACGGCGGGCGACGGAGAGAGAAGTTTCCAGGATAGGGAGGCCGAAAGAAACCACCGGTATTGCGACGGCTACGATTGTAGGAGCCTTTTGTGCGCCGGCGAGAGCCAGAGCGCTTAACAGGAAGCCGATGAAAAGGCTGCCGGAGTCCCCGAGAAAGATTGTGGCGGGATTAAAATTGAAACGCAGAAACCCGACAATCGCGCCCGCGAGCGCAATGGTGGCCAAGGTCACCATCGAGGGGCCATAGAGCAACGAGACTACGAAAGCCACGAGTGTGGAAAACAGCGCGGACCCGGCTGCCAGCCCATCCAGACCGTCAATCAGATTGAAGGCGTTCGTGATCGCCAGCACCCACAGGATGGTCACGGGCAAACCCACAAACCAAGGCAGGGGGTGGGATCCGAAGAGGACGGGGATATCGACAATTCGCAAGCCGCCCAGGAACAGCATGGTACCGGCCACGGCCTGGACGCCGAACTTCAGATAGGGACCGGCGCCGCGAACATCGTCGTAAACCCCGAGCAGGAACACCAGTGAGGCGGGCAGGAAAATGGTGAGAAACGTCTTCAGCGAGAGAACCGAATGCAACTGCGGACGAGCCACGGCCAAGACCGCGGCCAGCCCCATGCTCAACGCGAAGGAAATAAAAATCGCTACCCCGCCCAGGCGCGGCAGCGGGCTACTGTGCAAATGCCTTTCCTGGGAAGGGGCGGACACCCATCCGCGAGCGGTGGCAAAGTCGCGGACGGACCGGGTCAGGATGAATGCCAAGAGCAGCGAAACGAGAAAAATGGCCAAAAATATGACTGTCAACTAGGCCCCCTCGACCGCCCCACGGGGTTTTCGAACACGCAAGACACGAGCCTCCAGACGGAAGTATGACAGCGAACCAATACCTGGGTTAGTGGGTTGATGGGTTCCCGTTTTTGCTGGTGATCTTAAGAATCTAGCAGGTGCCGGAATCGGGATTCAATCTCCACAGCGAAAAAGCTGTGGAAAACTCACCCAGAATGGCTCTGGGAAAGCTGCGTCGCGGTGCTGCGCCTGTGCTAGACTGCTGGCAAAACTCCATGCAGGTTCAGGGGACTTCTTGACAGGTTCGGGCAGGTCGACACTTATCCGCCGGGGGTGTTCGTTTGTTTTGGTTTGCAGTTTGGTTCTTCTCAGCGGCGCTGCAGCCAGCGCCCAGCAAACACCCGCAGTAGTGAGTCCCCCACAAAATCAAGCTGCTCCGCCGATGCCGTTTCCTTCAGCCGCGCAGCCGGTACCGGCCGCGAATGCTAACGCCCAAGCCAACGACTCCTCGACCGCGAGCGGAGATTCGTCATTTTTGAAGCTGGGCGGCGGAGATTTGATCGAGGTGAACGTCTATAACGTTCCCGAACTCAGCACCAAAGCGCGGATCGGCAACTCCGGAGACGTGTATCTCCCGCTGATCGATTATGTGCATGTGGGCGAGTTGAGCGTCGATGAAGCGCAAACGCTGATCGAGAAGCGCCTAGCCGACGGAGGGTTCGTGCGCAACCCGCACGTGACCATTTTTGTGGACGAGTCAGCTTCACAGGGAGTGACGCTGCTCGGGGAAGTTACCAAACCTGGCATTTACCCTGATTTGGGAGATCATAAGCTCTACGAAATTATCTCGGAGGCGGGAGGATTCTCGCCGTCCGCGGCGCGAAAAGTGAGCATCTTCCACCGCAACCAGGCGCAGGCCATCCAGCTAAACCTTCCCAGAAACCTCGGCGACGATCTTACGAACAACGTCGAGGTGCTTCCCGGCGATACCGTGGTGGTGCCGCGTGCGCCGATCATTTACGTGGTGGGCGATGTGGGCCGACCCAGCGGTCTGTTAGTGGACAACGGCACGCTGACCGTGTTGCAGGCGCTGGCCTTGGCAGGTGGTACGAATCACACCGCGAAGATGAGCGCCGTGCGTATCATCCACAAAGCACCAAGCGGGATGACCGAAACCCGTGTGCCCCTCAAGAAGATGCTGGAGGCCAAAGCTCCGGACGTGACTTTGCAGGCGGACGACATTCTCTTCGTTCCGGTGAGCGGCGGCAGGGTACTGGCCGGCAAAACGCTGGATGCAGCGATGGCGGCGGCGACGGCAGTGTCGATTTATACCATTCATCCCTAAACCAGATAATGTCTTATGGCCTCTGGTGGGGTTCTCTAGGTTACGGCGTCGGTATTTCTCAGGCGCTCATTGGCACGCAACTCATCCAGGACTTGAATATAGTCTTGCGCAGTTTGGCTGCGAGAAAAGCGCCGCACGATATATTCCCTGCCCCGCGATCCTAGGTTCTGACCCAGATCCCGATCGGCCGCCAACCGCTGGATGGCTTCGACGAGAGCGATCGAATTTTCCGGTTCGATCACGATTCCCGCTTCCGCCTCCTCGACAATCTGGCGGGCTTGGCCGTCCACGCCCAGAATAACGGGGCGGCCGCAGGACATGAATTCCAGCATCTTGGTGGGGATCACGGTCTTGAAGACTTCCGTTTTCTTCAGCAGGACGAGACAAACATCCGAGGCAGAAATGAACGCCGGAATTTTTTCTCGCGGCTGCTGATCGAGGAAACGAACGTTGGCGAGACGACGCGATTGCGACAGAGCCTGGATGCGCTGCTTCTCCGAGCCTTCACCGATGAGCAGGAAGAGTAGGCCGGGATTCTGGGGCTGCAGTTGTGCGGCTGCGTCGAGCAAAGTCTCCAAGCCGTGCGCCATCCCCATTGTTCCCACATAACAAACCAGAAACTTGCCCTCAGCTCCGAGTTCGCGCCGCAGCGCGTGGTTCGCGGCCGCGGCGCAGGGAGAAAATAGATCGGTTTCGACACCGTTTTCCACGACCGAAATCTTCCCCGCAGGCACATGGCGGTTCTGAGTGAGAAAGGCCTTGAATGCTGGGGTGACCACGACGATGTGGTGCGCGCGCAGGTAAAGAAAGTCTGCTATGGCCGACAACGATCGGTGCAGTAGAGAGGTCGCGTCACCCATTCCGACTGCGGCTAAAGATTCAGGCCAGAGGTCGCGCACCTCGAAGACAAATGGGATGCGGCGGGCAAAAGCCAGCCACCACCCTGCCATGCCAACCAGTAACTGAGGTGAGGTCGCGATGATGACGTCGGGACGGGGAAGAGCCAGTCCGCGCAGCGCAGCCGACACGCAGAAAGATGCGTAGTTCCGCATGCGTTCATGCGCTTTGCGGTTGGGTAATGGCCACAGCCAGGTGCGATAGACATCGACCAGGCCGGCTTTCTCGTGGAAGGTCAACCGGCGAAGACGGCTTCGCCATTCGGCTGGGACTACGCCCGTCGGGTGATTCGGGAAACCGGTGAGCACCGAGACGGCGTGACCAGCGTTGGCCCAGTGCTGGGCGAGTTCGGCGGCGCGCGCGGCCGGCGCTCCCATTTCCGGTGGAAAATATTGTGAGATGTAAAGAATCTTCACGAGCCTCAGTAAAAGCAGAACTAGTAGTAACAAAGTTTGAAAGCGCTCTTGTAGCACAGCGCCCGAGTGCGATTCCTGCGGCTGCGACCGTAGCCCTCCCAGCGCTCGGCGAAGCGGGCAAATTTTTCCTCGCCGGTCAGGCGATGCATCACGCGCAGCTGCACGATGTGCAACTGATGATAAAACGGGCTGGCAACCATGGGCAGGCGCGTGCCCGACTGCTCATAAAGAGACCAGAAGCCGAGATCGTAGCGGTCTAAGTTGCGCAGCAGGGTTTGCACAGTGCGGGCGAAAAGTTCCTGCGCAGAATGGTCGCGCGTTGCGAGGAAGTAATCGTAAACTCCCCAGGCCGCCCAGATGAAGCCATTGAGGATGTGAGTGGATGGGAAGACAATGTATTCCTCGAACCAGAGATCGCCCTGGTCGTCGGTGAAGGCGACGCCGCCTTCGGCGATGGGAGTGAAGAAGGCCGCCATCGCGAGTTTCGCAGCGTTAAGGTAGCGTGCGTCTTTCGATTCCATGTGGGCGCGGACCAGCAGAGAAATTCCCTGTCCCTGGGCTAAGGCGGAATACCACGGGGCGCGCAGAGTGTCGCGGTATTCCCAGTTGAAGTGGTGATTCCAGACCGAGAGCTCGCATTGGTTTTTTTCCAGGTGCTGGCAGAGCCAATCCGCAGTCAGAAAAAACTTCGCGCGGCGCGCCGGTTCGCCATTCCGGCGAAATAGGTTGTAATTCCCCAGGCCGTATTGCGCAATGGCGATGGGATTGTATTGCGGGCCAATTTTGCCACGATAGTCGAGTAGCGGGATGCCGGCGGAGTCGTACGCGCCCTGGTAATCGGCCTTCTGCACGAACGGCATATGGTATTCGCCGAGTTCGCCGGGGCTTGCATTCGGATTTTCGCTGGGAGTCTCGTGCCAGAACGTGAGATGGCTTTTGCCTCCGAGCAAATAGGCGCTAACGATGCGGCGGTAGTAGCTGAGATGCGGCAAGAAGGGCGTGAATCTTGAAGATTCCTCGAACTATATCATGAAGCGAAGTGTCAGACGGGGGAGTGCTGCGCTGCGGGCGGATGGAAAGGCTTTTACCACGAAGGACACAAAGTAACACGAAGGGATCTCCTGCCGGCGAATACTTTCGTGATCCTCTGTGGTCGACATTTTTTGGTCGTCACACAGAATACAAGAGCGTGTATTGGTCGTCGCTTTCGACGGCGGCTGTAGTCACCGCCAAGTAATTCGTGGTGTTCTCGCCGTCCGGAAGGAAAGCGTTGCCGTATTGGAAGAGACTCATGGGCAAGCGATCTTTCCGCCAATCAAGCAGAGAGCTCCAGTCTTTTCCATCGTGGCTGCCATAGACGCGGACATGGCGATCTGAGTTGATGTCGCTCGGTTCGACCATGGTGGAGAAAAACATTTTCTCGCGCACGCGGCATCCGTAGATGGACGAACTGGTTACGGCGGCCAGCTTCTGCAAGCTTTCGTTGCGGTCCGTTCCATTGCGATCCATGTGGTAGATAAAATTCGCTTCGAGCGGTGTGTCGGAAGCGAAGTAGAGTCCGTCTTCAGCGGGAACCAGCGCTACGGCGCGGGCTTGCTGATTTCCACGCAACACGACATCGACCTGGCGGAAATCGCAGGAGGCGCGCAGAATGCGGCATTCGCCACCGTAGTCGCCAGTCAGCACCCAGAGGCAGTCGCCCCACGCGTCATAGACAATGTTATGCACGTGGCGAATGGCTCCCTCGGGGAACGTGTAGGCAACACTCCAAGTTACGCCGTGGTCGGTGGAGGCGTAGACGTGCACTTCGTCGCGCACGGCGTTATCGAAATATTCTCCCCAGTAAACCGTTCCGCTGGGAACAGAGGCGATGTGCAGCGGACGTGTGCCGCGAGTGATGGCGTGGGTCACGCGGAACTCGCTGTCGCCCGGCCGCAGCGTCACGATCGCTCCCGGAACTGCGCCTACGATTCCGCCGGACCGGAGAATGGCGAGCGCGTGGAAGCCGTCGCGAAACATGCGCGAACTGAAACGAGTTGCGGCGCTGGCATAACGCCACCATGGGGGATGGAACAACGCAATCGGCTGCCAACTCAGCTCTTCCGTCGGTTTCTGGCTCTGCGAGATCTGCGCCCTGAGAAGTCTGTAGCCGCGAGACGCGTACAGATAATCCTGGGCCCAAGTTAAAACACGCAATCGGGGGAAACTGGCGACTAGAGCCAGTTCCCAGCGCGAATCCTGGCCAGCCGGCGTGATCGAGGTGGGAAGGGCCGTCATCTGATTGCTAGCCTTTTCGCGGCAAGAACAATCTTTACCACAGAGGTCACTGAGGTGCACAGAGGCCAGCTCACGGCTCTGGCTGAGAACTGAGCACCGGGAACTGCGAACTGCTCTCCGCCTTCACGACCAGGAACGGGCCGATCGCCAGCACGTCCATGCGCGTGCGTTGGAAGCAATCGATGGCTTCTTCGGGAGTGCAGACGATCGGCTCGTTCTCGTTGAAACTGGTATTCAGCACGACGGGGATCCCGGACTTACGATGAAACGCCGAAATCAGATCGTAGTACAACGGATTCTCATCGCGGGCCACGGTCTGAAGGCGGCCGGTGTCATCGACGTGATTCACCGCGCAGAGGAGTTTTCGTTTCTCGGGCCGGATTTTGTAGACATGCAGCATGAAGGGCGAAGGATGATCGTGCTCGAAGTATTCGTGCTGGTACTCGGCGAGAATCGAAGGCGCGAAGGGACGAAACCACTCACGGTGCTTGATGCGGGCGTTGAGCACATCTTTCATGTTGGGCAGGCCGGGATGGGCCACGATGGAACGATTGCCCAGAGCGCGCGGTCCCCACTCCATGCGGCCTTGAAACCAGCCGATGACGTTGCCCGCTGCGATCTGCTCTGCGACTGCGTCGAGCAAAGGCTGGCGATCCAGTTTGCGATAGTCGAGCCTGGCTTTCTTGAGTGACGATTCGATGCGTGAATCAGAAAACTCCGGGCCGAGATACGAATTTTTCAACTCGTGGCGGTGAGATTGCTTGAGGATGGAATGATACGTTTGCAGGGCGGCTCCTATGGCCAGGCCCTCATCGCCGGCCGCGGGCTGAAGGTACGTGTAGCGAAATGGGGTTCGTTCGAAGATTTTTCCGTTGGCAACGCTGTTGAGCGCGCATCCTCCCGCCATGGCAATTTCGGGGAGCGGGACGCGCTGGTGGAGATGATTGAGAAGATGAAAAAAGATTTCCTCGAAACGATGCTGCAGCGCGAAAGCCAGGTCCATGTCGCGCTGCGTAATCTCCGAATGCGGCCGACGCGGCTCGCCGAATAGCGTCTCCACACGGTCGGAGAAATGACGAGCTAACCGAACCGTGCCATCAGGCATAATCTGCATGCCCTGGTTGCTGCCTAATGGTTTGAAATAGCTGAGATCGAGCTGGAAGCCCCCGCTCCTCGGCGCAACCATCTTCTCGATCTCGGCGCAATAGGTTTCTTTGCCGTAGGGAGCGAGGCCCATCACTTTTCCTTCATCGCCATACTTGCTGTAGCCGATGAACTCGCAAATCATGGTGTAAAGGCTGCCGAGAGAGTGCGGAAGGTAGACGCGTTCGAGGACTTCGATGTCGTCGCCTTCGCAACGGGCCATCATGGTGGAGACGAAGTCTCCAGAACCGTCGTAGCTGAAGCCCGCGGCCTTCTCCCACGGCGAACAGTAGTAGGCACTGGCAATGTGGGCGATGTGGTGCTCGACGTGGTGTTCCTGGAAGCGAAGTTGCGAGGCGTCGGCGTCGAGGGCTTTGGCGATTAGCGAACGCACGTCGCGCATGGATTCTTTGCGTTGGCGAAGGCGAATGAAGTTCAGAATCTTCGCCGGCCTGGCAAGAGCGTACTGAACTTTTTTGGCGAGATTGGCGTCGCTGTCCTGACCAACGGCCACGTGATCGATGTCGCGAATTTTCGCCCCGACTGCGTCGAGGCACGCCTGTACCGACAGGGCCGGAAATCCCCCGTAATGTTTGTGGCGGTTGAGGCGTTCCTCGGCGATGGCGAAGACCACTTCCCCATCGCGCACGATCGCCGCAGAGGCGTCGGCATGAAACATGTTGAGGCCGAGAATCAACATGAACGACGAGCGCGAACTAAGCTCGATTCCTCCGATGTTTTCCGTGTGAAAGGGTCATTCATTCGGGCGGGAAGGGTCAAGGGCTGCATCGATGAACGCGGCGGTGTCCACGGCCAGACGTTTTCCCGTGGCAACCGATTCATGGATGCGCAGAGTCGCAAGCGTCGAGCACACGATCTCTTCGAAGGGAATTGCGCTGTCCTGGCCCTCGCGGACGGAGGCGGCAAATGCGGGCCACTCACCGCGATGTCCTTTGTCCTGACGCCAGCGTGCACGGACGGTTTGCTTGCGGCCATTGCGCGCCAGTTCCAGACTGCGAAAATCTTCGAGCACTGCGACCGCGCCGCCGCCGAACACCTCGAGGCGTTCCTTGGAAAACGAACGATCTCCGCTGGACAAGTAGGAGATCGTGCCCGCGGAACCATTGGCGAAACGAATCGAGGCCAGCACGTTGTCGCCGCTGTAGCGTCCGGCATTTGCGACTGCGCGGGCCTCGACCTCAACGGCTGGCGAACCGGCGAGAAACATAAGCAGATCCACAAAGTGGCAAACCTCGCCGCGAATGCGCCCGCCTCCCTGCTCGGGATCGTTGGTCCAATGATCGGAAGCGAGATATCCGGCGTTGATACGGTAAGTTAGCGCAAGCGGTTCCGAGATGGGTGCCAGAAAAGCCTTCATGCGCTCGATCATGGGTGCGAAGCGCCGGTTGAAACCGACCATGAACGCGGGTCGCTGCGCGGCCGGAATTTCTCGATACGCGCGAATGATGGATCGCAACTCATCTTCGGTCAGGCAGAGAGGCTTTTCGCAGAAAACGTTCTTCCCTTCCCCGAGCGCTGCGAGCACCTGATTGGCGTGCAGATGGTGGCGAGTGGCGATGACAATCGTGTTGATTCCGGGATCACCGAGGATTCGAGCGGTATCAGTGGTGCAATAACCGAAACCAAATGCGCGGGCGGCATGCTGGGCGTGGGCTCCTGTGGCGGTGCAAACGCCGCTGAGGTTCGTCCCGCCGGACGACTTCATCGCGGGGATCAGCGTGCCAGCCGCGAAGAGTCCCGCCCCCAGCAGTCCTACAGAAATCTCTCTTACGGAAGCAGCTTCAGTCGGCGGCTTGGTGGCCTTTGCCGGATCGACAAGTCGCAGCGTCGGTGATTCATCGGCGATTCCAGAATAATGGATCACGACGCCCAAAAACGGATCGTCGGATTTACAGGTAATCAGGTCGTAGGCGCTCTGGGCGCGCTCGATGGGAAAACGGTGCGTGATGAGCGGTCCGATCCTGATTTTTCTTTCGGCGAGCAATTGCAGAAAAGCCTGCATGTTGCGCGTTTCTGTCCAGCGCACGTAGCCGATTGGGTAGTCGCGGCCTTTCTGTTCGTAGGCGGCGTCGTAGCGGCCGGGTCCGTAGGAGCGCGAAATGCGGAAGTCGAGTTCCTTTTCATAGTAGGCCTTGCGCTCGAGATCGATGCCGACTGTGCCCACCGCGACCACAATCGCCCGGTCGCGGGCGATCGCACCCGCCAGGTTGACCGGATCGCTGCTGGGAGTCTCGGCCGCGATCAGAACGGAATCCACGCCTACGCCTTGCGAGCGTTCCAGGCAAAGGTCGCGAAAATCCGCGGCTGAAACCGCTACGGCATCGGCACCAAGAACATGGGTAAGATCCGCGCGCGCGGGGTTGATATCCAATCCGAGCACACGACAGCCGGCGGCCTTGAGCAGTTGAACTGAGAGTTGCCCGAGCAACCCAAGCCCGACGACGGCGACCAGGTCGCCAAGTTTTGCTTCTGCCGTGCGAATGCCATGAAGAGCAACGGCGCCCAGGGTTGAGAATGCGGCTTCCTCGAAGGGAGTTTCTGGTCCCGCGTCTGCTCCGGGAATCTTTGCCACCAACAATCTGGGCACGCACGCGAGTTCGGCGTGCACGGCAAAACCCGCGCCGGCGCAAGCGACGCGGTCGCCCGGTTGCAGATCGGCGACTCCTTCGCCAGTCGCGATGACCGTCCCGGCGCTGCTGTATCCGGGGGTTTGGGGCTGATCAAGACGGCTGCGCACGGCCTGCACCGCGGAGAGAATGCCGTCACGCTGAATCTTGCCGATCACTTCCCGCACCAGATCGGGGCGGGACCGGGCTTTCTGGATGAGATTTTTGCTGGCAAATTCGGCTGACGCCCGTTCGGTTCCGGCAGACACAACCGATGCCGCGACGCGCACCAATACGCAACCGGGCAGAAGCTGCGGAGCGGGAACATCCGCCACAGAAATTTCGCCGGTGCGCGCATGTTGGAGAACTTGTTTCACGATTTCTTTTTCTTTTTCCTCGGCGCTTGGTCTCAGGCTGTCGCCACCTGTTTCGGCTCGATCGAGGCGGCCTCGAACTTCGCGGCTCCGCCGTCAAGGAACACCTGCATCCAGAGTTCGAGCGTCAGAAACTGCCAGAGCTGCATGGACCAGTCCTGACGGCCGCTGGCGTGCTCATTCGCGAAACGCCGCACCGCTTCTGGACGGAACAAGCCGCGCGTTCGAATCTGCGACTCCGAGAGCAGATCGTCCGCCATTTCTTTCAGGTCGTGGGCCAACCAATAGTCTACCGGAGCCGCAAAGCCGGCTTTCGGTTGCCGTAACACTTCCTGCGGCAATATGTCTCGCATGGCCTGACGAAAAATGTATTTGGTCGTGGGCCGGAGTGATCCTTTCAACTTGAGGCGCGGCGGCACCTTCCAAGCAACGAATTCCGCCAGTTCGCGATCGAGAAAAGGAACTCGTACCTCCACCGACGAAGCCATGCTCATTTTATCGTTGTAAGTGAGATTCAGGCTTGCCATGAAAATCTTAGTGTCGAGATAAAGCATCTGATGCAGGAAATCAGCGTCGCGGACACGATCGAACGCTGCGCGGTGCTGGTGTGCCGGATCGAAGGCAGCCTCGTCGAATGAGCCGCGCCGTACGGTATCGGGAGCATATAGGCTCGCCTGCTGGTCGGCATCGAGGTAAGTGCAGTTTGTAATGAAGCGATCGCGCGGATCGAGCGCCGCGCTGCGCACCATCTTCCGCGCCAGGCGGAGCCATCCTTTGATGGACGTGCCGCGGAGACTGGGCAACGAGCTGAGAGCTTGTTCCGCCAGGTGGCGAGCGGCGGCGGGAGCTTTCTGGTACGTCTCGGCCCAATAATGCGCCGTGTGTTTGCGATATCCGGCGAAAAGTTCGTCGCCGCCGACACCGGAAAGAAGCACGGTGGCCTGTTTGCGGGCTTCGCGGCACACCAGGTAAGCGGTGATGATAGCGGGGTCGGCGGTGGGCTCGTCCATGTGCCAGACCAGGCGGGGCAACAATTCGGTGACGTCGGGCTCGACCACGATGCGCTGGTTCTCGCAGCCCAGATGTCGTGCCAGCCGGGTTGCCACTTCCGGATCGTCGAGCGTGGTTTCTCCGACTCGGTACTTCCGGGGAAAGGTGATGGTGTAGGTCCGGACGGGCTGCCGCGTCGCTCCTGCCAGCACCGCTCGGGCCGGCGTCGCTTCTGCCATCATTGCGACGATGCTGGAAGAATCGAGACCGGCGCTGAGGAACGCGCCGATGGGAACGTCGCTGATCATCTGCGCTTTCACGGAGCGGCGGAAACGCTCACGGATTTCCTCGGCCAGATCTGCCTCAGAACCAGCATAGCTCTGGCCGGCGGCGGGGAACGTCAGGTCCCAATACTGCGTCAGCTTCAACTTGCCATCGCGTAGGATTGCGTGGTGCCCGGCCGGCAATTTGAGAATGCGCCGGAACATCGTCTTCGGATCTGGCACCCACAGGAATGTCAGATATTGGCGAAGCGATTCGGGATCGAGTTCGGCTTCGATGCCCGGGACTTGCAGCAGCGCCTTGACTTCCGACGCAAAGGCAAAACGTTGGCCCTCCTGAAAATAATAGAAGGGCTTGACGCCGAAATGATCTCGAGCCATGAACAGCGTCGGCGTGCCGGAACACAGATCGCAGATGGCGAACGCGAACATGCCATTCAGGCGCTTGACGCAATCCGGGCCCTCCATCTCATAGAGGTGCAAGATCACTTCTGTGTCGGTATGCGATACGAAGCTGTGTCCCTTGGCTTCGAGTTCGCGGCGGAGTTCGGCGAAGTTGTAGATTTCTCCGTTGTAGGTAATCCAGACTGTGCGATTTTCGTTCGGCATCGGCATGTGGCCGAGCGGCGATAAATCCAGAATCGCCAGGCGGCGGCTGCCCAGGCCGATGTAGGAGCCGTCGGGAAAGTCGCGGTCCCACAGTCCGGAATCGTCGGGACCGCGGTGAGCCTGGACCTGAGTCATCCGGGCCAGCGTTTCCCGATCTCCGCAATTCACCACGCCGCTGATGCCGCACATCTCTGGGTTAGTTCCTTCCGGTTTCCTGAAGCTTCTTCAGCTCGTAAATCTTTGCCTTGGTGTGGAACATTTGCACCGCCTGGAAACCGCAGTAAATCAGCCCGGGCGTGCCGTCCAAAAATCCGAGCCGCAGCAAATAGCGGTACAAAAACAGGAGCCCGGGAGAACCCGGCAAGGCGTAGAGCTTTTTCTTGAGCCAACGACGACGCTGGGCTTGCGTCCCGAAAAGCGCAGGCTGTAACTCTCCGTGGCTCTGCTCGCCTTGCAAAAGCACACGCGCTTCCCAGTTCGAGTATTCGTCGTGCTTGCGGATGTAGCGCGAGAGCGATTCGACGTTGTAGTGGATGATGGGATTCTTGAGGTGCGCTGTAGCTCCTTCCACCACGACATGCTCATGAACCTCCATGTCGGCCATGGAACCGTCCTGATCTTTGATGCGGCACTCATAACGGCCTGTGCCGCGGCGGAAAAGCGACAGCTTCCAGAAGCTGGCGTCGCCGTAACGAAGCACGCGGCCGAGAAAATGCATGCGCAGCGCGATATGGTAACCCGTGATATCCGGATTCTGAATTGCCCGCCGGATTTCTTCCGACAGGTGAGGCGTCAGCGATTCGTCGGCGTCCAACAACAGAATCCAGTCGAACGCCAAAGGCAGGGTTTCCATGGCCCATTGCCGCTTCTTCGGCCAACCACCCTGATAATGAAACTGAACGACTTTCGCGCCGAAAGAGCGGGCAATTTCGGTGGTGGCATCGCTGCTTTGCGAATCGATCACGTACACCTCACCGATTTCACGCAGCGTTTCGAGGCAACGGGGCAGATTGTGGGCTTCATTGCGCGCAGCGATGATCGCACTCACCGGCAGCTTGGCGCTGACGGATGGCGCCGACTGGACTCCGATCTCTTCGATCTTCTCCATTTTGACAGCAGATCAAACTTAGCGGATCAACCGAGTACTCGAATCTAACGCAAGTGCAAGACACACCAGCGATGCAGAACAAAGAGCGCCCAGGGGCGCGTCCACGAAGTGGCCCCACGCCGAAAATCCTCCCACACGGTGCGCACGCGGCCGGCGTCGAGCGTTTCTCCCAGGGGACCATCCGACATTCCACCGGTCAACACGGCTTCCACCTCCGCACGCAGTTCGCCCCGCATCCAATGCTCAAAGGGAAGGGTGAAACCACGCTTGGGACGATGAATGATTTCCGGCGGCAAAGAGTTTTCCAGAGCGTCGACCAGCATCTTCTTGGGCGTATCGGCGCTTATCTTCCATGATCCCGGAAGAGCGAGGACGGCCTTGGCCAATCGATCATCAATCAGAGGCACTCGTACTTCCAGGCCCTGAGACATGCTCATGAAGTCGGCGTCGCGCAACAGTGTATTGAGCATATAACAGCGCGACTCCAGATAGGAAACGCGATTCACCGGATCTAACCCGAGCGAGCGCTGGAGCAGGTTGGCCCGTTCCGCCGCGGCGCACCGAGCCGTCTGAGGACTGGCTGACGGGAAAAGTTCGTCGACCTGCGATGGAGTAAACAACATCCTGGAGAGGAAATAGGGATGGGTCAAGCGTCCGTTGTCACGCGCCAGAGAGGCCAGCTTTCGGTTCTGGTCCGTGGTGTGGGAAAAGGCAACAAACGCGGAGGCAAGCGGATTGCGTGCCGCCTGAGGAAGATGGTTCCAGAGATTCGCAAACTGCTCCATGCGGGGCACGGCGCGGAAGTTCGAATATCCGCCGAAGACTTCGTCGCCACCCAGGCCGGAGAGCGCGACTTTCACGCCCGCGGATCGAGTCTCGCGCGAGACGAAGTACGTATTCACTGCGTCCATCGAAGGCAGGTCCATGGCGCGAAGGGCATCCGGGATGGCCGCGCGAACGTCTTCCTGAGAGACGGTAATTTCGTGGTGATCCGTGCGAAACTTCTTCGCGATGGCGCGGGAGTATTCGGCCTCCGAAAAGTCAGATTCCTGGAAAACGATCGAAAACGTGGCGGGAGTGACGCCTCCGCGGCTGAGAATGCTGACCAGGGCGCTGGAATCAATGCCTCCAGACAGAAACACGCCCACGGGAACATCGCTGACCAGTTGCAAGCGAACGGCTTCTTCCAGCATCGGTTGCAGGGTTGAGGCGGCGCGCTGGCGATCAGTGGAGGACTGATGTTTAAAAGCAGCGGCGCTGCCGAGAGGATCATCGTCTAAAAGGTCCCAGTAGCGAGTTTGACGAATCGTCCCCCTGTTCCACATGAGGCTGTGGCCGGCGGGGAGTGCGTGGATTCCTTCCACCAGCGTTAGCGGATCGTAGGCCGAACCGAACGTCAGGTAATTGAGAAGGCCCGCCTGATCGAGGCGGCGCGGCACCAGGCCGGTACCCAGAATAGTGCGAACTTCAGATGCAAACAGAAAGTAATTGCCAGCCTGCGCGTAATAGAGCGGCTTGATGCCCACGGGATCGCGGGCGAGGAACAAGCAGTGCCGTTGGGCGTCCCACAAAGCGAAAGCGAACATTCCCCGAAATTTCGCGAGACAAGACTCACCCCAGCGAGCGTAGGCCTTCAGCAGTACTTCTGTGTCGGAGTGGCTGGTAAACGTTATGCCGACTTCCTCGAGTTCCCGGCGTAGGTCGCGGAAGTTGTAGAGTTCGCCGTTATACACAATCCAACTGCCGGTTTCAGGATCATGCATGGGCTGATGGCCGAGGGGAGAGAGGTCGAGGATCGCCAGACGTCGACTTCCCAAACCCACTTCAAGCGGTTCCGGGGTCGAGTCGCGCAGGATGATGGTGCCGGAATCGTCGGGGCCGCGATGGGCGAGAGATGCGGTGGCGCGCTCCAGCACGTCTGCCGGGACATGCGTGTTGCGCGCGACGATGCCGAAGATTCCACACATGCGAAATTTCCCGGACTACAGATCATACTAACAACTTGGTTCTGGGATCGTAACTCGGCGGGAATAAGACTTGTACGGCTTCGGGCGAGCCGATCCCCACCCCGCTTGTGGTAAATTGCGGAATTCATGTTCAATCGTTCCGGATCAGTCCCCGACACGGTCATCGAGATCACCTCGGCAAAGAAACCTTCGCGTTTCTCCGACGCCAGCCTACGGTACTGGGCCCTGGCGGTCATTGCGATCGCTGGACTCTTTCGAGTCTGGGTCGGACGATACTCGATGGATCCCGACGGAATGTGCTACCTCGATCTGGGCGACGCATTTTTTCGCCGGCGATGGTTCGACGCGGTAAACGGCTACTGGAGCCCGCTCTATTCGTTGCTGCTGGGCGCGGCCATGTTCGTGGTGAAGCCGTCCCGACAGTGGGAGTTTCCGGTACTGCACGCGGTTAATTTCATCATCTATCTGGCAGCGTTTGCCGGTTTCGAGTTTTTCCTGCGCTCTCTTCTACCGCGGGTTGCGAAGGAACGCGGCGGTGCAAAAGGCGCTGCCGCACTAAGCCGGGTATCGCTTCTCGCCTTGGCCTATTCCCTTTTCTTGTGGACCTCACTAGAGCTGATCACCGTCTGGAGTGCGTCAGCGGATTTGTGCGTGGCGGGGTTCGTGTACCTGATTGCCGGACTACTGCTGCGCGTTCGGGAAAAAAGTTCGTGGTCACTCTATGTGTTTTTGGGCGCGGTCTTGGGACTGGCGTATCTGACCAAGGCGGTCATGTTCCCGCTGGGCTTTGCTTTCATGGGCATCGGATTTTTTTGTGTTCCGCGAGAGAAAAGACTGGCCTACACAGTAGTGGTGACTTCGACGTTTCTTGCCGTGTCGGCGCCATGGATCGTTGCGCTGTCGCGCGCGAAAGGGCGATTTGACTACGGAGATACGGGACACTTGAACTACTCCACGCTGGTGAGTCCCGGAGGAAGAAACTTGAACTGGCAGGGCGAGCCGCCGGGCAGCGGAGTCCCGGTACATACAACGCGCCAGATTCACAAGAACCCTCCCATCTACGAATTCGCAACGCCGGTGGGAGGAACCTATCCGCCGTCGTTTGATCCTTCGTACTGGGGTGAAGGCCGAAGGGTGACGTTTAACGTCCGGGCCCAATTGCGGGTGATCAAAGAGCATCTCCTGACTTACGCCGGGATGCTGTTGCGCGACCAGCCCGGCCTTCTGGCCGCGGCCCTGGCGTTGATTCTGGCCGGAGGGGCAGTGACGCGAAAAGCGATTCTCGCGAACTGGCCGCTGTTCTTGATGTGCTTTGCCGCGGGCGGTCTGTACATGCTGGTGCACGTGGAAACCAGATTCGTGGGTGGATATGTGAGCGTCTTCTGGCTGGCTATTTTGGCTGGACTGCGTGTTGACATTTCAGGTAAGCAATCGGCGACCGCGACCTCGGACGAAATCGCCTTAGAACCCGGGAACTTAGATAGCCGGGGCAAGCTGGCGGAATATCTAGCCGCGGCAGTTGTGGTGACGATTCTTTTATCGGTGGCGGATGGCACCGTACACGCTGTACAGGCCGGAGGGCCTTATTCAGCTCATGATCAGATAGCGGTCGCCGACGGCCTGAACCGGGACGGGGTGCGGCCCGGGGATCAAATTGCAGTGGTGGGAGACGGAAACTGGTCGTATTGGGCGCGGCTGGGAAAATTCAAAATCGTGTCTGCAATCGTTGGCCCGGATGCTCCGACTTTCTGGCAGGAACCTCAGGAACAGAAGGATGAAATATACCGCCTGTTTGCCGGCACCGGCGCCAAGTTGGTGGTGACGGCCGGACCGCCCACCGTGGAGCCCGGTGGCGGTTGGCGGCGTATTGGGACCACGGCGTACTTTACTCACTCGCTATCGCAGTAAGGATCAAGCGACACAACGCTCAAGTCGCGGACCCGCGCGGACGAATCGACGGGTCGTCCCGCTATGCTAGTCTGGCGGAGTTTCTTTCGGCCGCGTTTCCTTCGAACATGTTGACCAACGAACCACACGAATCTCGCTCAAACCAAGCGCGGGGCCGGGGCGATCGGTGGGCGGCGCCGCTGATTGCGCTGGCAGGGATCTCCTGGTGCTCTCAAGTGATTTGGTTCTGGCGCTACTGCGGCCGAAACATCAATGCCGACGCGGTTTCTTACATCGGAGTCGCACGGCATATCGGCGCAGGAGACTTCGTGGCTTCTCTTCATGGCTACTGGAGCCCGCTGATTTCCTGGCTGATCGCGGCGGTTTCCTGGGCTGCGAGCGATCGAACCATGGCGGCGCGAGTGCTGATGTTACCGCTATTCGCCCTGTGCCTCGCGCTGGCGTATCTGCTCACCTACAAGTTGTGGGGATCGAGGTTGCTGGCCGCGATTGTGGTCTTGTGGTTCACGATGGCTCGTGGAGTATCCGCCTTCTCGGTTTGCTTCATCGGAGCCGATTTGCTGTTAACCGCGTGCGTGCTTGCATATTTCATTTTGCTTTTGGGGTGCCTCGAAAAACCTGACAGCCTGCGCACGTGGTTGATGTTAGGCCTGGTTCACGGAGTCGCGTTCCTTGCCAAGGCCATCTCGTTGCCCTTGTTCGCCGTCACTACGGCGCTAGCGATATTATCGTCGCTCCGCGGAAGATGGAAAAAGGCTGCGACAGCGCTCGTTTGCGCCGTGATTTTTCCGGCCCTGACAATGGCGGGATGGGGAACGGCGCTGCGGCAAAAATACCCGGTGTTCACCACCGGATATCAATTACGCTTCAACCTCTTCGATCCTGCGGTCAGAAGATCGGCTCAACCTGCTGGCATGGCAGTGCTTCACGACGCACGCGCGAGTTACGACCCTTTCATGGTGGCTGATCAGATGCCGCCGAGTTCCCCACTCTGGCACGCGAAAGTCTGGAGGCCGGGGTTAGTGCGCCAGGTTCTGCAGAAAGAAGTGCAGAACATCCCGCAGGCAATCAAGGAGTTCATGGTGCTGCTGACGCCGGGGGGAATTCTGGGGCTGGTTGTGTGTGTGGTCCAGTTGACGCGCGGCAGAAAGCACGCTCCTGCACGATTTCACTTCACCTGGATCGTTCTATTCACGACCGCGGCGCTGGTGAGCGCTTACTGCATGCTGGTTTTTGACGGCCGCTATGTTTTGCCGATAACGGCGGTTCTGATGGCCCTGAGCATTCGCTTTGCGGTGCCCGCGGAGTTGGCGCACGCGGAGGGTGCCGACCTCGAGAAGGTCGACGAAGCTGGGCGCTGGCAAACGCTGGCCGGGATTCTGCTGGTCGTGGGGCTGATTGGCACACAGTTCTATTGGGCCTCGCCCTTTCGCACGATGAGCCAGGATTTTCAGCGGAGTCTTTACGACGCCGCAGATGGGTTGCGGAAAGGCCAATCCCGCACCGTAGTTGTGATTGGCGAGGGCCCGTATCCAGAGCACGGAGTCGGATGGGAAGCCGGAGTGTACAGCGCATATTTTGCGGGAGCCCGGGTCGTGGGGGATTTGTTTGAAGTGCCTGGCGACGCGCTCGTAACAAACGCGCCAGCCGCGGTAGATGCGGGCTCTGTGGTCGGGGATGTGGGGAAACTCGCTCCTGATGCGGTGTTGATCTGGGATTCGCCCAGGTACGCGAAGTTCGGTGGCGTCCTCAGCGCGCTGCAACGGGCCCATCCGGATGCCATCGTTAGCAGTATCAGCGACCCGGTGAAGGGCAAGGTTGGAACGCTGATTCTATTGGAGAAAAGGCCATAGCTTGAGCTCGTCGCAGCGAGGTGTCGAAAGCGCGGGTACAAACGAAGTGAAACCACGGCTGTGGGAATTATTAGTGTGTCCCCGAGACAAGCAGCCGCTGCACCGGGAAGCGACTAGCGTGGTTTGCTCCCAGGGACACCGCTATGCCGTGATTGATGGCGTTCCCGTTCTTCTGGTCTCGGAGGTCGAACAGACGCACATCGAAGGCACACGCGCTCTGGCCGTGGCGGAGTTGGGCGACGCCTCTTCCCTGCCCCAGTTCGAAATACAGCGTGGCGAAATTGACCCGTTTGTGCGGAATGTGATCGGCGCGACGAACGGCAGTCTCTATCAGCATCTGGTGGGGAACCTCAAGGAATATCCCATTCCCAGTATCCGGCTTCCACCGGGAAATGGCACACTTCTGCTGGAGGTTGGCTGCAACTGGGGGCGATGGTGCATCGCGGCAGCGCGGGCGGGATTTCACGCGATCGGGATTGATCCGTCACTCAAAGCGGTGCGAGCCGCCAACCGTGTTGCACGACAGTTGGGGGTGAACGCCGAATATGTAGTCGCCGATGCGCGATATCTGCCGTTCCGGGAGGATACTTTCGAACAGATATTTTCCTACAGTGTTTTGCAGCATCTCTCCCGAGAAAACGCGGCTACGAGTCTGGTTGAGATGCGCCGCGTGCTAACGGCCAACGGAGGCGCGCTGGTGCAAATGCCCAACATGTTCGGCCTGCGATGCTTGTATCACCAGGCTCGCCGCGGATTCCGCGAGGAGCGGGATTTCGAAGTTCGGTACTGGAAACCCTCCGAGTTACTGGCGACGTTCAACGGCTGCATCGGGCCCTCCGAGTTGAGCGTGGATGGGTTTTTCTCGCTCAACGTGCAGCCAGCCGATCTGCATTTGCTGCCGGCCCGATATCGCGCCGTGGTGCGCGCGTCTGAGGTACTGCGCTCTCTCAGCGCGAAGATTCCTGCATTGTTGAAGGTCGCCGACAGTCTTTACATCAGCTCCCGACGCGCTCTAGCTTCACAATCAGTCCCAATCTCCCGAGCCAAGGACAGAATTTGATCGACGTGGCGCTTCCAGCTGAATTCCGAGGCGCGCTCGATGCCCGCCTGAGCGAGCCGCGTAGCCAATTCCGAGGAACCTGCGACGGTAATCACCAGCTGCGCCAGTTCCTCCGGCGAAAAGCGATGGAAGTACACCCCGGCCGTGCCACAAATCTCTCGGTGGACGCTTAGATCAGAAGCCACGACCGGCAGGCCGCTCGACATAGCTTCGACCAGGGGATGTGCGAATGTCTCTGCGTATGCAGGCGTCACGTAAACATCCGCTGATCGATAGACGTGGTGCAAGAGCGCATACGGAACGGAACCGAGCTCGACCACTTCTTCCGACAGTTTGAGTTGACGCACGAGAGCGGCTGCCTGCTCCGGGTTATAGGCTCCGGGGTTGGCGCCCGGCGCAAGCTTGCAGGTCAGAAAAAGACGAATCGGCCGCGGCGCCAGCTCCTGTCGAATCGAGGGCAGCGCTCGGAGCAGTGTCTCGAAATTGCGGTAGTAGTTGTAGTGGCTGACGAACAGCATCCGCAGCGCCCCGTCGGGGGTTTCGAGCTTTCGGCGGACGGCATCGGGGAGAGCGGAATGATCGCGGAGAAAAGTATCGCGGTCGAAACCATGATGGATCGCAGAGACCGGTTTACCGGTCCAGCGCTGCAGTTCTTCTGCAAAGGACTGGCTGGGAGCGACAACCCGATCGGAGGCGTGGATCGACCACTCGGCGAATTCAGCCTTCAGCCGGTTGTCGAGCCAAAGGCGGTATTCTCCGCGGGAGCGGAGATCGGCATCGAAATCACGGGAAGTGTAGAGCGCGTTCCTGCTCAACAACAGTTGAGGCAGCGGAGAGTTCCAGATGGCAAAGTTTCCCGCCGAGAGCAAGACCCCCGCGCCGCTACGGCGGGCGAACTCGCGAACCACACGCTGCTCCCGCCAAAAACGCAGAGCGGGCCGCAGAGAACCTTCCCACTCCACAAACTCGACGTTGGGTGAGGTTCGAAACTCTCTTCGCAGTCCCGCATCGAGGACAACAGTGGCCCTGGCATCGGTGCGGGCCGCGATCTGGGGGATCACGTTGCGCACGTAAGTGAGGCCCCCGCCGGCGCTGGCGGCGAGAGCATTGATGAACAGGTGAATCATTGATGGGCGGTCAGCGGAACCGGGCGCGCAGCGATAGAAGCGGGGGGCACTCCGCTCGCGTATGCCACCGGCTGCTCTGCAGGTCGAACCTGCAGGTCAAAGAGCAGGAACACCATGGTCCAGAAAAAAACGCTGAGATAGTAGCCGACGGCGAACAGCCAATCCTCAAAAACGGCATGCACCAACCCCGCGATACATACCAGGAGCAAGGGGAGAGCATAGTTGCGTGGATCCGCGGTACGCCAGATCGAGTTGCTCACGCGAACAATCCGCCCCACCACCAGGCCCAACAAAACGGCAAACGGAATCACTCCCGCCAGTCCGACAAACTGCACGAGGGCAAGATAACTGTTGCCATGCTCGCGGTTGCCTTCTTCGACGGTGCGGAAGTTCGAGTCCCAAGCCGTGGGCGCAGAGACCATGTCGGTTCCGAAGCCACTTCCGAACCATGGGCTCTCCCGGATCACATCCGCGGTCTGCTTCCAAGGTGACTTGCGGGATCCGAGCAGCCCCTGATCCACGGGCTTGCCCTTGTAAATCACATCTTCTGTAAATGAAGAAACAAGCCCATCGAACTTTGCCGGTTGCACCACTGCCACCACGGTCACAAGAAAAATCAGGATGAAAGCGCCTTGGAGGAACAATTTCTGCCGTCGCAATACAAGACACAGAATCGATGCGGCGACAGCAGCGGCCAGAATGCCTGCCCGGCCCAGCGAGAAAAACAGCAGATAGGCCGCCAGGCATAGAGCAAGGCCTCGCCGCTGCCGGATGTTCCGGTCCTCGGAGATCAGAACACCCCATAACAGAATGGGGACGATCACCACTCCCATGACTGCTCCGAGGGAATTCGGATTGCCGAAAACCTCGAACCCCAGGACCATGTACATAAACGCACTAAGATAACTGACGGTTTCACAAGCGGCCAGCAAGCCTCGGAAAAAAGCGCCTTCACGGCCCGCCATTGCGACTCTGACGCCGCAAGAACCGTAAAGGAACAGCAGAAAAAGGCTTAACGCCTTTAGCAGCGCCATCTCGGTACGACTCGATACCATCGAAGAAACTGCGGCCGACAGCACGCAAAGCAGCGCGATGAAATGGATCGCGCCAAAATGCTGCCGGCGTTCGAGCTTGCCCCACTTGACCAGACCAACGACCGCCCCGGCGGCCAGAAAAACCCAGCGCACCACATTTCCTGCACTGGCCATCGGTAAATTGCTGCCCGCCCAAAGAAAGGAGAGTATTAACAGGGCAAAGTACCAGCGTTCGTAGTGCCAAATCGCAATCACCATGATTTCCAGCAGCAGTAGGCCCCCGAGGTAGTTGAAATTCGTGAAGTAACCGGGACGAGTTTCGGCCGCGTAGAGCAGGATCAAAAGTACAACGGGTATGGCCAGAAGTCCGAAGATGCGCGCGCTTGAGTTCATGAAAGTTCACCGGCGGCAAACGCTAACGCCTGGGCAATGCCAGCTGCACAGGTTTCCGGCGTGTAGCCCTGAACACGCAGAAAACTGTGGCTACCCATCTGCGTGCCCGATTCCGCATTGTTCAACAGCGCCTGCATCGCACCCTCCAACGCGTCGACGTCCCGCGGCCGAACCGCGAAACCATTCCAGCCGTCCTGTAACAGATCGGGAACGCATCCCGCGACCTGAGACGCAATAATGGGCAGCCTGCATGCCATAGCTTCGTTCACCACAAGTCCCCAAGGATCGCTGTAGGTGGGGAACACGAGCGCTTCCGCTAGCGCGTAAATTTCGGGAATTTGTTCCCGGTGCACCCAGCCACAAAACCTTACCACGCCCGGTCGGATTTCTGCCGCCCTCTGAGCTAGTTCGTCGCGCGCCGTGCCGTCGCCGACGAACACCAAGCCCATTCGCGAACGCACAGGGGCTTCCAGTTTGGCATAAGCCTCGAGAAGTTCAAAGACCCCCTTCTCTTTGATAAGCCTCCCGACACACAGGAAATAACGCGGAGGCAAGTTGTGACGGACGCGAATCTCGCGCTCCTGCTGACGTGCTTTCGCGGCAGCAGCCGCGAAAAACTCCACGTCCACGGCGTCGGGCGCAATGAAGATGGTCCCGTCTGTTGCTCCCAACGCGATCAGGTAGTCTCGCGAGGCTCTTCCGGCCGCCACGAAGGCCTGGCAGCGCATGCGGAACCTGCGCTTGATGAACTCAACAATACCGTGGCTGCGGCGAAGATCGAGTGCCGTGCTTTCCGACCACAGCAGCAGCGGCACTCTGTGACGCTTGGCCCAGAAGGCCGACTGCCACGCAGCCATATAACTATATCCGCCGCACAGCAACGCATCCGGCCGGGCGCGGCGGAGAGCAGAACTCACTCCCCAATTCAGCAGCAGATTGTACCTGCCGAGTCGGCGGCGCCAGGCCGGCAATACCTCATACGAAAACCTAATTTCGTTCTTGTAGACGTGCCACTGCCGAAGGCTGGGATCATTCTCCGAAAGAAAGATCACGTGGAGATCTACATCGCTTCGAGCCGCGAGAGCGTTGAAAACCGGGATGCGATACGGCGCAATAATCTCAGTCAGAATCGCCAGGCGGCGGGTCATTCCGCAGCCTCGCGGTAGATTCGAGCCAGACTCTCCGCCTGGCGTGCGAGAGTGAAGCGATCCAGAATCGTGTCACGCGCCGCGCGGGAGATATTTTGCCGCCGCGTTTCATCTTTCAGGAGCATGGCAATGGCCAACGCCAATTCCCGGTCGTTGTCGGGCCCCACAAGGAATCCGTTCGAGCCGTGTTGAATCACCTCGGCGATGCCCTGCCCGCGACAGCCGATGGCCGGTTTGCCCGTGGACATAGCTTCCAGGTAAACGCAGCCCAAGCCTTCGTAGCTGCTGGGCAGCGCAAACAGGGTGCTCCTTTGCATGGCCACAGCTACTTGTTTTCGTGATTGACGCCCCAGAAAACGTACTTTATCTGCGATTTGTAATTGTGTACACAGCTTCTGCAGTCGATCATGCTCCGGGCCCTCGCCGATGATCTCCCATTGCAATGTGGGAAACTCAGGAGCAAGCGCCGCGGCCGCGCGGATCAGCACCGCGTGTCCCTTGGTCGGAATCAGGTTACCGACACTGAGAATGATCGGCGCAGCAGAAGACGAATTGGCAGCGGGAGAAAACAATTCCGGGTCAACCCCGTTATAAACCACCGAAGTGCGACAACTGCCCGCCGTTCCCTCCAGCACTGCCTCGCGCACGCGTTCGCTGATGCAGATGACGCGTCGCGAAGAACGATACACACGCCGAGAAACGCGACGGGACCACTCGCCCGCTCGTCCGGGGACCTGCACGGTGGAGAAAGCGTCGAGACCGTGAACAGAAACAGCGTATGGAATGTTCAGTTCAGCGCTCAATAGCTTGGCGGCGTGACCGCACGGTAAAGGCGCATGAGCGTGAATCAAATCGACCGGCTGCGAGGCATGAAGCTTGCGAACCCGACCGACGAGGCGCGCGAATAAAAAGGCCCCAGCGCTGGGCAGTCCCAGGCCTCCCGGCAGAGAGAAATACTGCAGCCACTCGGCCGGAACCGCTGAGGCGCTCGGTCGGGGCTTGGCCCGGTAGATGGGTTGCACGGCGAAGACGGTATTGTGAACCCCTTTCGCCACGCCCGCCTTCGCAAACCAGGCCAGCGGTTCGGAGACGAAGCAACCTATAGCGTCGTCCTTTTCTGTTGGATAGAAGGGCGTGAGAGTTAAAACGTGCATCTCTCGTGCGCCGCCCGACATGTTCTGCCCTGTCGAACTCATCAGGATTCCGCCGCCCGTTCCCGCGGCGCGAGGCGCAGAAAAATATCCTCCCAGCGGCGCGTGACGATGTCCCAGTCGAATTTCTCAATGTGGGCCCGGGCCGCGTGACCCATGGTCTTCCGCAGATCCGGACGAGCAATCAATTTCTCCAGGTGAACCAGAAGCTCGTCGTCTCCCCGCCCCAGACATCCGGTTTGTCCATCGAGTACGGTCTCTGGCTGGTAATCTGCGCGCGCAATCACGGGAAGGCCGCACGCAGCCGCTTCTGAAATCACTTTCGGAGAACCCTCCCAGTGCGACGGAAACAGAAAGATGTCCGCGGCGCGATACTGTTCGCGCAGGGCGGCAACATTCAGGCCGCGTGCGAACTGAACGTTGGTGAGCTTTTCCCACCGGACGCGCTCCTCCAGTTCCGCGGCCATCACGCCGTCACCGACAATCACAAAGTCGGTGTCGGGAAATTGCGGAGCAGCCCGCACCAGCAATTGTGGCCCCTTGAACGGCCGCAGAGATCCGACGAAAAGCACGCGGACTCGCGAGTTCGCGGAACGGTCCCATGCCGGAGTAAAAAACTTTGTATCGACACCGGTAGGCACAACTTCGCTGGGAAGGCCGTACTCTTTCTTGAGACTCTCACGCACGGAGCCAGAATTGCTGAACAGGTAGTCACTGCGTAGAACGGTCCGTTCCCACAGGTGCATCTGTTCCGGCTTGACAGTCGGTTCATTCCTCAGGTCGGACTGCGATTCAACCGTTCCAATGACGACGCGCTTCTCCCACCATTTGGAGCGCAGCGCCAAGTACATTCTGGCCGCCGGCGATGACTTCACGTAAAACAGGATGTCGTGGTCTCCTCTCACGAATTCCGTGAGTATTCGGAATGTCTGCACACGTCGCGGCAGTTGAATCAAGCGAGTCGCGGGCCGTCGAAGCAATCTGGCGTCTGGCTTGCCAACGCAAAATGTGGTCAAGTGGAAACGGTTTGGGTCGAGGCGGCTCATAATGTCGCGGGCGCTGGTCGCCTGCGCATTAAAGCCGTCTTCGTCGGCCATGCTGTCCACCAGAAGGCGGATCGGACTCATGGGTGGTTCCGTTCAGCGTCAAGTTGATCGCCAATCGCCTGGCGCACTGTATCCGCCGGTTTCCAGCCCAGGGCAAGCAATTTTGCGTTCGAGACCCACTGCTCCCGCACGGTCGAACGTTCTTCCTCCGTGGGATGAGCTCTTACTTCGATGGGTCGCACCCGCGCCAGATCCAGAAAGATGTTAACAATCTCTGCAATCGCGATCGAGTGCCCGCTCGCAACGTTGTAAATAGTTCCGGGCGTTCCGAACTCGCCCAAGTGCCAGAGCGCTCTCACGCAATCACGCGCAGAGATGAAGTCGCGCCTTGGCCGCAAGTCCCGCAAGGTTAAGATCGGAGCCGTCCCTCGCTCAATCTCGACAATTTGCCGCGCCAGCGTTCCGCATAGCAAATCGGTACTCATATTCGCACCGACGGGATTGGTCATCCGCGCCATCACGATCCAACCTCCCGAACCCGCGTGGGCAGCCACTTCCTCTTCGGCCGCATACTTGCTGCAGGCATAATGGCCCTGTGGAGTTGCCGCATGATCTTCCGTCAAGGGGGCCGCGGCAGTTCCACCGTAGCCGTAGACCGCAGTTGTGCCGCCCATCACGATCCTCGCAGCCGGGGCCGCTCGCCCGACAGCCTCAAGGAGATTCCTGGTTGCCACTTGATTGTCGCGGAAAAGCTCGGACTCCGAGCCGTTAATCCGACCTGCAAGATGAAAAATCCTGTCCGGCTGAAAGGTCCGCAGCGCGGATGAAAATTGTTCTTTGTCCCGGACGAGATCGCACTCCGCGCGCGACAGGCTGCGCATCTCGACGCCTGCCCTGGCCCGCAGCTCGGAAAGAAGGTGTCCTGCGAGGAAACCTCCTCCTCCGGTGATCAGGACCCGCATGACGACTTGCCCAAGAATTCCGCGCGGCGGTCCTGAAAAACCTCCAACGCTTTTTCGTAGTCGGCCGGCCGCCCAATATCGAGCCAGAAGCAGTCGCTCTGGTAGCACTGCACAGGCCGACCATTCTCCATGAGAACCTGCATCAACTGCGGGATATCGAGATAACGGTTCGGCTGGACGTATTGCAGCACGTCCGCTCGAAATGCGTTCACACCCATGCTGACGTGATAAGTCTGCACTGGCTTCTCGACATAGCGCGTCAGCCGCTGATCGTCAGCAATTTCCAATACTCCATAATCCACGGGATTCTGGCGGCATTGGGTCGCGATGGTGGCCATGGCTCCGTGCTTGCGATGAAATTCCATGAACGCCCGGTAATCCAAGGTGGTGAGTGTATCCCCGTTGATCAGCAGGAAATCCGACTCCAAGCCAGAGATCAATCCAAGAGCCCCTGCGGTCCCGAGCGGAGTCTCTTCGCGCACAAACTCGACTGGCCCACCCATGCGCTCACCATCGCCGATGAACGCACGAAAAAAATCCGGCAGATAGCCGACAGCCAGAACAATTCGTTTGAAACCAGCAGCGCGCAGTTGACGGATGATGACTTCCACGACCGGCATGTCCCCGATCGGCATCAACGGCTTGGGCAAGAGCGTGGTGTAGGGACGGAGCCGAGTCCCTTTTCCGCCAGCCAGAATGACAGCCTGCATCTCGGCAAGTCTCCTAAACCGCGTAACTCTCGACGCGGTATGCGGCCATATTCGCGCCGATGTACTCGATGACTCGCTTCAAACCCTCGGTGAGAGGCACCTCGGGCTCCCAACCCAGGAGGTCTCTCGCGCGCGCTGTTTTCGCGACCAGAAGCCTCACCTCGCTGGCTGGCGGACGCACGCGATCCGCCTCGGTGACAATCGGTAATTTGCGCCCCACGATTTGCATGGCGGCGTGAGCCAGATCGCCAATCGAGATACCCTGGCCGGTGCCGAGATTGATGATCTGCCCCACGGCCTGCTCAACAACGCCCGCACGCAGAAAACCCCGGACCGTGTCCTCTACATAGGTGAGATCGCGCACCGGGTCGAGCGAGCCCAGATGAAGCGTATCCACTCCAGCCAACACCTGAGACACGATCGTGGGAATGACCGCGCGCGCCGATTGGCGCGGGCCGTAGGTATTAAATGGGCGTATCGTGACGACAGGCAACCCAAAACTCAGGTGATAACTTTCAGCCAGTTTGTCAGCGGCAATTTTCGAGGCCGAGTACGGGGATTGGGCCTGCAAAGGGTGTTTCTCGTCCATCGGGGTGTAACAGGCAGTGCCGTAGACTTCAGACGTGGACGTGATCACTACCCGCCGCACCGCAGCTTCCCGAGCGGCTTGCAGCACATTAAGAGTGCCGCGGACATTCGTGTCCACGTAACTTTCCGCGGCTTCATAGGAATATGGAATTCCAATCAAGGCAGCCAGGTGGAAAATAACATCGCAGCCCAGCGCCTGCTTGCGAAGGAATTGCGTATCGCGAACATCCCCCAGGATCACTTCCATTGAGTCACGCACTTCGGACGAAACATGCTCCAGGTGACCCCAGCTTCCGCGACTGGTGTAGCGGACTACAGCCTTTACCCGAGCGCCAGCACGCAACAAGGCTTCCACCAGGTGGCTGCCAATAAAGCCGCCGGCCCCGGTCACAAGCACACGAAGATTGTTGTATTCCGCGTTGCCGCTCATTCGGTTTCGGATGCTGCAGATGCCCATTCTAGCCGAAGTTCGCGCAACCGCGCTTGCAGCCGCGATTCCACGTCGCGGTCTTGAATCGAGCGCTGAATATGCTCCCGGGCGCGGTCCAAAAGACGGCGCCGCGTGGGCCGGTCTGTGGTCGCAGAGAGCGGCCGGCGCTCACCTGGGTCCGCTTCCAGATCGTACAAATATTCGGCGGGAGGATCGAACTGCCACACGAGCTTGTAGCGGGCTTCGCGGACCGCCAGTACGCGAGATCCCAGACGATTCTCGCTGCCAAAAGGATTCGTGCAGCCGTCCACGCATTCGGAGATTGCCGTTTCGTCGGGAATGGAGCCCTTCTGTACTTGCGACCAGAAGCTATGTCCCCGAAACTGCGGCGGGGTCGGCACGCCCGCGGCTTCCAGCAAAGTGGGAGCCAAATGCAGCATGCTGAATGGCGACTCGGGCAGTTCTTTCTTCTCGGCGCCGGCAACGCGCAAAAGCAAGGGCACGTGAATCAACTCTTCGGTCAGACGCGAGGGAGGGTGAAACCGGCCTCGGTGATCGAGAAACTCTTCGCCGTGGTCGGCGGTGAGAGCAAAGATGCAGTCGACCCAGCGGTTGGAATCCTTGAGAGCGGCCACCAGGCGGGCCGTTTGCTCGTCTACCCAGCGGATGCCAGCGTCATACAGGCTGATGATGTGATCGCGGTGGCGCGCCAGGCCTTTCGGGCCGAGATCACTGCGGTTCCAGTATGAATTCCAATAGCGTGCGCGAAAAGGACTGACGGTGGGAGAACCCATTTGTTCCAGCGCCTTCTGATTCGGGTAGTAGGGCGCGTGAGGATCCATCAGATGCAGCCACAGGAAGAACGGGCCCTGCTTGATTGACTTCAACCACGACAAGGAGTTATCCACAATCACGTCGGCGGCCGGAAACCGGCGCAGCGCGTCGAGAGAATCCGGCGCCGGCGTCGCCAATCGCTGACAGTATTCGAAATACAAGCCGTTGTAGACAGCAGCCAGCGGCCCCATGCGCGGACGAAGTTCCTGCAGCTTGCGGTTGAATCGACTCGCCCAGGCCGTGCCGTTGTTTGGCATGACCGTACTCTCAGCTATCGCGCCGACATCTGAGTTCAGGAAATTCCGAAAAACCTCGAATCCCTGTTCATAGCCGAACTGACCCGAGATGTAGGGATTGGCCGCGCTGAAGGAAGCGGTCGCGTATCCCGCGGCCTTGAGAACCGCGGCCAGACTCGGTTCGCCAGGAGCCAGGCCCAACACGTCGCGGCCCAGCGCGAGAGGATAGCGCGAAGCCATGATCGTAGGGAATGAATAGTAAGTGGGTGCGCCCGCGACAATGGCAGCGGGAAAAACAAATGCTTCCGCCGCCAGAGAATCCAGGAAAGGCGTTGTAGGGCGCTCATAGCCCATGAAGCCGACGTGATCGGCGCGCAGGCAATCCACTGTGATCAGTACAATTGATTTCTGCATGAAACTCTTCAGGCTTCCTGCACATGCGCAGCCAGGGACTTGACGAAGCGCTTTTGCGTGACCCGCACATTGACCGTCCCTTGCACGGTTTCGGACGATCCTTTGTTCACCAATTCGTAAAGGTCCCCGCTATGAAAATATAGCAGATCGGGATGGGCAGACTGCAATGCATCGAGGAATTGATCCAGCAGTTGGAGCGTGCGGCTGCGAAAGTCCCGCACCGAAGAATGAAAATTAATGGAGTGCACTGACACGATGGCGGGGATCTTGCTCTCAAAACAGGCCTCGGCGCGGCGGACGCAGCCATTGAGCGAAAATGACGGATCTACTGCGGGCTCGAATTCCACCGTGCGGTAAAGCTGAAGGATGCCATGGTGGTCGAAATGAGGAGGCATGGTAGTTCCCGGGCCGTTCTGCGCCACGCGAATTCCGAACTGCGCCCAGGCCCGATGCGTGTCGTCGTTGGCCCGATAACCGGGAGCGCAGGCTGAACGCGGTAGCGTCGAAAACATTTTGGCAAAGGCACCGACGGCCTCGCCGATCAAGTCTCGCTGAGTAGCGGGAGGCAAAAACCGATCGTCGATGGCAGCTTCGTAATCCCAATACTCGTAGCCAATCCAGGGCATGCGCCAGTGGATGTAGGGCGTGCCGTCCTTCCACAAGGTGCGCAGCAGAGCGCCACGTTCGCCCGAATCGGTGAGATGGCGCTCGATCGCGGCGCGGCAGAAATGTGTTGTGCCGTGCAAGGCGGCACAGAAGAGTCCTTGCTGAATGCCTTCGCGGTAGGCCGGCAACAAACCCGGCCGATTCCATCCACCGGGAAAACCATCGGAGAGCGGCAGCAAATGAATCTGCTGGAAGCCCTCTGTCGACATCCTGGGAAAATCCAGGTTCGCCACGATGAAATTCATCTCGAGGCTGGGACAACGCCCAACTGAGTCGCGATGCCGCCGCAACGTTGCACGCAACGCGGCAAGATCCTCGGCGGTCTCAAGCGTGTAGAAGTCATACGGCCGTTCGCCGAGAACCAACCCCGCTGCGGACAGGCGCTCCAGCCCTTCAAGGTCGCGCAATCCTGCGCGGCCCCAATCGTCGCTCTGGAGCATAACGATGGGGCGGTCGAAAAAAAACCCTTCGACCGGAAGTAAGTTCCTGCCCAGTTGCCAAAGCTTTCGCAAGGCCTTCATTTCTGCGCCCAAACGCTGTAGTTGCCAGTTGCCTGGTCGTTGGTGGTGCGAGCTATTTTTTCGAGAGACAGCGCCGACAAATTCAGAAGCGGCACAATCGTTAGACCTGCCAATCCGCGCAGGAGGGCGTAGCGGGTGAAGATGCTGAGGCACACGGCACAGGCCCGGAAGAAGCCCGAGATACTCGATCCTTCGGGTGTGATGTCGACACAGCCGAACGGTCGTAGCAAATAGCGCAGGCCTGCTGCGGTAAAGCGCCAGTAATCATCGTCGGCAATGCGCGGATAAAAAGCGGCAAAGCTGAACAGGGCGACGCCTCCCGGCTTCAATACACGATGAATCTCCCGCACCGGCGCTGCCGGTTCTCGCACATATTCCAGCACCTGCGTGCAGAACACCAGGTCGAAACAATTCTCCGGAAACGGCAACTCGCAGGCGTTGGCGCGCACTGCGACGAGCGGAGACTCCGCCAAGTCAATGGCAACGTACTGCTGCACCCTTTCTGCAATCAGCGGACGATAAGGCTGTATGCGGCCGCCTACATCCAACACACGCAAATTCGCGCCCGGCACGGCACTCAACCAACTCGCGAAATTCTGTCTTCTCTGGCTGAGAACAAGATAGCTCGAGTTACCCAAAGAGGGATAAAGACGCTCTCGACCTTCACGATTCACGAATTCAAGGGTTTCAATCCGCGACATGGGTGATTGATAGTGGGTGCCAGCCCGACCTCGCGTCAGATGTAGCCGAGCTCCCGCAACCGCTCTTCGATGATGCGCTGTTCGGCGTGATCGAGCTGCAGCGCCTCGTCGCGTACTAAATCGCGAAGAACGAAAATGAGCAATTCTTCGAGGCTGCCGAATTTCTGGGCAAGCTTCTTCTCGGCAGTTTCACAGAGTTCGGCCGGAAGATGAACTTCGCGCATTGCGGTCATGACTGGAATCCGGTGGTTGGAGCCTTACCGAGGACAGCGCGCACTCGATACCAGATGGCGGTCGCAATGAGCCGGTCGTCTGCATCCAGGCCGACCACAAGAATCGACGCGGCAAACACTGTGTAGGCGAGCACGAACGCGGCCGCGGCAGCGATCCAATCGCGTCCAAAGTAACCAGAATTGATTCGTAGCAATACGGTCGCCGCCAGCATGGCTAGAGCAGGTATCACCAAACGAATGTAGCTGCGATTGTAAGGAGACAGGCCGAGCGCTTTGCGGACTTCGACCAAGTTCCACAGATTAATTCCGACGTTGGTCGCGGCCGCAGCGGTGGCAGCACCCACGCTACCGAGCCATGGAACCAAAGCGATGTTCAAACCCACCATGACGATCGTCATGACAGCCTGCACTTTAATCAACCGTTTCTCATTCCCCGACATCAGGAGAAGATATCCCACCGAACCAACCCCGCAGTTTACCAGTTGTCCCACGGTCCCGATGACGAGAACGGGCCAGCCCGCTTCAAAATCGCTTCCGAAAATGCGCATCAGAGGACGGGCGAACACGATGACGACGCCCGCCAGAGGCAAAGTCAACCCGACCACCCATTTCGTCAGCGACTGAAACAGTCGCGCGAGCATGGCATGATCGCTGCGCGTATGCAGCTCGGCAATCGTGGGAGAAAAAATCTGATTGATGGAAGAAAGAACCAGCGGAACGTAAACCACGAGCGCCGCCGCTACAGAGTAGATGCCGACTTCGCGCGGGCCACGGTAGAAACCCAGCGCAATCTTATCGGCCTGCACCATGAGGAATTCGAGGAAACCGATACCCAGCATGGCTCCGGAGAAAGTCCAGATCTGTTTTTCGAGGCCTGCTCCTGGCCGTGCGGAGAAGCGAGCCGGTGTCGGAGTCATTTCGCGCACCGCAACGAACAGCAGCACTGTGACCACAGCAGCACTCACAATTTGAGCAACGAGGTAACCTCGAAGTCCGAATCCCCGAAAAATCAAGAACACGGCGACCAGCATAGTAAGAGGACTGCCGATAAAATTCACGATCAGGGTCCTGCGGCCCAAGTCTTTGTATCCGGCCAAGACCTTGCCGTAGAAGCCGCTAAGAACGCTGAACAGCATGATCAGCGCGAACCAGGGCAGATACCGCACCAAGGCTGTGGAGTGATACACCCGGATCGCCACCCATCGGCCAAAGGTTAGCAAGAGAGCAGCAAAGAAAACATTGGCCGCCAGCAGGATTCCGGCTCCGCGCCACAACAAGGCGTGCAATGCCTCGAACTTTTCAGAAGCACAATATGATGCCACGAAACGGACAGCCGATTGCGGCAACCCCAGCGTGTTGAATACGCCCAGGAGTCCGACCAGGGTGATGCCCAGGGCAAATATCCCCAGAGCCTCGGGACCGAGAGTGCGAGCCAGATAAACCTTGAAAACGTAGCCGAACGCGGCCGCGAATACAGTTCCGGCAAAGAAAACGCCGGACTGGCGCGAGATATGTCCAACCTGGGATCGGAATTGTTGTGTCTGAGTTGTCGCGGCGTCCTGATTGTCAACTGGCGGCGAGAAGATGGCTGGCGCACCGCCGTCAGAGACTCCGTCGTTCCTAGAAAGGCGCTCGCACAATTCATCGGACGAGCCAAGCGCCAACCCACTGGACAAACCTTCGGACAAGCCAGCAGGAACGTCTACCTTGGCTGCCGGATCCTTCATGACGTCCGCCTTACGACTTCGCCGGTGCGCGACCTTATTCCCAGTAATTGGCGGAGTGCTTCGGGCTCTGCCGTTTTCCAAAGATTCGTGGATGGTGGCGAAGACTTCCGAAGGCCGGCTAAGAGGTTCGGGATTTCGCTTAACTCGTGCGCGTCGCGGAGTATGTGTCCGATTCCGAAACGCGCATACTGTTGAACATAGCCGAACGGCAACAGGTTCACCCAGGCGCACACGAAACAGGGAACGCCACGCAGCGAGCAATCCAGAACCGTGGTGGACTCGACTGTCACTCCAAACCAGGCTCTCGAGAGCAATTCCTGGGATAGCGGGCCGTCGACAACCGTGATTCGCTTGAAGTCCTCTTCCGGCAACAAATCACGCACCATGCTGGAGCGCTGGGAAGCGCTCTCGAAAGGATGAAGCTTGAGAACAACGTCACGCCCGCTTTCCCGAGCAATTCGGCAAAGAGGCGGCAGAACCTCACGGTACAATTCCTCTGCGCGCATTCCAAAACTTTCGTACGGCTCGGAGAAGAAAACTAAACAGGTCGATGGCAAGTGATCGCCGTTCGGCGGCAAATCGGCCTCGGGGAATGCGGGTGCGCCAACAATGACTCGCCCTGGCGGCAACCCGCAAATGCGAAGCAGATAATCGCACTCCATTTCGTTTTTGGCTAAGTATGCATCGCACGGCAAATCTTTAAGCAGGTAGCGTCCGTCCAGCGCCCCATGATGAAAATCCACCGTTGGAATCCCGCGTCTGGCCGCCAGCAACACGGGAAGCCGGGTGTAGAAATTACTGTCATCGCCGCACAGAACCCCGCACACCGGCTCACGCCGAATAACTTGGCGCCAGGCGTCTCGCGCTCGAAGACCATCCTGAAACCAGCGTGGAAACCGGTTAAATACTCCGGCGTTCGAGAGCACGGCAAACTCAGGAATCGCGCAGAGGTTGGCTTTCAGTTTCGCCCATTCCTCAAGAATTACTGCGTCCTCTCGCGTGTGTGAGTGGTTGTCAAAATAGCCCGCCAAATCCCGCGTACGAATATTCGGCGGCAAGTTACTCAGGCGCCCACTCTGTCGAGTTGCAACCAGAAGAAAAGATTGCTCCGGCAGCAGCCTGGCATAGGCGGCGGCCATTCGCGAAACGTTTCCATACGCGGTGGGCAGCAGGATCGAAGGTTCCGAGAGCGGCCGAGTCCGGGAGGCGAACCGGGAGCGCCATTCATAACCGGAGTCGTACTTGTCGATCAAAATCTCTTTGATCTGCTGGGCGGAGAAACGCTGGAACAGATGCGCATAGCGCATCACTCGCGTATTCAGACGTTCGGAGGGTTTCTGGGAGAAACTCTGAATGGGGCATTTCAGCAACACGCTAACCACACTCGCCGGCCAACCAGGCTGTGTGGCCCAAATCTCAGCTGCCGGATCGATCTCCGAAATCATGCGCTGGAAAACCAGCACCATCTCGGTTTCGGGCATGATCACCAGGGAAGTAAGGTCCCACCAGTCGATGCCCTCTTTATCGATAAGGCGGCCCAATCCCAGCGAGAACAGTTTCCGCACCTGCTTTAAGTCTTCCACTCCGCGCCGGAAAGAGTCCGCGCGCAGGAGAGGTGTATGCGTGAGTTCTCCCCAAGCCGCGGCGGAAGCCGGGGACGATCGTCCCAGATCGACGATCAAATCCCAGCGTTGCTCCGACCATGGCCCATGTCGGGGAGAATCTTCGGGATGAAGCAGAAGAACGCGCATGCGGTGTTGCGGCCATCTTCAGATGTGGGCCGAAACCTCCACAGGAGTCGATTCCTGAGAGTGACGTGTCTGCACCGTAACCTGCTGAAGGTTGAAGACCTTTCGGCGGACCATAGAATAGCGGCGTTTGAAGCCAGCCTGCTCAATCCCGCGAATGGAGGCTTGGTTGGTAGCAGCGCTGAAAATCCACGGCCGCGTTCCTGCATTCCGGACTTTGTTCGCAATCAGTGCAATCGCGCGAGCGTAGTATCCCTTACCACGCATCACCCCAGGAGTCCAGCAATCGAACAGGAGCACAGCATCCGGAGAAGGAGCGTTCACCTTCGCATTCAATTCCGACAGAAAGAATCCTTCGAATGCGGTCGTCCATGCGAAATGAACCGGCGCGCCTTCGGTATCGACAAAGGCGAAACCCTCGGACTTTCCTTCCCTTAAGCGCGATGCGGACCGCAAGATATAAGCGAGGGTTTCCGAATCATCTATGTACTTCGTCGCGGCCGTAGCCAAGTGATGCAGAACCAGTGGCCGCAGTCCCGCATCACGCGTCGGGGGAGCTACTGGGCCCTCTTCCCATTCATAAAATAAGACCTCGTCTCTAGCCCACAATCGCCGGATCGCCTGCCTGACGGCCCAAACGGCGGTCCTAGCTGCGCCCTGTTCCCGGCATCGCCCCCGCAGAAAATTGATGCGCGTCCGGAGCGCCTCAGCGCGTTTCTCAATTTCGGGATAAGTCTTCACTTTCGCGGCGGCACGATCGCGAACCACGGACGCTGCATGAGAAAAAAAAGAATCATGCAGCGTGACATAGAGGGTCTCCCGCGAAGCGTTGGCGAACTTGGCCTTGTAAGCTTCTGATCCCAGACCCAGGTCCAGAGTCTTCATCGCGGGATCTTCCGCCGCCTCTTGGATCACCTGGGTAAGCATGCAGAATCCCGGCCAGTAGTGCTCCACGCGGCTGTCGAAGGTCGGCTGGTACCAAAACCACGTACCCCGAAACTGGAAGCCGTAATGCCATGCGACTGCCTTTTCCCCGGTGAGCAAGCGGGTCAAAACCAACCAATGCCTCTCCGACAAGAGCCTGGCCAATTCTGTCAGGAACTCCTGGCGTTTCGGATGGGCGAGATTGCTGATGCGCCCAATTTCCAGAAACCTCGCCACGTGGGCCAGCATGAACTCAGGCAGAATCGGTTCCAGCGCCGCCCACGATCGCGCGTGCTGGAAGCGGACTGGGGCGGTGTGCGCCATGGCGTTCACCAGCCGGCGCAGCCGCTTTCCGCCCGGCGCGACCGGCTTCTCGCCCTTTTTCCGCTCCAGCAAATTGAGCGAAACCTGGGCGCACACATAGCCGGTCCGCGCGAAACAGAAATATCCTTGGTCCCTGCTGGCCTGACGAAGGACTCCTGACGTGGTTGAGTCGGCCGGCAGATTCGCCAGCGCCACGCTGCCGATGCCCTGCTTCCTCAGTTCGGCCAGAACCGCACCAACCAAGGCAGGTCTCCCCTCTGGCAAGCTGACAAAATCACAATAATCCCCCGTCGTGGCGCAGAGAAACGAAGCTCCAGCTCCGGAGGGGTCAGTAGCGAGAGCAACCACTCCGCACAGCGATTCTTGCTCGTCGTATGCGAGGAACAGCAACGGACACAACGTCGCGCGATAGGCACGCCACGCCGCCAGAGCCCATTCATAGGTGTAGAAGACCTGGGGCTGCCCCACCCGATCCACCAGGGCATTCCAGTGGCGGCGCAGGGTTTCGTCTTGCGGGATTTCCCTCAACAGAACTAAACGCAATTTCTCAACTCACCGGTTCATCCACGTTTGGCGAACACGTAATAGTACCAATCCGTCGCGTACTCACAGTGCATCCGGGGATATTCATTCCCGGCGATGCGCTCGATCCGGAAATGCAAGCCCGTGACTTCGTCGATGGCCCGTTCGGGAATCCAGTAATGGGTAAGCAGCCCCCCATGGGCAGTGTCGGCAAGATTCCCCTCTCCGCGCCAGAAAGTTCGCGAAGGAATTCTCCGAAAAAAACGCAGCAGGCTCGACCATAGAGATTGACCGAGAGCCAACCCTGCCCTCGCACCCGTAAGCGCCGCAACCAGCCCTGGGTACAGCAGGGCGAACCGCCCGGAAAATTTGTGGGCCATGCCCTCGAGTCGTTCGCGATTCCATCCCCGCCAAACCAGAATTGCACGCGGATTGTGGGAAGAAAAGATCAGCACACCGCCCGGTTTGAGGATGCGGCAAATGTGCCCCAGGCAAGCGCGGCGCGCTGCGGACGGCAGTACGAAATCGATCCCGTTGAATGCAAACACCACGGCATCAAAAGATTCTTCGCGAAACGCGGACAGGTCGGCACCGTCCGCAACCTTAAACGGCAGAGTGGGAAACTTGGCCTGGCAGGCTTGGACCATCGCCGGTGCGTAATCCGCACCGACATAGTGCGACGAACGGCCAGCGAGATACGCCGTGGTGCGCCCGCCGCCCACGCCGAGATCGAGTATGTCGCTTCCCGGCTTGATATAGCAATCGAATAGCAATCGTTCACACGGCGTGAGGTAATTCAGGGAAGCGTAATAGGAAACCACGTGCGGGGCGTCGTAAACCTGGAGGTTGGTTTCTGGGCTGCAGCCGGGCACAGTCTTAGTCACTCTTGTGCCGCCCGCAAACCGTTTTGCGGGCTACGGCCTGTACGCCGCTGCCAGGAGGAATAAAATCCAGCCACGTGCGCTTCCAGCTCCGAGAGGCCCATCGACGCGGTCACATGAATGCGCGGTATGCCGTAGCGGGGAAGCTCCATACCCAGTCCTCCGCCGTAGTTGAGAAAAGCTGCGGCGTACCCCGCCTCTTCGGTCATTGCGAAAACCTCTGGCGTCACCGATTGCGGATCCCCGAACGGATAAGCAAACGCCCACACGCGTTTGCCCAGAACGGCTTCCAGGCACGAACGGCTTTCGCTAACCTCGGCACGCGCTAACTCTGAGGGCAAGTGCGAGAGCAGAGGGTGACTCATGGAATGAGCGCCAATCGTCATTCCGGCGGACTCGAGCTGCTTCAGTTCGCCGGGGCTGAGCAGCCGGAATCGCCGCTCCAATGCTGAATCGCTGCCCGGAAAAGACACCCCGCCGTCAGGTCGCAACCGAATTCGAGCTGCATCCAGGAACGCTTTGCGGCTCGCGGCTTGGAACTGGGAAAGCTGCTTGACGGAATTCCACCATACTTCTCGCCGCTGTTCATACCTATCGAACACGCCGCTGATTTCGATGTCCGCGGAAGAAATCGTGAAGGAACCTGCCGTGGCCTGAAGAAAGAGTAAAAGAAGCTCTTCATACCAAAGGGTTGCGCGCCCGTCGTCGGCGGACGCTCCCGTTACGAAAAACAGGCAGCGGACTCCCTCTTCTTCGATCACAGGCAGCATCTCTGTCAAATTATTCAGCAGCCCGTCATCGCAGGTGAGAAGAACAGAACGCGGAGGAAAGGAAAACTTACTTTCCGTCCAGTGGAAGACTTCTTCTGGCGATATGACTCGGTAACTCGCTTTCAGCAGCCGAATCTGCTGGCGAAAGGCTTCGGCACTTAGCAAGTTGTCATCGAAAGTCGCGTCGGTCGACTCATATCCACGCGGAAGGATGCCATGGTAAGCGAGCACGGCCAGTCCCTGCGCCGCCGTGCGGCGAAAGACCCCGGCCTTCGCGAACGAAGGATACACAACGCGTTTCAGCAGCGGACTGACAACTTTCATTGCGCGTCAACCTGAGAATCCACCAAAGTCCAGCTCAAGGGAGTGCCGCGCGCAATGTTGCGAGCGGCGTGCCGGCCAAGAACATCACTGAGATGGCGGGTGTGCAGTCCATGGCCCGGCCGAATCGAGCGCACGTTTTCGGTCGTGAACCGCTCTCCTTGCTTCACATCCTGCACCACGAAGAGCGAACGCCGGAAAACCCGCATCCCCGCTTCTTTGTCGCTCAGTCCGAAGTGGACCGTGCCCAAGGCCTTCTCGGTTTCGCGCACCGCGTCTACCATACCCCTGAATTCCTGCGGCTCCAAAGAAAACGCGCTGTCCGGCCCAGGCGTCGAACGCGACAGGGTGATGTGCTTCTCGATGATGCATGCCCCCAACGCAACGGCCGCCACTGGAACGGTGATTGCCATGGTGTGATCGGAAAGTCCCGCGGGCACGCCGAAGCGGCTCGACATTTCCGGAATCGTCCGCAAGTTCATAGCTTCCGGTGGCGCCGGATAGGCGCTGGTGCATTTAAGCAGAGCGATCTGCGCAGCTCCGGCCTGCCGCGCGGTCTGAACAGCCTCGTCGATTTCCTCCACACTGGCCATGCCGGTAGACATAATCAAGGGCTTGCCGGTCTCGGCCATCTTGCGAATCAGCGGAAGATCGACCAGCTCAAAAGACGCGAGCTTGTGAGCCGGCACATCCATCTTCTCGAGAAAATCGACCGCGCTCGCATCGAACGCGCTGGAGAAACAATCCATTCCCAGATCGTTCGCGGCGACCTTCAGTTTCGGCTGCCAATCCCAGGGCGTGTACGCCTCGTGGTATAGATCGTGCAGGGTGCGTCCATCCCAGATCGTGCCTCCACCAACGCGGAACTCCGGCCGGTCGCTGGCAATGGTGATTGTGTCCGGAGTGTAGGTTTGCAGTTTCACAGCATCGGCGCCAGCATCCTTCGCGGCGCGAATAATCCTGACGGCCTCTTCGAAATTCTGGTGATGATTGGCAGAAACCTCCGCGATTATGTACACCGGCTGGCCGGCGCCGACGGTGCGTTTTCCAATGTTGACCTGCAACGCCATGTTTGCGTTCATTCTTCTCAAGCCGATCTGCTCAGTTGCAATCGAGTCAAGCCAAGGGCGGACGAACCGAACGAATCAGTTCAAAGGCTTCGGCAGCAGCACAGCCAGCGACGCTGCCCCAACGCGTCGCGATGGCGCGCAGCGCCTCGGGCGAGCGAGGATGCGGAAACTTGCGGATCTCGGTCTCGTAGCACGCCATGGCCGCGATCTTGATTTCAAGCGTGCTTGAGACATCGACGAAAACATTGGGCCGGAACGCCGGCTCCAGGCGCTGAAACGCCCACTCGGTCGACGACGGCACCTCGAAAGCGTAAATATCCCGCACCGGTTGACCCGCAACCGGGCGCGTCGCCGTGAGCACGGCCCGATGAATCACGCTGTGATCAACATTGAGATCGCCGCCGTGATGGGTGTAAACAACCTCAGGCTTGAGCTGTTCCAGCAAATCTTCTACCAGTTTTACGACTTCCAACAACGGCACTGTGTCCAGTCGATTGTCGGGGAGTTTGTGCTGGAAGACCTTTTTCACCCCGATCTTGTGACCCGCCGCGCGAGCGTGGCGCTGCAACAGAGACAACTGGCCGGAGTCCGCCGTCTCGCGCCTCTCGTGGCGCGAAGTGATTCCCTCACCCAGGATGGAGAAGTAAACGTCGTGTCCCTCCTGCACCAGGCGTGCGGCCGTCGCTCCGCAGCCGAGGATTTCATCGTCTGGATGGGCCGCAACCACCAGGACGGTGCTAGCGGCCACGGCTCATCTCCACCAGCATCACCCACTTCTCATTGACGAAAACGCCATTCCGCGCAAAATGCTCCTGTAGCAATTGTTCGAACGCCGCCCGCTTTCCAGCGTCATAGAACGTCGTGTTTTGCCAGTAGTTCAAAACGCGCTCCGGCGTGGCCCAACGCACCGGGTTCATCATTGTGTGGACGGAGGTCGATGCGAAATTCCGCGCGCTCCAGGGCAGAACTGTCTGCAGCATGAAGCGCTCACTAGAGAAAGTGACCGCCTCGGCCAGAATGGCTCCGCTGGCTCGAACCAGATCGAACAGCGGCTGATTGTTCGGCCCGAACGGGCCCACCACCACAATGCGGCCGTTCGGCGCCAGCCACGACCGAACCTCGTCAAGAGTTCGTCGAGCGTCAGCGGCGTAGTAGAGGCCGTAAGCGCAGAATACCAAATCGAAGCTGCCAGGCTCAGGTCTCGCCTGGCGCAATGAGAAAGAAAAACTGTCAAGGCTGGATTCAACCAGCGTAAGCCTCGCTTGATTCGCCGATCCCGCCTTAGTGCGGAGCGTCTCCAGAGCCGCCGTGGAAATGTCGAGCGCGACGACGTGCCCGGGACTCCCCGCACGGTCCAGCAGTGACAGCGTCTGCCCGCCGGTACCGCAACAGAGTTCCAGTATCCTATCGCCCGGCTGTACTCGAACTCGTTCGAATATCCACGTAGTCAGGTCGATTTCTTGCGACGACGCGTTTTCAGCGATTCTCTGTTCCAGAAGCTCCGCTTGAGTTGCGCGGGACATCATCATTGGCTCCTTATACCCGAGTTTGCTCTCTGGCACAAACGTAGTGAGCCGCACGATGCCCGCTCACCTCCTCCTCGCCCTGACTCCTGAAGCCAGCCGATTCAAAGGCACAGCGGGAAGCCCGGTTTTCTGGCTTTACGAAAGCGTGAATCCGGAGGCAGGTCCTCTCCCCTAACACGGTCTCCGCTCCGCGCCGAATCAGTGTCGCGGCAAGGCCCTGGCCCCGTCTGGCCGGAGCAACGCTCACATCCACTTCGCAGTCGCCATCCGCTCGAGTGTCAAATCTGATCTGTCCCACTGCCGAGCCTTCGCCGTCTTCCGCGATCAACATCAGGCACCCTTCCTGGCGCAGCTTTTCCGCGAACCACGCTTCGTGAGTCTCCCAGGAAATCGGAGACGAGGAGAAAGCCGCCGATCGAACTGCAGGATCATTTGCCCATTCCCAGAGAAGGCGGCTGTCGCCGCCGGTCGCACGGCGCAGAAAAACTCCTCCGCCGCCCAGAATTGAGGCGACTCGCCGGGCGCCGTTGCCATCCACAAGCGACCGAGAGTTCCGTGCCAGCAACCGCCTGAGATCCTGCCCCTGCACCAGCTTTTCGAGTTGATCCGCGATCTTCCCGGCTGAGACCTCACGCGAACTGCCCAGGTGGATCGCACATTCGCGCCGATTTAATTCCCGCGCCACGGGAGTCTGGTTCGCAGCCACGTCCAGCAATATCGACGGAAGCGCCAGCAGACACAATTCCCAACACGTTGAACCTGCGGCGGAAATGGCCACATCCGAATCGGCCATCAATTGTGCCATCTTCGAAGTGTCTCGCTCTATCTTGATTCTTCCGCCTGCGCCGGCGGTTTGTGGTTCCAGCGATTCGAAAATCGTACCGCTTCCGCCCACGACGACGGTGGTCTCCAGGTCTCCGAACTTACCCGCACTCTGACCCGCACGCAATGCCTCGAGCACGACCCCGGTTACGTTCTCCGGATCGCTGCCCCCCATGGTTACCAAGAGTTTGCGAGCCACGGGTGGAACTTCCCGTTGCCAGGCCCGCCATGCACCGAACTCGCGGCGCAGCATGGAATATCGTGCGCCAAGAAACAGCCGCGTATAAGGCTCACGGTTCTGGTAGAGATTCTCGTCTGCGCATACATTCTGATTCACCACCAGATCGGCGGAGTAGCGCGTAGCGTGTCCATAGTCGTCGACGAACGCAACATTCAAACCCGAAGCTTTCAAAACTTGCTGATAGTCTGAGCCGAACTGATAGCCGTCCACCACCACCCAACCGGCGCCGCGTTCGCGGGCAAGAGCTACAACCTGGGCGGAATCCTCGCGCGACCCAACCGGAGCCACGACCGAGACGACATCGCAAGACTCCGACTGAAGTCTCCTGGTCACCGCCGGAGTGGTCCCCGCCATCGCGAAAATGGCCTGTCCACCCGCGTCCTGCCAGGCCTGCGCCAGCGCCAGGCAGCGCATCACATGACCGGTGCCCGTCGCGATGTTAGCGTCCGCCCGAAGAAGTAGTGGACCGGAGATCATCAGCCTTCGTGTACGGCCTTCTGGGCGACCGAACGATTCAACTCCATCAGGCCAGGCTCACGATCAAGTACTTCGAGAACATCCAACCATCGGAAGTCTTCGCGACTCTTCAATCGAGAGTAAATCGTCCGGACAAATTCTAGATCTTCGGGAGTGTCCACCGTCCAGCGATGATGGCTGAAGTCCGCGTCCCCGGTCACGGATAGAATCCTGAATTCGCTGGGGTGCTCGTAAATGAAGGGAGTGACGTGAATACGCTGGTATGTCTGATCGGCTCCGCGCCAGGCGCGTTCCAGCGCCAGCACGGTCATCACCTCAGTGTCGAGTCCTCGGGGAAAAGTGCGGACCACGCAATTCGAGGCGTAGGCCGGCATTTCGTTAAGAAACGCCGCGATGGTTTTATCCGTGACTTCAGGATCGATGAGCGGACAGTCTGATGTGATGCGCACTACCACCTCAGCTTTGGCCACCTGAGCGGCGCGGAAGTAGCGGTCTAGCACGTCGAGTTCGGCGCCCCGAAAAACTTTGATCGAAGAGCCCTGGCACTCTTGCACAATCGCATCGTCTGCCGGAAGGTCCGTGGTAGCGATCACCAAACCGTCGATCAGACTCGCTCGGGACAAGCGCTGAACAACGCGCCCTAGCATCGTTACACCCTCGATGTCCTTCAGCACCTTGCCCGGCAGGCGAGTGCTGCCCATCCGCGCCTGAACAATGGCAACTACTCTCAACCTTCCTCCCTGATGAGTGACGCTCGATCGACGCTTAAGTTTGAGGTTCAGTGCTTCTTTTTCAGAAGAAACATGGTGTCCACATTTGAGCCTTCGAGATAGGGAATGTGGAGTTCCCGCACCAGTTCCAGATCCTCAAACCTCTCCAGGTATCGCTGCTTGTAGTCCATCTTCCACAAAAGTCCGTTGTGATCGCGATAGTTCACTTCGGTGACTTCCTGGGCGTAATACTCCATCCCCCAAATATAGGCCCTGGCGCAGCGATGAATCTCGTCCATTGCGCGAGCAAGATCCTCTGGAGCAATGTGGATCAACACCCCGGAGGTGAACACCACGTCAAAAGAATCGTCTCCATGCGGAATGGCCAGCGCCGAACCCTGCGCGAGCGGAATGTTCCGCGTGCGTGACCGCGCCAGCTCCAAGGCGTAGGGTTGGAGTTCCAACCCCGAGAGGTTAGCGTATCCCATGCGCTGCAGAAGCAACAACTGATTGCCGGTGTTGCAACCTACTTCGAGAAAGCTTGACTGTTTCCGAATAGCGCCCAGGAATTCCTGGTTGATCGCTGTCCTGGTTAGGCCGAAGTTTTTCTGGTATAGCGCGTCCAGCGCATCCGCATCCAAGGTGTTGCGATCAGTGTATTCGCGGCCGAATTGGCCCTGCCACACCTCCATCTGCGCCGTGCTTGTGGTTGCGACGGTCGTGTGGTCTGTCGATTCATGCTGGTTCAAGAGGTTCATCTTCTTGTTACTCATCTCGCTTGCTCACCGACGGTAGTGTCCCACGATCTTGCCCACCGCCATAATCACGTCGCTCACGTCGTGATCGGTCATGGCGTGGAACATGGGCAGGCTAATCAGGCGCTCGTAGGCGTCCTCCGCGACAGGGTATTCCCCGCCCCGGTAACCAAATCGTTCCCCGTAGTAGGGATGCCGGTGTACTGGGATGTAATGCACATTGACGCCGATATTTTCCGCGCGCAGCGCGCGAAAAACCTGCGCACGATCCGCTGTAAGTTTCGCCAGGTCGAGACGAATTGGATAAAGATGCCACGCCGGCATAACGTCCGGACGCACGGCCAGTGGGATCACTCCCGGAATCTCGCCAAACGCTGCCGTATAGCGCGCCGCAATCTCGCGCCGCCGCGCCAGGTTGGCATCCAGTTTCGTCAACTGCCTGATGCCAAGCGCGCAGGCAATGTCTGGCAGCCGGTAGTTGAAACCGAGCAGCACCATTTCGTAATGCCATTGTCCGGCACTCTGGCGCTGGCGGGCATCGCTTGAAATTCCGTGATTGCGAAAACGGCGCAGGGTCTCGGCAAACTTTGCGTTGTTGGTGGCGACCATTCCACCTTCCCCGGTCGTAATGTGCTTGACTGGGTGAAAGCTGAAAACGGTCATGTCAGCCATGCTGCCCGTCGCACGGCCGCGATACTTCGCGCCCAGCGCATGACAGGCGTCTTCGATCACGAGCAGCCCAAACTTGCTGGCGATTTCTAGTAAGGGATCCAAGTCGGCAGGATGACCCGCGTAAGCCACGGGAAGAATCGCACGCGTCTTCGGGGAAATCTTCCCCGTGACTTGCTCCGGATCAAGATTGAGCGTATCGGCGCAGACGTCGGCGAAAACCGGCGTGGCGCCCTGATACAGGACGCAATTCGCAGTGGCCGCGAAGGTCAGTGGAGTTGTGATCGCTTCATCGCCCGCAGACAATCCTGCGGCGAAAGCCGCGGCATGCAACGCAGCCGTGCCTGAACTGAAACTCACCCCATGTGCCGCGTCCACGCGGGCCGCGAAAGCTTCTTCGAACTCTGCGACCTTCGGCCCTGTGGTTAGCCAATCTGAGCGCAAAACCTCGACCACGGCTTGGATATCGGCTTCATCAACCGATTGACGGCCATACGGAAGTAGGGTTTCGCGCACTGGCGATCCGCCGTTGATGCCTAGGGATTGCGGACTGACCGAAGTCGCACTCATGTGGATTCATTCCCGGATGATTCCTACCGCGCTGTTTGACCGGGCTCGCTTGTGCCGGGCCAGTCAGCCCTACGCCGGAACGCGAGCTGGCTGGGGTTGCTCCTCCGCCGCGAAGGGCGAAACCAACTCTTGCAGTTCGCGGTTGCTGAGCCAGCGCTCGTTGCTGTCGCTGGCATAACGGAATCCATCGGGCAAAGGCGTCGCGTTTACCCAGTTCTCGCGGCGCCACCACGAATGTGAAGGCTGAATGATGTAGCGATCTTCCACCTCAAGAGTGTTTCGCGCCTCGTCTTCGGATACCAGGACCTCGTGAAGCTTTTCCCCGGGGCGGATTCCGATGGTTTCAATTTCACAGCCCGGCGCGATGGTCTCGGCCAAGTCGATCAGCCGCATGCTGGGAATCTTGGGAACGAAAATTTCTCCGCCGTGCATTTGCTCGAGGCTGCTCACTACGAAACGCACACCCTGTTCCAAGGTAAGCCAGAAGCGCGTCATGCGCGGATCCGTCACCGTGATGCGGCCCCGCCGGCGCTGCTCCATGAATACAGGAATCACGCTGCCCCGGCTTCCCACCACGTTTCCGTAGCGGGCGCAGCTGAGTCTGGGACCCTGCGCCCCCGAATAGGAGTTCGCCTGGACGAACATTTTCTCGGCACAGAGTTTCGTTGCGCCATAGAGGTTGATGGGGTTGACCGCTTTGTCGGTACTGAGGGCGAGGGTGCGCCGCACGCCTTGGTTGATGGCTGCGTCAATGACGTTGCGTCCGCCCATGATGTTGGTTTGAATCGCCTCGAACGGGTTGTACTCGCAGGCTGGAACTTGTTTGAGCGCGGCTGCATGAACCACCACGGTGACCCCTGCCAGGGCCCGCTCCAACCGGCTCGCGTCGCGCACATCGCCGATGAAGTAGCGCAGGCTGGGATGATCAAAGCCCCCCGCTCGCATATCGTGTTGTTTGAGTTCGTCGCGGCTGAAAATCACCAACCGCTTCGGCTGATACTCCCGCAGCATGATCTCGACAAACTTCTTCCCGAACGATCCCGTCCCGCCGGTGACCAAAATCGCTTGTTCAGACCAATTCATCTCACGCGTAGTATAGCGGAGTTCATTGAGGATCGCCCACGGGATGCGCTATCTCGTGTCCAAAAAGGGGAAGCCTCGGCAAATTTCGCGATGGCTTTCCCGCTCTCCAATGCTAGAATTACCAGCGAACTCTCCAGCTAACGTGTGCGACGGAAATCCCTGCGCGACGAACCAGCCTCCTCGGAACGGGACTTAGCGTTAGGTGTGCAGGCCGGCCCAGCCGGGCCTTGTGGTTTACAGATTCGATGAGGAGCAGGCATGGATTCGGGACCCCTGGTACAGGCGAATAACGCGGCCATCCGCGACTTGCAGCCCGCTGTCTTCGACGTGGGACGGTCGCCGCGTCTGTACGCCAACCTTCCTCCCCAGGACTCCGCAGTTGGCGAATACTTTCGCGTCCTGGTGAAGCGCAAGTGGATTGTCATTGGCTGTCTGGTGACGATCTTTACCGTCGTCGCCATCGCCAGCCTGAAAATGACTCCCATCTATGAGGCCAGCGGCAGTATCGCCGTCAACAAACCGGACTCGTCCCTGAATTTCAAAGATGCCAACGCCATCAGTTTTGACTATTACGATCCCACCGAAATGGAGACGGAAGTTAAGATTCTGCAGAGCGATCTCCTGGCGCTGCAGGTCATCAAGGAATTGAATCTGGATCAGCGGCCGGATTTCGGAGGGAGATCCCCAGCACTGCCCTCGTCGCTCGATTTGGCCCCGGACCCCCTTACCGCCGACCCTGCGCGAACATCTTCCTTGCTTTCCTCATTCAAAGGAAATCTCAAGATCAGTCTCAGCCCCAACTCCCGCATCATGGAAGTCCACTTCCGCAGCGCCGACCCGCAGACTGCCCAGAATGTCGTCAACACGCTGATGCACACTTACCAGGAGAACAACTTCAAAGCCCGGTTCGAGTCCACCATGCAGGCTTCCGATTGGCTTTCTAAGCAACTCGTCGATCTGCAGATGAAAGTGGAAACTTCTCAGGAAAAACTGGTGCGCTATCAGAAAGAACACGAGATTCTGGGAATCGACGAGAAGCAGAACATCACCACCGCCAAGCTCGATGAACTGAACAAAGTACTCACGTCCGCGGAATCGGAGCGGATGGACAAAGAAGCCTTTTACCGTCTGATGGAGTCCGGTGACCCGGATGCCATCGCGTCCAGCGCCGGCGGGCTGGAGAGCGATGCGGGAGCGCAGTCTGAGTCCCAGTTGCTGGACAGTCTGCGGACAAGACAAGCAGACCTCAAGATTCAGGTCGCGGACTTGAACACTCAGTTCGGACCTTCCTACCCCAAAGTGGTCCAACTGAACAATCAGCTGAAGGAGATCGACAATCAACTGGTAGGCGAGATGAAGAAGATCGCCGGCAAGGTTCGCGGGCAATACCTGACGGCCCTGCGCCGGGAGGGCATGCTGCGCGACGCGCTCGAAAAGCAGAAACAGGAAGCCAACAAGCTGAACGAGAGCGCCATTGAATACAGTCTGCTGAAACGCGACCTCGAAACCAACCGGCAGCTTTACGAAGGCTTACTGGAAAAACTCAAGGAAGCGGGCATTTCGGCTGGGCTGAAGTCCAGCAATTTTCAAATCGTAAACAGCGCCCGCGCCCCTACTTCGCCAGTTGAGCCGAATGTGCCGCGCAATCTGGGCTTCGCTTTTGTGCTGGGATTGACCTCCGGCGTTGGATTGGCTTTCCTGCTGGAGGGCTTGGACAATACCGTGCGCACCACGGAACAGGCTCAGCTGATCTCCGGCCTTCCTCCTTTGGGAATGATCCCGCTGGGCTCGAAGACTGCCCGGGAAGGCGGACCCTCCAAGCGCTTGATGCTGGCTTCATCGAATGAATCTGTGGAACTGATCACGCACGTCCGGCCGCAGTCGCAGATGGCGGAGTCTTATCGCGCCTTGCGGACTTCTCTCCTGCTTTCGCATCTGGGCGCGCCGCCCAAGGTCATTATGGTAACCAGTGCTCTGCCCCAGGAAGGTAAGAGCACAACCAGCATCAACTGTGCCGTGGTGCTGGCGCAAAAGGGAGTGCGCGTTCTCCTGGTCGATTGCGATCTGCGCCGGCCCAGCATTCACAAAACACTGGGCATGGGCCCGCGCAGCGGACTAAGCAACGTACTGACGGGCAGCGCTACCTTGAAGCAAGCCATCACGGTGGCTCCCACGTTGCCCAACCTGGATGTTCTGCCGGCAGGAACGCCTCCACCTAACCCGGCCGAATTGCTGGCTTCCCCGAACATGCGCGACGTCCTGGAGGAACTCCGCCAGCAATACGATCACATCGTGCTCGACACCCCACCGACGTTGTCGGTGACCGACGCGGTTGTGCTTTCACCACGAGCCGACGCCATCGTGCTCGTCATCCGCTCCGGCAGCACGACCAAGCAAGCGCTGCGCCGTTCACGAGACATTCTGATGCAAGTCAATGCTCGCGTGTCTGGCGTTCTGCTGAATGCCGTCGACCTGAGTTCCCCCGACTACTATTACTATTACGAATATCAGGGCAAATACGCCCAGTACTACCGCGATGAGGGAGCCTCCGAAGACGAGGAAGACGCTGACACCGAACCGCCCGCATCGTCAACCAGCGCCTAGCTCCTGAGTCCGTGCGGATCATATGCAGATTCCCTTCAATAAACCAATCCAGAAATGGCTGGTTGCGGCAGCCGCCGTTGGCTTCGCGGCGCTATACCTAACCCTGGCGGGACGCGAATGCCTGGCAGCATATTTCGGCGACCGCGTCGACCTGGCCAGCCTGCAAAAGGCTGCTCGACTCGACCCCAGCAACGCTGACTACCGCAACCGCCTGGGCCGCTACTACGAACTCATCGCCCATGATCCCTCTGCCGCAATCGAGCCTTATCGCGCGGCGGTCCAGCTCAATCCCCATTCGGCGCGCTTCTGGTTTGATCTCGCCAGCGCCTATCAGGTGCTGGGCGACATTTCAAGCCAGACCGCAGCTTTGGAGCGTGCCATCGAGGCCGATCCTACAACTCCCGACGTGGCTTGGGAGGCCGCGAATCTCTACCTGGTTCGCGGAGAAAATGAAAAAGCTCTGCGCGAATTCCGCGTGGTACTCAGCACCGACCCATCCTTGGTGTCGGCAGCCATCCAGTTCTGCTGGCGCATCGAGCCCGATGTCGACGCCTTGCTCCGGGATGTCGTGCCCGCCCATTTGGATGCGGACATCGCATTCCTCAGCCTGCTGATGTCGAAAGGAGAGACCTCCGGCACCGCGAAGGTCTGGGACGTGATGCTCCAGGCGCACGAACCGTTCGAACTGCGCTACGTTCTCGAATACTTTCACTATTTGATTCAGAACAAAGCCGTCGACCAGGCCCTGCTGGTTTGGCAACAAGGCGCTGGACGCCTGGGACTGTCGGCCTATCTTCCGTCTTCACACAATTTGGTGGTGAATGCGAATTTCAGTCTCGACGTGCTGAACGGAGGCTTGGACTGGCAGTATCAAAAACAGCAGAGCGTCGACTTAACCCTCGATCCCAGCGATTTTCACAGTGGACGCCGTTCCCTTCTGGTCACATTTGATGGCCCGCGAGTCAACGACGCCGGAATCTTCCAGTACATTCCCGTCCAACCCAACACAACTTACGAGTTCACCGGTTATTACAAGACTGGCGAATTCGACGGCGCCGGTGGACCGCATTTCACCGTTCAGGATATGTACAGCCAAGCCGTCTACTACGAGAGCGACGAATTGAAGGACGCGGGATACTGGAAGTCCGCCACTGGCGAATTCACGACGGGACCGGACTGCCGGCTGCTGGTGCTGCACATCCGCCGCCTTCCGGAGGGCAGTCCGATCCGTGGTAAGCTCTGGGTCGGCGATTTTCATCTGACGAGGAAGTCGTAGCCAATCTTCTCCGCACACTCACGCGATCATGATTCCATCCAACGCTACGGCCGCGGCCAAACAAAGTGCATGGTCCGAACTGATCGGGTCGGTTCTGCTTTATGGAACCTTCGGCCTGCTCATGTTCGGTCCGGTGGCGTTCGGTGCAGTGGAACCATGGTCGATTTTCACGCTGGAGACCGGCGCGACTCTGCTCGCTCTGGTCTGGATTGCGAAGCAATGGCTCGACGGCGAGATCAAAGTCAAATGGAATCCATTGTTTCTCCCCATGGGGATCTTCGGCGTCCTGGTTCTGTTGCAAATCGTGTTTCCCATTAGCGCCTACCGGCACGACACGATCTCTCACGCCATGTTGCTCGTCGCCTACGCCATTCTTTGCTTCCTCTCGACCCAAACACTGCTGCGCGGCGCCCAGGCCCGGAGACTGGCGCTGATTTTTTGTATTTATGGTTCTGTGCTTGCCGGTTTCGCGCTGCTGCAGGGTATTTCTCCCAACGGGAGGCTCTACTGGATGCGCCAGCCTCGCCTGGGCGGCTGGATCTATGGCCCCTACGTGAATCACAATCACTACGCGGGATTGATGGAGATGCTGATACCGATTCCGCTGGTGCTGTCGCTATCCCGGCTCGCGCCTTCGAAAGAACGGATCGCCGCCGCCACTGCCGCCGCCGTAATGGCCGGAACAATTTTTCTTTCCGGTTCGCGGGGCGGGATGCTGGCGCTGTTCGCCGAACTGGTGCTATTAGCAGTCGTCCTGATCAAGCAGCGTCACGACCTCCGCATGGCCGCCGCGCTGGGCCTATTCCTGTTGCTGGTTGTGGTTTTACTGACCTGGCTCGGCGGAGACGAACTCAGCCGCCGTTTGGCCACCGTGCAGGGCTCCCACAGCGACATCTCCAACGACATGCGCTTCCAGATCAACCGCGACGGTTTGCGCATGTTCCGCCGCCATCCGGTTCTGGGCTGGGGACTTGGCTGCTTTCCCGTCACCTATCCCCAGTTCCGCACCTTTTACACGAACTTTTTCGTCAACCAGGCGCACGATGACTACTTGCAGCTACTCGTGGAAATGGGCCTGCTCGGATTCGGCGTCATGATCTGGTACCTTGTCGTGCTCTTTCGCCGGGCCTGGCCCAAGATCAGGCACTGGTCGTCGGAAGTCGGAGGCGCGATGACTCTGGCGTGCGTGCTCGGAGTGACGGGCATCCTGGTGCACAGCGCGGTCGACTTCAATTTGGAAATTCCCGCCAACGCCGCGCTCTTCTACGTGTTTTGCGTCGTGGCAGCATCCGATCCGATGGTGCTGCCGAAACGCAAGCGCAAGCCGGTGCAGCCTCCCGCCGAAGCGACACTGCCCGCCTCAGAGGTAGTTTGACGCCACGCCCAGTTTTCTAATTCTTGCGTTTGAAAACTTCGACGAGTGCCTGGCGGGTGGGTAGAAGACGCTACTCGCGATACCTGGAAGATTGGACGGGACCTAAGGCACCGAGGGGCTGGCCGGATTATCACTCTTCACCAACACCCAGGTAGCCACTCCTGCAATGGCCGCCGCGCCGGCGCCGACCACGATCGGAGAATTCAGAATGCCGCCTCCGGCCGCTGGGGCCGCTCCGACGGCGCGTTTCCTGTTTCTATTCTTCTTGTCTTTAGCTTGGTTCTTGTCGGTATCGTTGTTTGCCTGATCTGACGTTTCCTGCCGCGTCGTTTCCTGGCCCTGCGGCAGAGTGACCGAGCCGCTGTCGTCGATGATCATTAGATCGCCCTTCCGCGCTGCAATTCTCACGGTGCCATCCACATCGGTGACGTTGAACTCCGTCCAGGCATTGGACGCTGGCGCGACTTTCACATCTCCTGCCCTGGTCGCTACGCCTTTCGAGGTCGAAACGGTCAACCCTCCGTGCTCGATTTTCAGAGATGCACCCTCAAACTGCACCAAAGAATCAGCCAGAACGGTGATGCTGGAGCCAGTGAGGGTGATGTTCGCGACGGAATCAGAACGAGTCTGCAAAAGGTCGCCGGAGAAAATAGCCGAGGAAAAGCGCGGAACGTGTGAGCCGTTCACCCAAGCCGTGCCATTCGTATACAGCATGGCGGCGTTGGACTCGGCGGCAAACATCGAAGCGGGAAGCAAGCACAGAAGCACGCAACTTACCATTTTGCGAAAAACAGACTCGCCCATTCCCACACTCCGTTAATAACTATTTTGGTGACCTGGATCGAATCCTACCTCCCAATTGGATTGCCAGTCAATGGCTTTTGTGCTCTGAAAGCGGATCTTCGGTGGAAAACTTTCCCGGACTGGCCGCCGGTTTCGGAGCGGAATGCGTCTAGTGCCACCGGTCCACAACGCTCCACCAGAGCAGGCGCAGCCATTCATCGACCAGAGTCTTTGCCCACTGCCGGTGTGTCCACCAGCGCGTTCCGAACTGCGCGCTATCGTGAGATGCCGCCACGGAAAATTTTCTGCCCGGCAACTGCTGCCGAAAAATGCTTAGAGCCCGGCGCGTGTGAAAGTCGGAAGTCACGATTAAAACGTTCGTGCTATTCTCCCGCCCCAGGCATTTTTCCACGTCGTGCGTCTCAGCTTTTGTCGAGAGCCCTTCGATAGGACAGACGCCCACCGCCGCCGCCTGGGGAAGTCCTTGAACATATTTTTGCGCCAGCTCCAGCTGAGTGAAGGTATAGATTCTGGCTTCCGCGGGAACGTCAATCAATACGCGGTGTGCATAGCCTTGTTCGAGAAGCTCCAGCGCGCGCGCCGGGCGACGATCCGTTTCTCCCGCCAGCACCACGATCACGTCGGCGGGACGCGGCGCATCGACCACCAGAAACGTGGCGGCCCGCGCACCCAAAAGCCCAAGAAACACGGCCAGCGTCAAGCCTGCCACTAGCCAAACCCGACCTCTATTCGCAAATCTCATTTGTTTTCATGCTCCTGCGGTGGTCCGGGCATCAACTCCTCGGCTAATGCGCGAGGCGACGGAAAACGTGTTTCGCGGCCCTCCACGTGCTAAAATTAAGCCTGTCCACCGCACTAACGAACCTTCCCCCTTTAAACCAAAAACCAACGAAGCGACAAACTTAGACAATGACGACATCTTCTGCCGCAGATTCTTCTGTCGACCAACTGAAAAGCAAGATTCAGCAGCGCCGGGCCCGGGTTGGGATCATCGGGCTCGGCTACGTCGGACTCCCGCTCGCCCTGCTCTATAGCGACCAGAAGTTCCAGGTGACGGGCTTCGACATCGACCAACGCAAAGTAGATACCCTGGCCAAAGGCGGTTCCTACATCTACCGCATCACGACCGAAGAAATCCAGGCCGCGAAGTCTCAGGGGTTCACCGCGACCTCGGATTACGCGCAGATCACGGCCATGGACGCTGTGATCATCTGTGTCCCTACGCCGTTGAACGAATACCACGAGCCCGACCTGAGCTTCATCACCGATACTACACACTCCATCGCGCCGCATCTGCGCGCCGGGCAACTCGTCGTCCTCGAAAGCACAACGTATCCGGGCACCACCGAAGAGGTGATGGTACCGATTCTCGAAAAAGAGAACAAAGGCGGGCTGAAAGCGGCGCGCGGAACAGACGTTACGGAAGTAGCGGTGAATGAATTTTTCGTAGCTTTCTCGCCCGAGCGCGAAGATCCGGGCAACACCAGCGTGGCTCGCCGCGACATTCCGAAAGTTATTGGCGGGTTGAATCCGTTAGCTTCGGACCTGGCTGGGGCGCTCTACGGAGCCATTTTCAATCGCACGGTTCCAGTATCTTCACCGGCTGCGGCGGAAATGACCAAGCTTCTCGAAAACATTTACCGCTGCGTAAACATCGCGCTGGTCAACGAACTGAAGTTACTGTGCCTGCGCATGGGACTCGACATCTGGGAAGTCATCGGCGCCGCTTCCACCAAGCCCTTCGGCTTTCATCCCTTCTATCCCGGCCCCGGACTGGGTGGACACTGCATTCCCGTCGATCCGTTTTATCTCTCGTGGAAAGCCAAGGAGTGGGACTTCCGCACCCGCTTCATCGAACTCGCGGGCGAGATCAACACCAACATGCCCTACCACGTTCTGGCATCCGTAGGCGGAGCGCTGAATCGCCACAAGAAAGCGATCAATGGAGCGAAGGTGCTGGTGCTGGGCGTGGCCTACAAAAAAGACATCGACGACCTGCGCGAATCTCCCGCACTCACGATTATCGAGCTGTTGCAGAAAGACGGCGCAGTGGTGAGTTATCACGATCCCTATTTCCCGTTTATTGGCAAAGGCAGAAAATACGATTTGCAGATGAAGCGCACGGAACTCAAAGACCTGGGCCAGTACGACTGCGTGCTCATCGTGACCGACCATTCCGATTACGACTACAAAAAGATCGTTCAGGAAGCCCAACTGGTAGTCGATACCCGCAACGCCACCCGCGGCATCAAGAGCCCGAAAATCGTTCCCTGCTAACTCTGCTCCAAGCTTTGGCCGGATCTCGACCTGGGCCTGCGGAATCAATCCGCCGAGCGGCGGTCATCATCGCTCCGCGATGCTTGATCAGACAGAGCGAACGGCAAGACTGCGTTGGGCGGAGGTCTTGGGTAAATCGACTCAACTTTCTTCTGTTTCCATGAGAGCAGTTGCGCATTCCGCCATCAGCGAGGTTAAAAGGCTTCGGTCAGGGCGTCCGCTTCAGTCACCCGGCTGCATGTTCGATTGCGCGGCTACATCCGGTAGAACATGACACACGCCTTGCCGACTGGAGGTGTGACGACGGCAGGGCGTCGCCGGCGATTCACTCGAACAAACGGACCCGTCCTTCCAGCACACGTGGCGAAGGGTTCAGTCATGGCGTGACTTTGAAAACTACTCCGGAGCCATTTGTGCCGCCTGCGTCCGTCGTACCGTACAGGTTACCTGACTTGTCGGCAACCAGATTGCTGAACGAGAACCTGCCGTCGTTGCCGCCGGTAAAGACGTAGAGCGACTTATAGGTCCAGCTACCGCCCGACTCCGAGAGTTCGTAGACTGTTCCGGCTGTATCGGAACCGTCGCAATGGGTTGTTGCGTAAATCTTGCTGGAAGATGTTACGAGAAGGTTACGGAAAGTCCCCGAAATTTCCCAGCCAGCCAAGTCGTAAAGCACGGTGAACGTCCAGCCACCCGTGGTGGGGGTCAACTCAAAAACCGTGCCACCTCCGGTCGTACCGCCAGCACCACCCTCGGTTGCGGCGCCGTAGAGGGTCTTACCATAAAGAGTGAGGCCGGCATACGGAACGCCGCCGTCACTTCCCAGTTCGAAGTGATGCAGAATGGTTTCTTTCCAGCCGGATAATGATGACGATGAGAGCTGGAAGACCGTCCCGTATCCGTAAATACCCCCGGCAGAAGTCGTGCCATACAGATTGCCAGACGCGTCAAGGGTGACGCCCCCGATGGGAACTGCGCCGTCGGTGCCGGTGCCAAAGCTGTACAGCACCTCTTCCGTCCACCGGACGCCCGCCAGTGTCGGGATAGCCAGCTTGAAAACCGTACCATTCCCGTTCGAACCGCCCGCCGTCGTCGTGCCGTAGAGATTTCCTGCCGAATCTATCGCCAAACCGGCTACAGGATTTGCCCCATCTGGTTTGCCGGAGAAGCTGTAGAGCACTGTCTCCTGGCCCTTGCGAGTGACCTTGAACACCGTACCCGCATTGGAAACCCCTCCCGCAGTGGTGGTGCCGTAGAAGTTGCCCGATCTATCCATCACCAGACGACCTTCGGGACTCGCACCATCGGTCCCACCCGTGAACTCGTACAGCACGGTCTCCTGGCCGCTCGTGTTCATCTTAAACACTACGCCAACTCCCAACCGTCCCCCCGAACTTGTTGTCCCGTAGAGATTCCCCCCGGCGAAAAAGAAGCCGCTAAGAGGGTTTCCTCCGTCACTTCCGTTCGTGAAGTCGTGAATCACGGTGAAGGTCTGGCCTGTGGCTAGCGGTGCCGCAACCGCGCACAACGCGAGCACAATCGCACAGGTTAACGTCGACTTTGCTTTGGCAGTTGTCGACTCAAATCTCATGTGGCATACCTCATCCTTAGGGAGTAACCGGGGCTCTCATACGAGGACTCGTGGCGCGGCGTCGTACCGAAGTGCCGAGAGTCTCCCATGCTGGCGAAGGGTTGTCAAGGTTGCAGAAGTTTGCAACCTGCAAGTGACCTGTTTGCAGTGAGCCGGATTACTCCAGCCTTATAGGCTTGCTGTCGCCGGCTCCAACGAATCGTCAAATACGGTGGGGGTTCCTTTGGATAACCCATTAGAAAGCGGGCCAGAGCATCCTGGCTCCGGTTGCCAGCAGGAGAACGCAGAGGATGCGGCGCAGCCACAACATGGGCATGCGCGTGCTCAAATGAGACCCCAGCAGCCCGCCGGGGATGGAGCCGAT
>Ga0209167_10000051_pt1 | contig 147073 bp, 106 predicted proteins | sample Coa_R1_9_FD_187154 | JGI IMG/M metagenome (GOLD analysis project Ga0209167, IMG submission 187154) | Surface soil microbial communities from Centralia Pennsylvania, which are recovering from an underground coalmine fire - Coalmine... | ecosystem: Environmental > Terrestrial > Soil >... | reverse complement strand
TTATGGGTTACCGGGATCTTTGGATGCTGAAGGCAGCGTTGGATGAGAATCAAACTTCGTTGAAGAAGCAGGTGGCGTAAAATGATTTCAACCGCCGCTCACCTCCAACGACGAACGAGACACCTTCCAGGACTCAGGCGTAACAATCAACTTCGTCGAGTCCAGTTCGTCCAACACATCACAGTAAAGCTTTGACGGCCTTCCGCAGCGATTTCTGCGCCGCTTGAGGGTACACGTTCATCGTTGTGGAGATGTTAGCGTGCCTGAGCAGTTCTTGCGGCACGGCTGGCGGGTGTACAATTCCAGTGGCTCGCTCAGTTATTTGCTGGACCCCTCGGGGCAGCTCCTGGGAGGCGCCTGGAGCGGCGGAGGCCAGAATTCGGCGATCCGTCTGGGGTCAAGAATGCTGGCGCAGTACCAGTCCAACGGGGCCGACTTTACGCACGTGAACCCGCTCGGTTCGGAGACGCAGAACACGGACTACGCCGGGAACGGCGGGCAGGCGATCCTGTACTATCCGTGGGGGCAAGTGTGGCAGAATCCCTCGGGAGGCTATCCGAACAGCTTCTACCAGATTTTCGCGTCGCTCCAGCTCTACGACACGTCGACCGACGGCTACGTGCCGCCGTTCCGCTACTACATCCCGGAGCAAAGCCGCTGGCTGACGCCCGATCCGCTGGGAGGCGATGTCACGAATTCACAGTCCCTTAACCGATATGCCTATGCGCTGAATAATCCAACGACGTTGATTGATCCACTGGGGCTCGATCCTTGCGACAGAAATCCGGATTCTCGGGCCTGCAATCACGACCCACACTTCAATGATGCCTTCGGCAGCGGCGGCGACGGAGGGGGATCTTGCTATATCGATGGCATTCAATCCAATTGCGGCGTGGCATTCCAAATCATTAATGCTGGTAGCGGCGGCACCACGGTGAGGTCCGCTGGGGGATTCCTCACTTTCCAAGTGCCGATTCCATCTGCGGAAGAGCAGAGCAGTCTCTTCTTCGAAGGGCAGTCAATTGGGGGTGGCTCGACTGATTACCCGGACTCATTCTACACGGTATCGATTCCGATTGGCGGAGACTCAAGCTTTTCGTCTGGTAGCCTAAGTTTTTCCGGCTTCTTCAAGGCATATGGCTCGCCGCAAACACCGACACAGACCGCCTGTTCGACGGGTAGCCCAAACAACCATCTCTCCATGGGGGACTCCGCAAGCGTCTCGACGGTGAACCCATTCACTTCTGGAAACGGCGGGGTCTGGGGTGCGAACAGGCAGTCTTTCCCCGCTACGACGAATAACTACACGTACAGCGGTAAGGGTGTGGGCTTGGACGTCGGCGCATCCGTTCAGTCTGTATGGGCCTGGGGGAGCGGTAGCTGGAGCGGGCCGTTTCACTCAATTAACGTGTCGGCGGGGCCGTTTGCTGGCTCGATTTTCTGGACTCCTGGAAAAGGCGGCTGGACGGGCTTCTCATTTGGCTTGGGAGTCGGGCTGCCAATTCCACAAGCGGCCTACGAAGTGACCAATTACACGTGTAGGTCAGGCTCGTGATGCACAAGACCTACGAACTCGCTTGCGCGTTGCCAGCCCAAGAGGCCTCGGAACGAATCGAAAGCCTTCTATCGAAAGAGGGCGTCAAATACAGAGCTGCCGACCTCTCCATTGCTTCCACACGAACTCCGATTGTTGTGCTCTCGCTCCAGCCGAAGTTATACACGCACAGCAACTGGGTCGGCATAAACCCGTTCGCCTATATTAGTGGCGTGGATGTGCGATTCCAGCCCGACGATGGCGCGGGCACAAAAGTCACGGTCCGCGTCAACCGCCTACGGGCGTTTCTATTTGCTGCCCCGGGAATCATAATCGGTTTCCTAGCGGCACGTGCCATGCCGGAACCAGCAGGCGTGTTGTTTTTCCTTGTGTTCGCTGCTGCAACGTGGTTCGGCATAGTGTCCTTCCTTGGGGGTTACCTGGTAAAGAAAGAGATTAGCGACTGCCTGAAGGAGCAATCTTAGGCCGTTAACCAGCAGCGCCGGGGAGCGCCCGGAGAGCGACGTCTGCGACGCCGGGAGTGGCTCGACCGCTGAGGCGGCTCACTCCGTTCGCCCTTGACTGCGTCTTCGCTGGGGGAATGCGACCAGCCATGAGAGGCTGACGCCTCTCTGTGCGCTCCACACAGCCGAGCCCGCTTCTTCGAGGAGCCCCCGTCTGGGGTCAAGAATGCTGGCGCAGTACCAGTCCAACGGGGCCGACTTTACGCACGTGAACCCGCTCGGTTCGGAGACGCAGAACACGGACTACGCCGGGAACGGCGGGCAAGCGATCCTGTACTATCCGTGGGGGCAGGTGTGGCAGAATCCCTCGGGAGGCTATCCGAACAGCTTCTACCAGATTTTCGCTTCCCTTCAGCTCTACGACACGTCAACCGATGGCTACGTGCCGCCGTTCCGCTACTACATCCCGGAGCAAAGCCGCTGGCTGACCCCCGACCTGCTGGCCGGCGACATCATGAATCCTCAGTCCCTGAACCGGTATGCGTATGTGCTGAACAATCCAGCGACGCTCATAGACCCCCTGGGGCTGGGGCAATGCCTGCCCGGTACGCCTGGATACGAGAGCGACTGCCCGAAACAGCCGCCGCCCCGCCCCGACCAGGGGGTGAACGACGCAGTTAGCGCTCCAAGTTCGGGGTGCAGCCTTAGCCAGGGCCTTACAGTCATAAACCTGTCCGGCTGCCCGACTGATGTTGGACGCCCTTCACCGACCAAACCGCCCGCACCCAAGACTAAGATAAACCTTTGCAAGGCTTTGCAGAGAGGCAGACTTGTAGCGCAGGCTGGTCTCAGCATCGGCGTAGGGATTGTCAAAGTCCAAGCGGCAGTAGACGCTGCAGCGGCCGTACCTGTGACTGGCGGCGCCTCGGCGGTTGGTACAGCCTACCTCGGCATCGGCGCGAGCGGAAATTTCACTGCCTCAGGCATACAACTTCAAGGAGCGATTACGGGGGACATAAACGCAGCGGACCAGGGCGCTGCCCTGGTTACGACCGCCACTACGGCAACAGGTTTGATCGCCCTCGGGGTTTCCGGCAACCCCGAAACGGCGGCAAAATGGGCTGGGATTGAATCCTTAGCCACAACGGGCGTGAATGGTGGGATGACCGGCCATCTGATTGACGAGGGCCTGACAGGGGCCGCGAGATTACTACAAGCGACCGATATCGGGCAAAATATACTCGATCTCCTTGGAGTTGATGCTGGTTGCGGAGGAGGTTAGATTCGTCATGCTCAGGATATTGATTCTGGTTTTGATTTACGTTGTGATGGGAACGATGCTGGCCTTCTTACTCACCACGGGTCAGCTGAAACCGATACCTTGGATGCCTATCTTCTTCGCCATGATGATGGCGTTTGGCATCGTCGTTTTGCGTTCCAAGGGTGCCGAACGTCTTATGTCAGATCCTGTATACTCGAAGTTCGCTTGGAAGCACTGGTTGCTCTTGATTTGGGCGATTGTTTCCTTCGGCGCTGCATTTTACGGCGTCTTGATGTTCGTATCTGGGCGTGGTGGCAGAGGTGATCTAGGGGGGGCAATGGGAGCAACCGTATGGGGGCTCATTCTGGTGTACGTCTTGCGAATTATTTATAAGAAAAACGCTCAGTCGAGTTCTCCGAACGGTCTTTCCGATAGGTAGGGGATTTTTGTGGCCCTGGCACCTGATGAAGGCGAACCTTTAACCAGGACCGGCAATGGATTTCGCTTGCCGGAGTCGACGATCCCGGCCAGTCCGCTGGCTGACCCCCGATCCGCTGGCCGGTGACGTTACCAATCCACAGTCCCTGAACCGGTATGCGTATGTGCTGGATAATCCAACGAGTCTGATTGACCCGCTCGGACTTCAGTGCCAAGGAGGGCAGGCGAATTGCCCACCCCCTCACCCTCCGACTTGCACGACCATGAACTGCGCCGACCAGTACTACGGGGGCTCGATGTATCTAGGATTCACGAGCGCGGATCTGACTACCTGCACGATCGACGGCGTGAGCGCTAACTGTAACAGTGCGTTTGCTGACTTGCTGAATGGGTCAGGGACGCTGGCTCCCGTAGGGGGAGGGCCATGGGTACCATGCGCTCCAGGCTCGCGCGAGAGCGAACCCGGTTGCCTGACCAATCCGCTGACGGACGCGACATTTTATCCCAGCGACGTCGCCCCGCAATCCCTGATAGACCTGAGTGTCGGTTCTTGGTGGGGCACGTTTGCAAGTGATTTCGCAGCCAGAGTGACGTCCGTCGGCGGTTTGAAAACAGCTTTGAATAGTCTCGTGAGCAGCAACGGCTGCGGCAATCTTCTCTTCACAACCTTCTGGGGTGATCTCAATCCCCTTCCTGCCGGCGGCTTGTCCGCCAACGAGTTGGCTGAGCTGGCCCCGAAGGCGGCGGGTGAAGCGGGTTTAGCAAGGGCTTCGTTGTATAGCGCGTCGAAGGGGCTCACGGTTCCGCTTAGGTCGAGTGTATACCGTGGCTTGCGCGGTCAAGCGCTGGGATGGTCCGAGGCTGTGGGGAAGGCGGCCCCGTACGTGCTGCTCGGAGGTGCGACGATTCATGCTGTGGGCGCAGCTGGCGTAGCGGGCCACAACGGAGAGTGCCATTGAGCCAGTCAGCTATAGGCAAGATCGCCCGGCGCTCGCTTCTCTATATTGGGCTCGCACTGGCATCCCTCGCAGGCATCGGTTTGCTGGTTGCGATTAGCATTCACACAGGCGTGGCCCTTACAGGCGGCTGGATTGGCTTGATAGGGTACACGTCCCTCCTGTTTTGGGTAGCCATCAGCAAATCCAGGGAACATTGGCATAGGCCGATGTTTTGGTTGACGATGATGGGCCTGCTGGCCGTTCACTTGCTAGCATTCTTGGCCGTTCTGCGGAGCTACCCCCAGTGGCGAATGGTTTGGTTCATGCCGATCGTTGTTATTGAGGCTGGACTATTCTGGACCATTCTGAACGCTCTTTTTGGTCCTCCGAAAAGGTGACAGTTGACAAGGGTTTGTTTCTTGAGCCTGAGAATGGCTTAGTCTTGACGTTCTGTCTTGACGTTCTGTCTTGACGTTCTGTCTTATGATACGTTCTGTCTCAACGGTGGGGGATCCCGCCTACCAGTGGGACGCGGAGAACCATCTGAACGTCGATCGACAATGGCACGAACGGCACGTTCACCTACAACGCCTACGGCTGGCGGGTGTACAGTTCTAGCGGCTCGCTCAGCCAAGTGCTGGACGCCATTTGGGAAAACGCAGACCGTTCCTGAACGCAGAACCGGGGACCGGCAGCAATTGAAAAATGGCACGCTCACGATATGACATAATCCACGAAGGCTGGACCCGACCTTTTCTCCAAGCCTTCCAGCAGGGACGCGGGCCGCGTCGAGATAGTCGTGCTCCAGCCAGTCGGACTGCTTCTCCAACCGCGCCATCCCCTCTTTCGCCGGCAGCCGAAAGGCGGAGCCCATCACCGCCTTGGTCTGGTCTTTCAGGTGCTCCGGCAAGGAGCCCATCACGTTCTCCAGCTTGTGATGGCGACACCTTTGCACCGGATTCTCGGCTCCGAACACCTCGTCAATCGCCCGGCGCAGGGCCTTCGAGCCGTCGATCACAAACACGTGTTTCCGGTCGGTCTTCAGCCCTCGCCGCACCACGTCTTCCAGCAACCCCTTGGCCACCGCCTGGTTCTCGCTGGCGCCCTCCGCGATTCCCAGGATATGCTTCTGGCCATCCGCGTCCACGCCTACCGCCACTGATCCCTGGATCGATCCGTAGCATTGTTGGAACGCGTGTCGTTGCCGAGAGTCCTAAAGGTTGCCGACGGCTCCAGTGAACAGACGATTTGGAATTGAATCCAAGTCGACCCTTAAGAGTGCTGTCAGTTCACAACAACGACATGAGGACAAACACTCGTGCCGGGGCGCAAGTCGTCGCTGGCGCGGAGCGCAACAAGATCGCTCATATTCAAATCGCCGAATACCTCGATCCGCTCGCCACTCGTGGCGCCCGTCTTCACGCTCACCCGTTCGGTCCGGCTGTCGCGGACTCTCACCACGTACGTCAGCTCCATATTCCGCCCCACAGCGGATTGCGGGACGAACAGCGTCGACTGACGCCGATGCACCGGCCAACTGACTTGGGGGAACATTCCAGAGCGGAGGTCTCCGCTCGGGTTCAAGACGTCCATTTCCACCGGCATGGTGCGCGTCGTGGGATCTACAGACTCGGCCAACCGAGCCACGGTGCCGCTGAACGTCTGACCGGGGAACGCCGGCACGGTGAACTTTACCTTGGCGCCTGAATCCACGCCTCCCACAAAAGTTTCCGGGACCGCAACCACCAGCCGCAGATGCGCGACCTCTTCGACCCTCAGCATCGAGGTTTGCGACCCAGGGCCTCCCGAGGGACCGACGAGCGCGCCGGGATGGACGTTGCGTTTGGTGACGACGCCGTCGAAGGGAGCGACGATTCGAAGGTAACTCTCGGTTTCTTCCACACCGCGCAGCGTGGCCTGGGCCGCGTCGCGAACGCTCTTGAGCGCGACCACGCGGGCGCGGTCCGCCTCAACGATCTTCTGTGCTTCCTCCAGCTCCTGATCGGAAATCACGCCGGGCGTGCGCGCTGCCACTTGCAGCCTTTGGAACGTGCTCTCATCGGCGCTCATTTTGGCTTGAGCCTCGATCACACGATTGTCAGCGCTCTGGAGCTTGGCCCGGGCTTCCGCCTTCTGGGAAACGAGCTCCGGCGCTTCCAGAGTGGCCAGCGGTTGGCCCTTCCGGACGCGTGAACCGCGGTCGACGCCGATCCACTTCACGAATCCCGTGACCTTGGGAAAGATCCGCACCTCCTGATACGGCTCGAGCTCGCCGGGTAACGACACGGTCAGGGAAAGCTTCTGCGAGGTCACGGGCACCACGTCGAGGGTGGGCGCCGGCTCCGGGCGCGTTGGAGCCGCGGCTGACACGCTTTCGTCTTGGCGGCATCCCCCACTCGCCAGGGCTAGAGTTATCAGAGCGACACCAGCGACGGCGCTCGGGATGGCTCGACGGTGAACTAGGGCACGGACGAATCCTGTCAGTTTCATTGATACTCCTTACTCCTGCACCTGAGGCGCGGCCCGGGCATACGGGCTTTCCGGGTCCGATGGGTCGAGCGATGCTGACCCGGTCGGAGCTTTTTCCTGCGCCAGCGAAAAGATCGCCGGCAGAATCAGCAGCGTGGCCACCGTCGAGGCCGCGAGTCCGCCGATGACGGCGCGTCCCAGGGGAGCAATCTGATGGCCGCCCTCACCGAGCGCGAGCGCCATGGGTATCATGCCGGCGATCATCGCCACGCTGGTCATCAGAATCGGTCGCAGGCGCGTGCGACCTCCGTAAAGCGCCGCCTGGACAGCGGGAACGCGGGTCTGCCGGCGGTTCTCCTCGGCGAAGCTCACGAGCAATATGGAATTAGCCACCGAAACACCGAGCGCCATGATGGCGCCCATGAACGACTGCACGTTCAGCGTGGTTCCGGTGAGCAGCAAGGCCGCGATGACTCCGCACACTACCGACGGCGTCGTGGACACGCTCACGAGAGCCAGGCGCAGCGACTGGAAATTCGCTGCCAGCAGCAGAAAGATGGCCACCAACGCGAAGATCAATCCGAGACTCAGGGAACGGAACGTCTGACGCATGGGCTCGACCTGCCCGCGCACGTGTGCCTCGACGCCACGGGGCGGCGCGCCGGCGCGGTCAACGGCTTCGCTGACTCGACGCGAGGCCCGTCCCAAGTCCTCGCCTTCCACGTTGGCGGTAAGCGAAATCATGCGCTGCATGTCGTAGCGGTCGAATTCACCGGGGACCGTGCCGTAGGAAAGCTGCGCCACATCGCCCAGGTTGGGATGGCTCGCCAGTCCGCCCTGCATGAGCGGAATGCTGGCCACATCCTCGAGGGATTTCATCTGGTCCTTGGGTACCTCCACCTGCACCTGATAACCGATCCCGGTTGCGGGATCCTGCCAGAAATTGCGGGAGACGAAGCGGCTTGACCAGGTGGCGGTCTCGAGCGATTGCGCCACCTGCTCGACGGTGAGACCAAGCTGGCCAGCACGCACGCGGTCAATGTCCACGTTGAGACTTGGATAATCCAGCGGCTGCCCGTAGTGAAGATCCCGCAGAGAATGGACGTCTGCAAGTTGGGCGCGCACCTTTTCCGCATAGGCGTGGGTGGCCTCCATGTTCGGACCGTGAATGGCGACCTCGATGGGTGTCGGCGAGCCGAAATCCATAATCTGATTCACGAGATCGCCGGACTCGAAGGTGAAGGTGGCGTCGGGAAAGTCGCGGGCCAACACCTGACGCAGTCTTTCTTCAAGTGGAGCTACGCGCACACCGGAGTTCTTCTTCAATTGAACTTGCAGGATGGCCTCATGCGGCCCGCTGGTCCAGAGGTAGATGAGGTTAACGGGGTAGCTCGGGGCGTAGCTGCCCACGTAGCCAAGGGTCATCGCGACGTTATCCGCGCCGGCCAGCTGCTTAATCTCGTCGAGGGTCTTCAGAGCGATCTGTTCTGTAACTTCGATGCGAGTTCCGGCAGACGCCCGCAGCCGCAGCCGGAACTGATCCTGCGGGACGTGGGGAAAGATCTCGCGTCCCAGCCGGGGACCAAGCAAGAGGATGAAGGCAGCGGCCACGGCCAGGTAGCCTGCTACGAGCCCGCGGCGGCGCCCGAGCCATTTCTCGAGCAGCTTTCCGTAGAGCGCGCGGAAGTGGTCGAAACGCGACTGTCCGGCACGTTCGATCTCGCTCGGGTGGATTCCACGGTTGAGCCAGTTGTAAAGCACGGGCACGAAGGTGCTGGAGAGAACGTAGGAAGCGATCATGGCGAAGCCGACGGCGAGCGATAACGGCACAAACAAGGCCCGCGTGACGCCGACCATCAGAAACGAAGGCACAAACACCGCGAGAACGGCCAGCATGGAGAGGAAACAGGGGACAATCGTTCCTCGGGTGCCCTCGAGCACCGCTTGCGGCACGCTGTCGCTGAGGGACAGATGACGATGGATGCTTTCAATGACCACGGTGGCTTCATCCACCAGGATGCCGACCGCGAGGGCGAGGCCGCCGAGCGTCATGATGCTCACGGTCTGGCCCGAGATCCAAAGGCCGACCACGCCGGTGAGCAGTGCAAAAGGAATCGAGGTGACGACCAGCAGCGAGCTGCGCCACTCGCGAAGGAAGAGAAACACCATGAGTCCGGTAAGGAGCGCGCCCAGGATCCCCTCGCGCACCAGCGCCGCGAGCGCGCGGCTCACCAGGCCAGATTGATCGAACTCGTAGCTCACCTGAATGTCCGGCGGCAGCACGTTTTCAAAGCGCCGCATGCTGGCTTTGACCTCCTTGATCACCGTGAGCGTGGAGGCGTCCGAACGCTTGGTCACCGGCAGGTAGACGGTCCGTCGGCCGTTGAGCAGCGCGTAGCCCAGCGTGAGATCGCTGCCATCTTCCACCCAGCCGATATCGCGGACGAAGACGGTGGGGCCGGCGCCGGTCCGCACGGGCAAGTCCGCCAGATGCCGGATATCGGTCACGACAGAGTTCATGGGCGTAATACGGTCCAGACTTCCCGTGCGCACGTCGCCGGCGGGAGCGATCACGTTGCCCGAGAGCAGAGCCTTCACCACCTCTGACGTCGACATCCGGTAAGCGTTCAACTTATCGCGATCCGCATGGATCACGATGGTCCGCGAGCTGCCTCCGAAAGTAGCGGGCGAGGAGACCCCGGGCAGCGTCGTGAAGAGGGGCCGGACGCGGTTGAGCGCCAAGTCCTGAAGCTCATCCACCGTGTGTGTCTGACTGGAAAAGACGAGATACCCGACAGGGACGCTACCGGCATCGAAGCGCAGCACGAAGGGAGGCACAGTGCCGGCCGGCATGTACGCGTGCGCCCGCTCGATGTAGGCGACCGTCTGGGAGAGTGCCTGGTTCATGTCCGTGCCCGGCAGAAAAGCGAGCTTGAGCAGCGCGAAGTTCTCCACGGATTTCGACTCGACGCTTTCCAGCCCCGCGATAAAGAGGAAGTTGTATTCGTAGTAGTAGGTCAAATAGCCTTCCATCTGCGCGGGACTCATGCCGCCATACGGCTGCGCCACATAAATGACAGGCAGATTGAGATCGGGGAAGGTGTCAACGGGCATGCGGGTGAGCGCCAGGATGGAGCACAAAGCGACACTAATAACCGCCACCACCACGGTGATCGGCCGCCGCAATGCGGCATGAACCAGCCACATAGGCTACGGAGCTCCTTTCGAGACGCTTCGCGCTAAATTGAAGAAGGGGCGGATATCGCCCTGCGCGGTCGCCATGTCCGCGAGTGCGCGCCAGACCGCGAGGCGCGCCAGGGAATCGTCGGTTTCCGCTTGCACCAGCAGGCGCTGGGCCTCGGCAACGTCAACGATGGTACCGAGGCCGGCCTGGAAGCGGGCGCGTGCCTGCGCTTCACTGTCGCGCGACGCCCGGAGCTGGATGGGGGTGTTCTGCGCCACGCGACGCGCACCGGCGAGCGCTGCTACGGCCTTCGCCAACTGCCCGGTGAGATCCTGGAGCGTCTGGTCGTACAGAGCTTGCTCGCGCCGGCGATTCGCTTCTTCCACCTTTTTCCGCTCACGTAACGAGGGCAGATCCAGGAGCGGCAACGAAACCGTCAGACCCGCCTCCCAGTTGTGGATGTCCGGGCCGAGTCCATTCCATCCAGGTGCGATGCCTCCCTTCGAATTCTGGCCGCTGCCCCGCGCCGAGCTCAGAGCCTCCAGCGTGAAGTGCGGATAGTAGGAGTGATCGAGGATGCGGATGCGCCCGCTAACTTCATCGACTCGGTCGCGCTCCACCACTGCCGCCGGATGACTCGCTACTGACGCCTGCGGCAGGGCCCCTTCCGACGGAATCTCGAGATAGGGCCCGGGCTCGATCTCGACCTGCGCGCCGGAGAGTCCCAACAGTTCGCCCAGAGCGGCGCTGGCCACTTGCTGGCTTTCCTGAGCCAGGTAGAGACTGGTGGTGGCCGCAGCCAGTTCGGCGTCCGAACGCGAGGCTTCAGCGCCCGGCCGAATGTGGGCGTCCACCAAAGCGTGTACTGACTTCGCAAACACGGTACGGCGGTCCACGTCTGCCTGCGCGGCTTTCACTCGCTGCTCCTCAGCCAGCACGGCGAGCGAAGCCTCGGCAACCGCCGCCGCTACACCCAGCCGCGTCAGCGTGATTTGCGCGGCCGTGCGAGTCGCCGTGAGGCGTGCGGCTCCCACCTCGGAGTGCCGGTATCCGAAGTCAAAGGGCTCCCAGGAAAAGAGGAACCCTCCGCCGCTCGCCCAGAAGGGACGATCAGACGGCGCGAGCACCGTGCCTTGCGTTCCCGTGAGGATGTTGGGATTCTGCGGCAGCAGCACACCCAATACGCTGTTGCGCGTTCCGCGGTCCCCTTGCCAGACTCCATCGAGCCGGGGAAGGTAGTTGACGGCGGCGACTCCGACGCCCGCCTGGGCGGCCGTGTAGCCCTCGAGTGCCGCCTTGACGGCGGGGTAATTCGTCAGGGCGTAACTGACTGCTTCCTCCAGAGTGAAAGTCCGGGTGGGCGGCGGCGTCACGGACTGGGGCGCTGCCAATAGGATTGACGCGCGGAGCATAAACATGACGATCAGAGCCAGGCCCGGCGCGCCCCTGAGGCCGGGAAGCGAACTCATCATCCTGCTGAGCGGATTCAACGGATCCTTCATAAGTAGCCGTGAACGGGGAATGCGATCGCGCTCTTCCCCGTGCAGTTCCTTGCCCTATCTGGGTCCCGCCTGCACCCACCGACGGTTCAGGCCGCCTCCGGGTTGCAAGACACCGGTTAAATCGACGTAAAACCTTTTCATTGAGCTTCACGCCAGTTGCCGCGAAGCACTGGGTAGGCGTCCGCTCTTCCTGACCAGGAGAGCGGGCCAGTTTCGTTCCTTGGGCGAATCAACGCCGGATGTAAAGCCGCAGCCTGGCTTGATCGGCGCGAAAGCGGGTTGAGTTGGATTAGACGACGGGCGGCGAGCGAGCCTGGAGAGGTTGACCCGTCAGGAATTGTCTTCCGGTCTCGATTCCGACGGGTCGCGTGTTACGCAACTGAGAATTAAGGTCGAGCGTGCGCCGGGCCTCGAGTCCTCGGTCGCGGTGTCGCTGGTGTCGCAATCGGCCCCACGATGGATGGTCTGGAAGGGTAGAGCGGGCTACCTGGGTGCGATCTTGCGCTCTCGACGACGTAGGCACCGGCAATTGCGCGGCCGGCAAACGGGTCGCCCCTAGGAGCACTAACCCGGCGCGAGGTTCAACACTGACTAGCGTAAGAAGAAAGGTGCAGGCGAATGTGATGACAAGGAAGCACTGCCAGCGCGTCGGAGGCTCGTGAAGGTACCGTCCCCTTCCCTTCGACGACCTGCTCTGGTCAGCCAACTCCTTCTTCGGTGTGTCCGCTGATGACATCGAATTACGGATGGTATCACAAGTTTCGAGCACGCGCGTAGGATGCGGTACTATGTCCGACAGGTTGCCCCCGGAGATCGAGTCTACGGACAGTGACATTGGACTCTGTCGAAGGGTGGTCTCAATCGTGATTGGATCGGTGGTAAGCGGGCGACATTGGAGCAGCTAATTCATGGGCCAAGAGCGCCTACAGTCAGACGAGGGCCACAAGTTTCTGAGTCGCCGACGATTCTGGACTTACGGAAAGCTGCAGATGCCGAGATCGGAGTACCTCAGGACGCGCCAAGCTAGAGCAACCCGAGATGGTCAGGATACTTGGCTTGCAACGAGCTCACCAGAACCTCAAACCCTGCCAGTTCCCGGACGTTCTTGAGGTAAGGGTCCTTCAGAAAAAAAGGCCAGCACGCGAATCCGGAGCTAACACTTCGCTCCAGCCACTCGAAGGCAGCTTCACGTCGCTTCAACAAGGCAAGAATGCATGCGATTTGATAGTAGCTGTGGTGCGAATGCCCAAAGGATTTGGGGCTTGCACAAGCCGTTGTCAGGCAGTCGAGCGCCTTTCCCTCTTTCCCCAGTGCCGCGTAATAGACGCCCTGCAAACTGGCGATGAGGGGTTCTTCAGGCAAAAGCTGGACCGCCTCATCCAGCAGGATTTTTGCCTCTTTCAAATCTCCGGCCATCATGGCGAGCTGCGGAGCGAAGTAGACGGGGTACTTGTTCTCCGGACTCTCGGCCCGCCATGCTTGGACCTCCTCCCGCCCCAAGTCGTACTCGAGGTTCCAAAGGTACACTTGCACGATGCTGTGACTGACGGCTTTTCGGGGATGAAACGGCCGCGCCCTCTCAAACATTTCGCGAGCGTGGTCGAGAAGTCCGATGTGTGCCAGGATCGAGCCCAAACGGTTGTAGGCTTGGGGCTGATTGTTTTGCAGGGACAAGGCCCGCTTCAGTTCGGCTATTGCTTCAAGATGCTGGAAGTTCTTAGACGGCCCCCATGAGAGGAACGCCTTGGCGACATGCCCTTCGGGCAGCTCCGGATCCAGTTCGAGCGCGCGACGGCAGTGAAACTCGGCTTTCTCCAACCACTCGCTCGCCGGATCGACCTCAAAGTGGCGAATCGCGCACACCAACGAAAGGCCGGCGTGCGCCAGGGAAAAGGCGGGATCTCGTGCGACTGCATTGCTCAGGTGCTGAGCTGCTTCGCCGAGCAACGCTGGATTCCCGAAGGATCCAAGCCGGTAACCCCGAATGTATTCCGCATACGCCATCGGATCCTTGCTATATCGCGGACGGCGTTGCAACGTCCCTGGCCCCAGCGGCCGGTTCAACGCCACGCCGACTTGCTTTGCAACCTCGTCCTCAAGGTCGGACAGGCGGTCGAGTTCGAGATCGCGCTTCCTTGTGAAGCAAGCACTTTGCATTTGGGTATCAAACATTTCTATCGAGAGGCGCCAAATGCCTTTTGACATTTGAATGGCGCCGTGAAGGACAAAACGTACTCCAAGTCGGGAAGCAGTCTCCGATACCGTCGCCTCGGTCGGCACGTTCAGCACCCTCGAAATTGGCAAAACGTCCACGCCCGGCAGATTCCCGAGGCGCGAAACCAGTGCATCGGCAAACCTCAGGCCAACACCCTCATCATCCGCGGGCTTCCCCAAAAGGATCAGCGGCAAGACGGCCAAAGACGAACGCTCGCTCCATCCGTCCGCTTTTCCCAGACTGGCCGCACTCGTGGCGCCCGATCCAAAATCGGATTGCGGATAGCGCGCATCAATCACACGCACGGGTCCGGTGAATCGGTACCCCTTGCCCACCACAGTTTCCAGGAAGCGCGGTCTCGCGGGATCTTCGTCCAGAGCCGTCCGAATTTTTCGCACGATGTTGTTGATATTGGGCTCGGTATCGACAAACAGATTCGACTGCCAAAGTCTCGCAGCGATCTCCCGGCGCGAAACGAGTTGTTCCCGCCGGCTCACCAGAAAAATCAGCAGTTCCATAGGCTTCTTTTCGAGCTTGACCCGCCGTCCCAGGCGGCGAAGCTCATAGCGGCCCAGGTCCAGTTCAATCTCACCTACTCTTGTTCTTGTGCGTCGCATAAAAGGTTACTACAGCACATTATCCTCCAGGAATCAATCATTTGCGACGATATGCCAAAGATATACAAACTGTATCTCCTCTTCATTGAAATCCTCGCGGCCCCAACGCATATTGGCATCGTTCGTACAAAGCAAGGGAGAGATTCGACGTCACCAAGGAGAATAAAAATGGCGATTAACATGGACAAATTGAACGTCTTCGTAGGGCAATTCGTTGGGGATCTGGGCGCCGCCGTCCACTCTGGCATGGTCGTGATTGGTGAAAAACTGGGACTGTACAAGGCTCTCGCCGAAGGTCCCCTGAACTCAGCCGAACTGGCCGCGAAGACAAAAACGGATGAACGTTATGTGCGCGAATGGCTGGCCTCCCAGGCAGCGGGCGGCTACATCACGTATGACGAACAAACGCGCAAGTTCAGCTTGAGCGAAGAACAGGCGTTTATGCTGGCGAACGAAGATAGCCCCGCTTACATTCCCGGGGCCTTCCAATTGGCTCTCGGCTCTCTTGCCGCCGTCCCGAGAATTGCCGAGTCCTTCCGCTCTGGCGCCGGCATGGGGTGGCATGAACACGACGACGCTGTATTTCACGGCTGCGAGAAATTTTTCCGGCCGAACTATGCCGCCAACCTTGTAAGTTCGTGGATTCCTTCTCTCCAAGGGGTCCAGGCCAAGCTCGAAGGCGGCGCTCGCGTCGCCGATGTGGGTTGCGGCAAGGGAGCCTCCACCGTGCTGATGGCCAAAGCCTTCCCAAAATCACAATTCTTCGGATTTGACTATCACGACAAATCCATCGAGGGCGCCCGCGCCACCGCGCGCCGGGAAGGCGTTGAGGTTCGCGTCAACTTTGGCGTCGCGAAGGCCAAAGAGTTTCCTGGCAAGGACTACGACTTGATTACAGTTTTCGATTGCCTGCACGACATGGGCGATCCGGTGGGGGCCGCGACCCACGTGCGTAATTCGCTCAGCAAGGATGGCACTTGGATGATCGTCGAACCGTTCGCCAACGATGAGCTGAAAGACAATCTCAATCCGGTGGGCCGCGTGTACTACTCTTTTTCGACTCTATTGTGTACGCCCTGCTCGCGCTCGCAGGAAGTCGCGCTGTGCTTGGGTGCGCAGTCCGGCGAAAAGCGTATTCGGGAGGTCGTCACGGCAGCTGGGTTCAGCCGTTTTCGGCGAGCAGCGGAAACACCGTTTAACGTCGTCTACGAGGCTCGCCCATGAACATATCTCACAACGGAGGCGGTTTCATGAAACGATGCTTGTTCCTTGTGCTGGCGATGCGTGGATTCTTCGGTGGGGTGTGAATCGTAGCATTTCGTCGTTAAGACTCCCGATCTTTGGAGATCGTCGGGGTCGGAGGAGGAATTGGAGAAGCGACCCTCGCCCTGGTGCTTGTCCGAGCGGAGTTGTGCGGTACGGTGTTGGAGCAGCAGCCGTCGACCGCGACCGTGTTCGTGGAGAGTAAATGGACCGCCATGGCGCTCCCGGTCCCAGGCGCGGACGTGAAGCTGGCAAGGTCTCCGAAGGCTCGCGAGCGCCAAGCACCTGCCGCCCGAGTTCCTGAGAAAACTGGGCGTCGAAGCATTCCAAGATTTCGAAGCCCCAGGTCGCAAGGGATCACGACGCCGTCCGGGCAGTCCTTTTCAGGCTGATCGAAAGGGACGCGCCGACCCTGATCCTGGAACGGCTGGTTGTACAAGGTCCCAAGCCGCCGACTGCCCGACTACTGGCTTGCGCCGCTGTGGGCACTCACGGCGTTATCGGAGGGCGTAGACGCGGACGTAGTCCACCAAGGTTGCCGACGGGAAGGGGGTCGTGCTGTCAGGACTTCCCGGCCAACTGCCGCCCACGGCAAGGTTCAGGATGAAAAACTGAGCGTTGCCCGAATCGAAAGGCCATGCGGCGCCCGGATGGGACGCCAGGCTCGCCGGGGTGAACGAGGCGTAAATGTTGGCCGGGTCGTCGATGTAATACTGCACCGAGCCCGGCTGCCAGATCATCCCGTAAGTGTGCCAACCTGCCGCCGTTTGCCCGCTGGGGAAGGAGTACCGCGTGCCCAAGTTTTGGCCAGTGAACCCCGTGCCGTGAATGGAGCCCTCGTTCCAATCGGGGTTCAACGCCGCATTGACTCGTTCCTGAATGTCAAACTCTCCACAGGCAGGCCAGTTGGCGGTCACAATGTTGTTGCCCAACATCCAGAAGGCCGGCCACAAGCCTTGCGCCTCGGGTAACATGATGCGCGCTTCGACGCGGCCGTAAAGAACGCTGAGCAGCCCTTGCGACTTTACCCGGGCCGACGTGTAAACTCCGCGGGAGGGTTGCCGAGCCACGATGTGCAGGTAGCCATCGGTGCCGACGTAGACATTCGGGTTGGCGGCATCGCACGGGCTGGCCGAGGAGTTCCAGCCACAGTAGTTCTCCAGCTCCGAATTACCCCAGCCGCCGCTGCCCGTGTCATAGGTCCACACCGCTGGATTGGGCTGGGCGTTGGCGCCGGTCGTGTTGGCGAACTCGTCGGACCACACCAGTGCGCCGGGTGCGACCGGCGTCGAGAGGGTCCAAGTGGCGACGCTGCTGGATGGGAAGCCGGGAACCGTCGCAATAGCCTTTAGGGTCAGGCGGGATGAAATGAGCATGGGCGTCTGATAGGTTGGAGAAGAGGCGGTTGGCGTGGTGCCATCAATGGTGTAATGCACAGCAGATCCGCTGGTGGTCGAGGACATCACGAGAATCACTGCTCCGTTCTGCGCCGCGGTGGTTGAAAAAACCAGCATCGCCGCCGGGTTTGACGGTGCAGAACCTCCTCCCGCTCCCCCGCCGCAAGAAATAAGAACGCCCAGGATAGCCGCTAACCAACATCCCATGGTTGAGCCGTAGTTCTGTCCTGGGATACCATCTGACATGGCTCCGAATCTATGTCGAGGGAGCGTCAAGAGTCAACCTCACGTTTCTGGCCGTTGCAACTGAGTAGCAAGACAGCACGCCGTTGTCTCTAACACTTCGGCTTTTTGCGGGCGGGGTTCGCCGACGTGCTGTAACCGTATAGGCTCAGTCTTTCTGCGGCGAGGTCTTACCTAGTTGAAGCCGGCTCCACTTCTGAAGGCTGCCCGTCAACCTCGACATTTTCTATCCCCCGCGCCACGACGGGCTCGACAAGACCTACCAGTGTCTGCGCAAGTGAGGTACGGCGTGGCCGCAGGACACCGTCGTCCGACACGCCGGTCTGAGGCTCGATCCTTCGTGACCCTCGCGATTGTACTTCTGGAAGAAGTCATCGTGCGCTAAACCAATTGGGGCTGTTTCGTTGTGCGCCGGCGAGGAGGCTGTACCGAAGGGTTTTTGGGCAAGCCTCGTCCGAGCTTAATTCTTCCATAGTTCAGTTGTTCCCCGCAGCTCCGGGTCCGGAGGCGGACAGGGATTCGCCGCGATGGCGTTGGCGTGTGCGCGTTGGGAATGCGCAGGTGCGCGGGCCCAGAAAATGAGTGAGAAATGCTACAATGCCGGAGGTGCAAGCACGCGATAGATTGGTCCAGGCAGATGTTCGGTACCCCAGCGTTGGAGTGAAGGAGCCGAATATGGCGACTCTATTCAAGCTTCAGGCCGGCGACCCGGTCGTGAAAGCGTACGTGTCTGCCGGAATCCTCGGGGCGATCCGGATCTGGCAGACTAGCGAGGAGTATGATTTCGAGCTTCACTCCGGGCACCTAACGGGGTATCCCATCTACATCCGGCCGGACGGGAATCGAGATACTTCGAACATCTCGAAGTTCGACACGCTGAACAAAACGGCCACAGATTATCCCAGTATTGAGAGCCTTGCGAACGGCGAGAAACTTGCCCGGCTTAGTATTCGCGCCAAAAACGAAATTCTGTTCATTATTCTCAACGACTGGACGGCCTTGAGCGAGTTGGCCCGGAATTATTGGGATAACACGCCGGTGAGTAATAAGACCAAGGAAGAGATTGAGCTGGAAGCTTGGGCACAGCGGGAGACCGCCGACACGGGCCAGCACTTCGAGCAAATCAAACGGTTACCCTGGTAACCTTGGCTCCATGCCTGAGGCAATTCCAAGTGTTCACGCGCGGTAAGTGGATTGTATTCTTCTTGCAGGCCGTGCTGTTTGGGGGATAGCGCACGGTTATCAAGGAGTGCTGGCATGCGCGCGAATTGCCGTCTTTGGCGCATTGTATAGGTTGTTTGCGCTCTGGCACAAAAGCCTTCGACCCGGAATGATCGCTCATGCCGGCGGGGACATCTTGAGCGGGATCTTCGGAATGTAAGTTAAGTGTCATGACACCACTTTGAAGTACACGGCGGGTGGGCACTTATTCCAGCGTCCAGCACTCATGGGAGATTGACCGCAACAGATCGCGTGGAGTGATGAACGATTGGGTTTGCGAGCGGTCAGCAACACGCTGTTAGCCCGCCCGTGGTGTTCATCTACTCGTCGCGGCATCCGCCCGTTCAACGGACCAGTGGAAGCACAACCCATATCCGTCGGGATCGCGAAAGTAGACCCCCTTCATTCCGTGCGCGACTTGGGGAGTCTTAAGCTGAACACTCTTGGCGCGCAGTTCTTCATAGACCGCGTCCACATCGGGGGCGCCGAAATAGATGCACGTATCGTGGTGCGCTGCGACGCGTGCGGGATCGGGCGGCACGGGACGCTCGTCATCGAATTCGTAGGCGCTGTTCAGCATCACTTCGGAGCCACCGAGCCGGAGGAGGCACCAGTGGAATTTATCTTCACCGCCGAGGTTGGGAGACATGGTGACAAGTTCAAAACCGAGCGTGTCACGATAAAACCTCACGGACGTAGGCATGTCGTAGACCTGTAGCAGCGGACATAACCCGCGCACGTCGAGCGCCATTTTTCACCTCCTCGCATAGCATAGCGCCTTCTCCCCATGGACCAGTTCTACGAGCCCCAGCCCCACTACACGATGGATCTTCAGGGCTATGCCGTTCTGCGTCAGCAAAACCGAAATGCCCGATTAGAAGAGCAAAGCAGCTCGCTGTCGATCTCGGCCAGGCGCAATCTCGCAAACCGAACAAGTTTGCGGCACTTCGCCACTCCTTCGCGTGTTCCGAAACAGAGATTGATCACATCAGGCGCAAGGGACTGCGCAGAGAATCTGGGTTTCCGTCACGCTGACGGCGGAACGATTTCAAACGTGAGTTGTTGCACGTAGGCCACCTCGTTTCGTGCCGTGCAGATCGGGACGGTCATATTACGACAAATCGGGAATTCCCCGGGTGTCGGGAACAAGTCGAAAGAGGCCGCGGGGCGCGTGGATCGCGCCCGATGTGGTTAAGTAAATGGCGCTTCGTCGCCCCTCTGCGCTCTCAGCTCAGGCTTTGGTTCTCTTCTGCTGGCGCTGGCGCAGTTTTGCCCAGCGTGCTTTCTGGGCTTGCGATATCCTCTTCCGAGCAGCGGCGGAAAGCTTCCGCCTTTTCCTGGTCTCTTTCCTTCGTACTTCCCGTTCAGCATTCCCATCCAACTTTCCAAGCGCGGCAATCGCTTTCTCCAAACGGTGAACCTCTTTCTGTGCGCGGCTTCGCGCCGCTCGCAAGCCTTTGATCACCTGAGCCAGATTAATCATGCTCCTCCTCTGTTGGGAATAAGTTTGTCCCAACAACACTATACCGTAAGCGTATCCAGCCTTGAGCTGATTCCTGCTGAGTCTGCGAGCCCGTAACCTCCTTAGAATCCGTCGTCGATAACAGCTTGACGCAAATGCCCGAGGCATCACGGTTGATTTCCCTCCCGGCACCGCCTAAGATACCTGCACCTCAGAACCGCTCTTCCGAACTCGTTTGTGGACATATGAACATGACCGGCAAGACCGTTTCTCACTACCGCATCCTCGAGAAGCTGGGTGGCGGCGGCATGGGCGTCGTCTACAAGGCCGAGGACACCAAGCTCCACCGCTTCGCGGCGCTGAAGTTCCTCCCTGAAGGATTGGCCAAAGACCACCAAGCACTGGAGCGGTTTCAGCGTGAAGCCCAAGCGGCATCAGGGCTTGACCATCCCAACATCTGCACCATTTACGAGATTGGTGAGCATGAAGGCCAGCCGTTCATCTCCATGCAGTTGCTCGAAGGGCAGACGCTCCGGCATCTGATCGAAGGCAAGCTGCTTAAGATCGACACTCTGCTCGACCTGGCGATTCAGATTGCCGACGCCCTGGACGCGGCGCACGCGAAAGGGATCATCCACCGCGACATCAAGCCCGCGAATATCTTTGTGACGCAGCGCGGCCAAGCCAAGATTCTGGATTTCGGCCTCGCAAAGCTGTCCCCTGTTGTGGCGGTCTCTGACCGCCGAGGGGAAGACGGCGCCCAGAGGACGCCGCTACAGGACACGCCCACAGGATCGATCGATCCCGCGCACCTGACGAGTCCTGGTGTGGCGATGGGGACGGTAGCCTACATGTCGCCCGAGCAGGCGCGAGGCGAGGAACTCGATCCGCGCACGGACCTCTTCAGTTTTGGCGCCGTGCTCTACGAGATGGCGACGGGCCGGCCGGCTTTCGGGGCCGGCGCGACCGGCGCCATCTTCGGTGCGATTCTGCACGAGACGCCTCCCTCGCCTTGCCGGCTCAATCCCGCGCTGCCCGCGGAACTCGAACACATCATCACCAAAGCACTGGAGAAAGATCGCGACGTTCGCTACCAGGTCGCGGCGGAACTGCGAGCCGACCTGAAGCGTCTGAAACGCGAGACAACCTCGGGTCGATCTGTGGCGGCCGTCGAAGCCCGTTCTGAGGAGACTGGCGACCGCGGAAGGGAATCTGCGCTCCCAGAGCACCGCTACCGAAAGCGGTGGGCAATCGCTGCCGCGATGATGATCGTTGCGGTTGCCGCTGCCACCTACTGGCTGGCGCGCCCACTGCCGGCACCTAGGGTCACGAGTTCGAGTCAGATCACCAACGACGGCCGTACCAAGTTCACACCTACGCTAACTGATGGGTCGCGGCTCTACTTTGTGGCTATGGATGCTACCGGGATGGCCCTTTATCAGACTTCTGTCGCGGGTGGGGAACCAGTTCCGTACCCGCAGCGTTTCCAGAGTCAAGTTGTCAATCTCGCTGGCATTTCCCCCGACGGCTCCCAGTTGCTGGTTTGTAACGGGCAGGGGACGAACCCCGAAGGGCCTCTCTGGGTTATTCCCGTGTTGGGAGGGCCCGGCCACCGTGTCGGGGACCTGGCTGCCTACGATGCAACGTGGTCATCGGACGGGCAGACGATCGTCTACGGCAAGGGCTATAACCTTTACCTGGCGGGTCCTGACGGAAGTGAGTCGCGCAAGCTCGTCACCACAACCGGCACCCCAAGCTGGCCTCGATGGTCGCCCGACAAGAAAGAACTGCGCTTTACCTTGCTGGACCCCAGGACCCAAGCGTCATCACTTTGGGAAGTCTCGGCAGAGGGCAAAGACCTTCATCCAGTGTTACCGGGTTGGAACAATCCCCCGGCGGAGTGTTGCGGCACCTGGACGCCGGATGGGAAGTATTTCCTTTTCCAATCGACGCACAACAACCGTACCGATATCTGGGCCATGCGCGAGGAGGGAGGCTTGTTCAGGAAGGGCAGTCAACAGCCGATGCAATTGACCAGCGGGCCGCTGAACTATCTGGGGCCTGTGCCGAGCAAAGATGGAAAGCGACTCTTCGTGATCGGGTCGCAGCCGCGCGGCGAACTGGCGCGGTACGACCCTAGCTCTGGACAGTTTGTGCCTTACCTCGGAGGGATTTCCGCAGGGCACGTGAGTTTTTCTAAAGATGGCCAGTGGGCTGCCTACTCCACCTTTCCCGAGGGCAGCCTGTGGCGCAGCAAGATCGACGGCAGCGAGCGCCTCCAGCTTACTTTCCCTCCGATGCAAACCGTGCTACCGCGCTGGTCACCGGACGGTAAGCAGATTGCCTTTCAAGCGACGACACCCAACAAGCCGTGGATGATGCACCTGGTCTCAGTCGACGGTGGTAGTCCTCAAGAAGTAGCGCCGGGAGAAGGAGACATCGGCTGGTCGGCCGACGGTCAGTCGGTCGTCTTCGGCGATACGCCGCTTTTCATGGAAGCCGGGCCTTCTCGCGTACTCGCCATCCATGTGATGGACTTGAAAACGCGCCAAGTCACGACGCTGCCGGGCTCCGAAGGGCTCTATGGGCCGCGCTGGTCCCCCGATGGGCGCATGATCGCTGCACTGCGAGCCGGACCCGAGACGCTGCAAGTTTTCGATCAGGTCACCCGGAAATGGATCGAGCTGGAAAGAATTTACGTGGGCTTTCCAAGCTGGTCGCGGGATTCGAAGTATGTTTATTTTGATTCGCCAGAGGGCGAGCCCGGCTTCTATCGTGTGCGCGTCGCCGATCACAAGCTCGAAAGACTCTTCAGCCTGAAGAACGTTCGTTTGGCGGACCCCTGGACCGGCTTGGCTCCGGATGATTCTCCACTGGTGCTGCGCGACATCGGCACCCGGGAAATCTACGCCCTCGACTGGCAGGCGCCCTGACGCCTTGCCGGTACTGATACAGCAGCACAACGTCTCGCCCGTGGCGACACCCGTGGCGATAGCTTGACACCATGGGTTTATTCGTGCCGCAGCGCCACCATGGGATCCACCTTGGCCCTGCCAGAGCTGGGCGTTTCCGGTGCACGCCTAAAGGTTACTTTTGCAGCGCAGGCGGGCAGAGTATCACTGCGATTCTAAGCGGGCAAGTCAGCGTGGGCAGCCGACCTCGGGTTTTGGGACGTGCCTTGGTACAGTCGTGGCGTGATCGGAGCGCTAAGCTGGATTCGAACCTGCGACCCTTTGCTCCGGATTGCAGCGCATAACTTCCGCAGCAACCTGCAGGAATAGCGCGTCACCCTGCATTTATGCGACGTTGGTACCACTTCAGGGCGTCAGCCGCTATGCCTGCGGATTGTGGCATACACCGGCGCACGAGGGGGGTTATGTCAACAAAGTGCGTCACATCGCAGTAAAGCTTTGACGGCCTTCCGGCAGACACCAAGTGTGATCATTCAAGGAGCAGCGGCATAAACCCGAAGCTCGGCGTGCTGGGAACCACGATGCGGCACTGCAACGTACAAGCGTCCAAGCTGGGGCGAGAAAAAGGACGTGCGAGCTCCGGGGGCCGTCGCAACCTTCGCGACCGGCTCGTAGCGATCGCCACTCCGCTGCTCGATCACACTGACGAATCCCTCGCCCCCGGTGACGTAGATGCGGCGGCGAATAGGGTCGTACCACAGATCGTCCGCGTCGCCAGCCGCCGTCACATGCGCCGTCAATTTCCCCGTGTCCGCGTTGAAGACCAGCAACTGCGCGGGCCGGCGCGTGACGACGAAGAGCCTGTGCGCGGGCGCGTCCAGAGCCATCGGGAAATTCGCGGCGTAGCCTCCCAACTGCCAGCGCGCGACGACCTGCTTTCGGCTCCAGTCGGCCACAGCGATCGCATGCGCATTAGGTACGTTGATGAAGATCCGGCCGCCGCCTGGCTCGACCTCATAAGCCTCCGGATGCGCATCGACTTTGATTTGGCCCAGCACTTTGCCGGTCGTTGAATCCATCGCCGCGACGGCGCCTTCGCCGTAACCCACGTAAACCCGGCGCGTTTCGGAATCGTATCGCGTGTCGTCAGCGTCCGAACCGAAATCAAGGGAGGAGATCAATTTATAGGACGTTCCGTCGAAGATCCGCACCTTGCCGTCGTCACCGTTCGCGACATAGATTCGGTTCGAGTCGGCCGCGTAGGTCACTCCTTGCGGCTCGTGAAGCCCAGTAATCGTGCGCACCCGCCGGTTAGTCCGCAGGTCGAACACCTCGACGGTGTTGTTGCCGAGTGCCGACATGAAGAGTCTCTGACCCTTGAGATCAATTCCGAAATGGTCGATTCGCCCTTCGACATTCGGCAAGCCAATAGTCCCGACCAGGCGCAGAGCAGGGTTCTGTTGTGCCGCGAGGGTCGTCGCAAACATGGCAACCAATGAAGCGAGCAAAATGTTCCGCACGAGTCCTCCTTTTGAAAAACTATGGCCTCAACGAGGCGGCGAGCGCCGTTCTCGTGACGGTGAGGGGGCTGGCCCTTGGCCGTCGCTTGACGCGCGCGTGGATGCGAATTAGGAACGTTCAACTCGTCGACACTTCGCCGGGTTGAGAGCACCCGGAGCTGATGGTATGACGGCTCGACCGATAAGGCTAGCCTTTGTTGGTTCCGCGGCTCGCTGAGCCAATGACCCCTGGGAACGGCGGAGTCGACCCAAGCAGTCCATCCTTCTTTATGGAATCGTATCGTCTGCCGTAGACAAGCCGGCGTGAATCGTTTATATTATCTGACAGGCTCCGTAGTGTTTCGCAAGCCGTCCTTCTGCTTGGGAAGGCGTCAGTTACGGCGCGGAGGATTCTCGGGGCGCTCATACTTCCTGAACGGGCGCTGGGGCTGGAAGTCGACACTGCCGCAAGCTCGTTCTAGTAGAGGTTCCACGATGTTCTTTGAACTCATCCGATCCGTCGTCCTGTTTGCGGGGACCCGATTGACGAGAGTCTTGAGCGTGCACAGGCGGCGCTGCCCTGTAGCTCCGCTGATCGCTTTCTGTCTGGTCCTCTGCCCACGATCATGGGCGCAAATCTCCGCCACCCTCGCGGGCACGGTTACGGACCCTTCCGGAGCTGCGATCGTGGGTGCCGCTGTGACTGTCAGAAACCTGGAGACAGGAGCGAGCCGCACAAGTACAACTGGAGACACCGGACAGTATCAAATCCTGGCGTTACCCGTCGGGGAGTATCAGCTGAGCGTTAGCAAGGAGGGCTTCGAGAAAGAGATTCGGACCGGCATTCGGCTAACGGTTGACCAGCAGGCCACAGTGGATGTGGCGCTCCAACTGGGGCCGGTCAGCCAGCAGATTACGGTAGATTCCGACGCACCGCTGGTGAACCTGACAACAGCGAACGTTTCCGGCTTGGTCGGGGAAAAGCAGGTCAAGGGCCTGCCGCTGAACGGGCGCAGCTACGATCTGCTGCTACTGCTCAACCCCGGCGTCGTCAATTTCACTTCCGAAAAGGCGGGCGGCATTGGCATATCGAACTCAACCACCGGAAACGATTTCGCAGTGTCGGGCAACAGGCCGCAGCAAAACCTGTTTCTTCTCAATGGGGTCGAATTTACCGGGGCCGCGGAGAACAATATGACCCCGGGCGGCGCGAGCCAGCAACTGATTGGCGTTGATGCCGTGCGCGAGTTCAACGTCTTGCGTGACTCCTACGGTGCTGAATACGGTAAGCATCCGGGCGCCCAAGTGCTGATTGTGACTCAGTCCGGGAGCAACCAGTGGCACGGATCGGCGTTTGAATTCCTGCGCAACAATGCCCTCGACGCAGCCAATTTCTTTGACCCGGGTTCCCCTCCGCCGTTTCAGCGCAACCAGTTTGGGGCTTCTGACGGGGGACCTATTCGAAAAGACAAGGCGTTCTTCTTTGCCAACTACGAGGGATATCGCCAGAACCTGCATCAGACATCGGTGAGCTTTGTGCCGGACGCGACTTCCCGCGTTGCAGCCGTGACTGCCGTCCAGCCGCTCCTGAACCTGTGGCCGGCACCCGCGGCTGACGCCCCGGACTTCAATGGCATTACTGAGGTATTCAGCAGCCCGCTGCAGACCGTTCGAGAGGATTTTGGTACCTTCCGGCTTGATCACACCTCCTCCTCGCGCGATTCTCTGACTGCAATCTATACCATCGATGACAGCGGCGACGTTACGGCAACCCCCGCCGACCCGTACAGCACAGATGTCCTGAACCTGCGCGAGCAGGTGTTGAGCCTTCAAGAGACTCATCTCTTCTCGCCAACACTGCTTAACACGGCTCGCGTTGGCTTCTCACGTGCCGGATACTTTTTCACGGGTGAGCCCACGCCGAGTACTCCAGCGGCAACTGTTCCCGGGTTCCTGCTCGGTCATCCGGTGGGTGCGGTCGTGGTCGGTGGAAGCGCCGCTTCGAACCCTCAGGCCCAGGTAGGTTTGGCCGGCAGCAACAATGGGAGCAACCTCAGTATCGCGCGGAATCTGTTTACGTACGAAGACCGTCTCACGTGGGCACGAGGCTGTCACCAATTCGATTTCGGTGCGTGGTTTCAGCGTTTTCAATCGAACGAGACCATTGCACTCAGCCAGTACGGGCAAGCCACATTCTCCAGCCTTCAAACCTTCCTGCAGGGTACCAGTTCTTCATTTCTCTTCGATCCCACGCCCACCGAGATGAACTGGCGCTCGCTGTTCGGGGCATGGTACGCCGAAGATGTGATCCGGTTGACACCCCGGGCCACCCTGTCCGTGGGACTCCGGGACGAATTGAGTACGGGCTGGAATGAAGCTCACGGACGCGCTGCGACCTATACCTTTACGGACGGCGTCATCTCCCCTGCGCCGCGCATTGGAAATTCGCTCTTCACCGTGAAACACGCCACGTTTCTTCCGCAACCACGGATCGGCCTGGCATGGAGTCCCTTCAGCACTAAGACTGTAATTCGAGCCGGTTTCGGGATGTACAATGACTTGCAGGACGCGCTCGGCTACCGCGCCGACCAGAACGCGCCATTCAATCCGACATACAGCATCGCTTCGCTTCCGGTTGCCAGCCTTCCCATCGATCCTTTCGCTCCGGTTTCGCCAAAGGCGAAACTCGTGCCGGGCGGGGTTCAGCCGGACATGAAAACGCCTACGCTGATATCTTGGTCTTTTCGTGTGGAGCGGGAGATCGGCCATGACACGGCGCTCAATGTCGGCTACGTGGGCTCCCACGGCTACCACGAGCTTATCGGCATCGATGCCAACGAACCCTTTCCGACGATCTGCCCGGCATCACCATGTCCGGCCGAATACCCTACCGTGGATCCAACCTCCACTCCTCCCGTCACCTTTGCTAGGGGTTTCCCGGCCGGATCGCCCCTGGCCGGAGCACCAGTTCCCGCAGGCAGTTTTTTCATTCCTGCCGGAACGCCAAGACTGAATCCGGCGTTGGCGAACACGTGGACCTGGTTTTCACTCGGCGTAAGCTCCTACAACGCTCTGCAAGTGGATTTGAACCACCGTTTGAGCGGTGGCCTTTCCGTACGTGGAGTCTACACCTGGTCGAAGGCGCTCGACGACGGAGATTCCTTGAACCAGACGGCTGCGGGGAATGCACCCGGGCTCGTGTCGAACCCCTTCAACCTGCGAACGGACTGGGGCCCCGCCACCTACGACGTGCGAAACCTGGGCGTGATCAGCGCGCTCTACGAATTGCCATTTGGAAGAGGGAAACCCTTTGCGAATACGCGAGAAGGTTGGGCCAATGCCCTTGCGAGCGGCTGGTCGGTGAACAGCATCGTCACGGTGCAATCCGGATTTCCGTTTACGCCGCAGCTCAGTTATAACCCGACGAACAACGGAGATACACGGAATCCAGTGCGGCCTTTTCTGAATCCCGACTTCATTGGACCGGTGGTTCTAGGCAAGCCGGCGCAGTGGTTCAATCCGAAGGCGTTCATAGCGCCGCCGTCTACAGCGGGCTTCTACGGCACGCTTGGAAGGGACACGTTCATCGGACCAGGTCTCGCGACGTGGGACCTCTCCGTCATGAAGGACACTACCCTTCGCGAGGGCTTGCGCCTTGAGTTTCGGGCCGAGAGCTTCAACCTTCTGGATCGTGCCAACTTCAATACTCCCAACCTGATCGTCTTCACCCCGCCCACTGCGACGAACCCGACGGGGCTCTCCGGCACCGCCGGAGCCATTACGAGTACATCGACCACTGCCCGGCAAGTGCAATTCGGCCTGAAGCTGCTTTGGTGATTTTCCAATGCCTGACGCGACGAGCCCTTCGTCGTCGCTCAAGCGACCGCTCGATGATCGAGCAGATGCAAAAACAACGTGAGGTAGCGCTTGAGGCTTCCGGTAACCAGGAAATGTTCGCGGACGTGTTCGTGGCCGTTCGACCCCAGCCGCTCGGCAAACTCACGATGGGAAAGCAGAAAGCGAATCTGATAGGCGGTCCCTTCGATAGAGTGCGCCAGCAAGCCGGTATGCTTGTGAATCACTTGCCGGGGAATACCGCCCACCGCCGAGGCCACGACCGGCTTCTTCTTCCACAGAGCCTCGGCAACGGTAAGCCCGAACCCCTCGCGCAGACTCTTCTGAATGACCACCGTCGAGGCGCGCTGGAGCGCGTTGATCTCGAGCGGACTCGAAGGCGGAAGCTCCAGGACGCGGATGTCGGGGTCATTGCCGGCGGCTTCACGAACCTCCCGCAGCACCGCGCTTCCTTCGGGATCGTCCGATGCACTCCCGCCCGCCAGAACGAGCTGGCAATCGAAGTAACGTTTGACGATCTGATAGACGCGGATGACCCCGACAGGATCTTTGAAGCGATCAAAACGTGAGACCTGGGTGAGAATGGTGCGGCGCGGATCAATGTCGAATTTCTCCAGGACTTCTTTGACGAATCCCGGCTCCAAATCGCGGTTCTTGTCCGAGAGCGGATCGATCGACGGGTAGAAAAGATATTGGGAAATCGGCAGACGACGCGCAAACGCCGGTGAAGAGAAAATCGCGCCTTCGTACTGGTTCACGTATTTCTCCAGAAACTTCCAGACCGTCGGATTGGGCCGCGACAGGTCGATATGGCACCGCCAGATCCAGTGGCCGGAGTCCTTGGTCCGGCCTTCGATGAGCGCCACCGGCTGTGGGTCATGAATCACGGCGAATTCGGCGTCCAGACGCAGACTGTCCTGGTTCAGTTTGTTGTAGCGAAGGAAAATCTCAAAGTTCTCGGGGCGGGAATCGTACGGTCCGCCCTGCAAGGCGTTATGAAACGCCTTGGTGACTTCGAAAAAGGAGGTGCCGCCGGTGATGACATCCCACCGTGCGTCCAGCCCGACCTCCTGCATGAGAGGCATAAGGCGGTGGAGCAGTTCGGCGACTCCGCCGCCGACTGCCGTGGAATTGACCATTTGGATCCGCCGGTTGCGCAACGGGCCGCTCAGCGCCCGCAGTTCGTCGATGGCCGGCACCCCCAGCAGGCCAACATAGGAATCGAGGGGTGCGGCTGCCTGAACCGTCGAGGATGTCATGGAGTCAGTTTCCAATCTCCCGATCGAGAAGCCTGATGAGCTCCTGCTGGATGTCGTCGAGCGTGTTGGTGTAAACGTCGATGCGATTCATCCGGGCCGCCAAGTCTCCCAGCCCGAGCCCGTTGGCAATCCAATACGAGAAGTCATTGGTCTTAAGATGAAGGCGGAGACGCGACGAGATGAAGTGAAAGTGAAGCGAAGCATGGCTGAGCTGTTCCAGGTGGCCGCGAAATTCCTTCAGCGTCCGCGCTTCCCAGCCGAGCGGCAGAGTGACCTCGACGCTCTCGCAGAAGTTGAAAGGTTCAAACGCCGACTGCGTTGCGAACTGCGGCTCCGCCTCACAATACTCGGTGACCAGCCTCCGCAGATCAGTGCGCAGCTCGACAATGGACACGTACTCGCGGATGTCCAGACCGGCCAGACGCTCCGCGAGCTCAGCGCGATTGCAGGCCGCAAGCACCCACTGCGCGAAGTCGCTCGAAAACCGCTCCGTCAGAAAGTGATGGCGCCCCAGGCTCTGAAAGGTGTGGTAGAAAATCGAGGCGTCACTGCATTGCTCGAGCGCCTCACCCAGCTCCGCGAGGTTGTTGGCGTCCTGATTGCAAATGCGGACAAGGTCCGACGCGGCATAGAAGCAGAACGGCTGATCGGCGGTCTTCACGCGACCGTCGCTTTTACGCTGACTCTTCATGAGGGCATCGTCACTTTAGTGGGCACCGATCCGGTCGTCGCAATGGCTGAAGCAGTATCAGTTGCCTTTTCGACCCGAATCTCTGAAAGCTCGCTAATCAGGTTCGCAGCCCACCGATACGCGTTGTTCTCTCTGACCGTGCGGCGCATCTGCTGCATGCGGAGGCCTCGCTCGTCGGCGTCCATATCGAGCGCCAGGGCGATCGCGTCGGCAAGTTGTTCGGTGTCGTACGGATTCACAAGCAGGGCGTCCTGAAGGTCGTGCGCGGCGCCCGTGAAGCGGCTGAGAACCAGCACTCCCTGCTCGTCGTCACGCGCTGCGACGAACTCCTTGGCGACCAGGTTCATTCCGTCATGCAACGAGGTCACCATGCAAACGTCGGCGGCCTTGTAATACTCCTCAATCTCCTCGTGGCTGTGATGCCGTTTGAGAAAGACCAGAGGCTTCCAGCGGCCCGCCTGGAACCGCGCATTGATGCGCTGCGCGTCGGCCTCCGCCTCGTCCAGCAAGTCCAGGTAACGCTTGATGTGGGTTCGGCTCGGAGCGCCAATCTGTACGAAGGTGAACCTTCCCCGATAGGCCGGACGCTTCTCGAGAAACCGCTCAACGGCCCGGAAGCGCTCAAGAATCCCTTTGGTATAGTCAACGCGGTCGACGCCAATTCCCATGAAGGCCGCCTCCACCCCGAGCCGCTTGAACAACTCAGAGCGCAGGAGGTACACGGAATTGGTGGAGGGTAATTCGGACCTTCCCTCAGGAAACGCCACGCTGACCGGAAACGGACGCACGAGCGTACGATGTCCGCCTCGCTCGACGGCGAAGTGCTCCCAGTCGACGCGTGACTCCAGCGCATCGTCCACCGTCTCAAGAAAGTAGTTACAGTGCGACTGGATGTGAAACCCAATCAAGTCGGCCCCCAGCAGTCCGTCAAGCAGTTCATTCTGCCAAGGGCAAATCCCGAATGCTTGCGGATTCGGCCAGGGGATGTGCCAGAAGATCGCCACCCGGGCGTCGGGCCGTGCCGTCTTGACCAGGCGTGGCACTAGCGCAAAGTGGTAGTCCTGGACCAGCAGAAAGGGTTGATGGGTGTCGCGCATTTCTTCCAATGCAATGTCGGCGAACTTCGAGTTTACCTCCTGATAGCACGCCCAGTCGTCGGCGCGGAACAACGGCCGGGTGTGGGCGATGTGGCACAGCGGCCACAATCCCTCGTTGGAGAACCCGTAGTAATACCCGCCCTCCTCTTCACTGCTTAGCCAGACGCGCCGCAGCGTGTACTGGGGCGGTTGGGCAGGGACGCGCAAGTGATCGTGCGCGTCGACCACTTCGGCATCAGCATCGCCTGAACCATGGGCGATCCAGGTGCCGTCGCAGGCGCGTAAAATCGGTTCCATCGCGGTGACGAGTCCGCTCGCCGGGACCATCACTTCAATCGTGTCCTGCCGATGGACGTGGATCAGGGGTTCGCGGTTGGAAACGGCGAACAGAGTGCCACCCTGCAACTTATCACGCACGTGGATTCCCAAGCGGTCGGCAGTCCACAGCGATTCTCCGGCTTCGCGCAAGCGGGCCTCCGCCTCGGCCACGGCGCGCGCCTCCCGGAGGCTGCGAGCCAAGTGAGCAACTTCGCGCGACAACGGTTTGAAGAGATCCTCCTCGGGGAGCTGTGGGGCGGGCGACGCGCTGCCCGTCCTGGTTTCCCGCAACCACTGAGCGGTCCGCCGAATGGGGCCTCGCATGCTCCAGCGGACGATCAAAAGAGTGGCCAGGGCGATCAAGGTCACCTGTACGAAAGCCCGCGCCAGCGCCTCGATCCAGGTCCGGTCGCTCAGGGTTTCGATGAAATCCGTCTGGCAGAAGACGGCGACCGAGCCCACGAAGCGATGGTTGAACTGGAGCGCCAGAGCATAAACGAGCAATTTATCACGGCCGTTCGCAACGAACGTCGCATGACCACGGATCTGAACTGCTTCCTCCTCAGCGGATGGGAGCCGGACGGCAACCAGCGGCTGAAGGCCCGATGTGAGCGACAGCGGGTAACCTTGTGCGTCATAGATTGCGACTCCGGCTAGGTGCTCGCCGTGACCGAACTGTTCGACAATGCGATCCAGGTCGGGGCGCGAATCCCTTGCGAGGGGTCGTTCCGCAGCCTGCGCCAGGCGTTCCGCCAGCGACCGCGCTTCCATCTCCAAATCGCTCCTGCGCCTGCGTTTTGCGGACCATACCTGCAGTCCCGCAAACACGACGGAGATCGCGGCGATACTGACAATCAGCGCAGCAACGAGTCTGAGGCTGAGGCGCATTTCTTCCTTTTGGCCGGTTTACTCTTGGCACTCTCAAGCCGCGTTCATCTCGAACGCGGTGTAGCGTCGATCCCTTACGGCGATTCAGAGGATCTGTCCTTGACGCGCTCGAACAGACGGCTCCATTCGGTCCGCATACGTGACACCAGTCCGCGGGCTTTCTCCTCGCGGGTATAACTTGGAGAACCTTCCGCTTCAAGATCGTCCGCAGGCTCCCGCTTTCTCGTCAAACGCTTGTGGCGCACGCCGGTTCGAGCGCGATGAAGCCGGGTGGAGTAAACCGAGTTCGCCGGGCTGTCGCCGGGTAATGCGGACGGGAGACTCGACCCAATCGTCTTCGTGAGACTGGTGTCCATGACGCCTGCAACTGTCTGCACTGGCGCAACTTCGCCGGCGCGAACGACGAATCTCCAGGGCGCAGCGCCGATGTAGTTGAACGGATAGCAGGTCACCAGCGTCAGAGTGGCCGCGGCAGTCGGCTTGAGGACTGCGACATCGTCGGGTGAGACGACCTCGACACTCTCGACCCGGTAGCGATAGTCTCCCCGAGGCGTTGCCAGAGCGATCGTGTCCCCTTGATGAACCGCCCGCAGCTCGCGGAAGACGGTGTCGCGATGACCAGCCAGCGCCACATTCCCGGCCTCGCCAGGCAGAGCCGTACCCGGAACGTGGCCTACGGCTACTTCGAGGACCTTATTGTCGTCACCTTCCAGGACAACAGAGGAAAGCCTGAGTCGCGGAACGGTGATGCGGCCCACCAAGGATCCTTCCGCCATCCGTTCCCCTCCGCCGGAAGGATGGAATCCTGTCATGCGATTCCATAGGCGTGCCGCCACGTTCATGAGGAAGCCGCCGGTGGATGCGGAGCGGCGATGCCTAATCTGATCGAGCCGCCAGGTTTCGTAGGTCTGATAGAAGTGGGCTTCGCTCACAACATAAGAGCAATAACTCAGCGTCACCAGGCCCACCGCGAGAAGGAGAACCTGAAGGATGCGAAGGCATAGGCTCCGCCGCCTGCCTTGATTCAGCTTGGAAGGACGCAAGTTCATCGCGAATCCCCTCCACCGCCGGAAGGCGGAGCTTCGCGGAGCGCCGTTTTCGCGGCAGACTCCGGCGCGGCGAGATAGCCGGAGCGGGTGCGCACCCTCAGTCTTCCGTATCCCGGAGCGCGAACCACGACTCGAACCGAGTGGTATCCCTGCCCAGCGGTATGCTCAGGAATGTAACCCAAGGTGTACTGATGGCGAATGTCGCCGGCGATTTGCCGGCTGACGTTCTCCACCTCGGCAACGGACTGGGGCAAGTAGGCTTTGCCCCCGGTGACCCGGGCAAGCCGCCGTAGGACGCCGGGATTCTGGTCCGCCTCGCTCGCATCAAAGAGGCCCACCGTGTAAATGGTGGCACTCGAGCGCTCCGCCAGCGCCAGAACCTGACGCAGGCTGTGACGGCTGGAGTTGTCTCCGCCGTCGCTGACCACAATCAGAGCTTTGTGATTGAGGCTACTGCGGCTCAAATGTTCCAGTGCCACGGCAATGCCGTCATACAAGGCGGTCTTGCCGCGAGCCGTAATGTCAGTCAGGGAACGCATGAGTTGGCTCGTATCACTGGTAAAGGGGGACCCGCCCTGGAGTCCCAGAAAGACGGTGTCGTTAAAGTAGACGATGAACATCTGGTCCTGCGGGTTGCTGGACTTGGCAAAAGCGGCCGCGGCCGCCACGACTTCGTTCTGTTTAGGCGCCATGCTCCCGCTGTCGTCCACCACGAGTCCCACAGCAGCCGGCACATCTTCGCGATCGAACACGGTGATTTTCTGCGGCCGGCCGTCGTCAAGCACCATGAAGCTCCCTTGGTTCAGATTGGACACTGTGTGTCCCTGCCGGCCCGTGACCGTCACCGGTAGAACGACAAGGCCGACTTGGACTGAAATCGTGTACTCGTCCGAGGCTTGTTGCGGCGGTCCGGACGCAACGCCCGACAGGCAGGTCAGTAGCGCCATCAGCGCGACCGAGGCGCGATGGCGCATGCTCCGGGAATCGAACCTCTTGATGTTGAACAACGGGAACATCTTCGAATGTTCGCTTTCGTCACCTCCCGCAGCCCTTCGCCCTGGCACAGCACCTGCGTGATCCAGCGCCACGCCACCTGAGGCATCGGCTCCCCTCCCCGGCCGACGTGTCTGGTAGAGCGGAGTGCCTGGCGCCGGAGCCCGGCGCCAGGCGGGAATAGCGAGCGAGGGTCAGCGAGGGACTCGCCGCCTTACGACGAGTTCAAGACCTCCCGCCATCGCCAAAGAGAGAAGCCCGATAAGTCCGATGAGAGGAATCGGGCTCGCAGTCTTGGGAAGGCTGCTGGGAGTCGGCGATTGTTCGTCCGAGTTATCTGGCGCTTGCTCCGCCTGAGGCGCCGGCTGCTGCGGCTGAGCCTGGGTCTGGGGTTCCGGAGTCGGCGCAGGCTGTGCCTCCGCCATCTCGGCAGGTTGCTCCGGCTCATTGTTTGCGGTTGACGCCGGCTCGGCCGCTGGCGCCGGAGTAGGTTCCTCCGCCGCGCTCTGTGACGTTTCCGCCGCCGCAGTACTCGTCAACGCGGCGGGCCGAATCGGGAATTCCTGGCCGTAAGTATCGCCAGGGTAGAACCACTGTTTGATAGGCAGGCCGTCGGCAGGTAAGGTTCCCGAAGCGGTCTCGCCCGATGCCGACGTCTCCGCGAACTTGATCACAGTGTGGTCCGCAGGCTGCAAACGAAAGGCGGACATCGCCAGGACGGTGGCGTAGAGGTGATTCTCGTCCTGATTGAAGATTTGAACGATGTGGCGGTTTCCGGCGCTGTCCGCCAGCTTGAAGACATAGGTGCCGGCAGGAAGCGTCGTGTTGGAGACCTTCACCGGGCCGCTGAATGTGAGGATGGTTTTCTTATTCCACATGTCCGCGTGGGCGGACGGAACAAACATTGGGCAAAGGAACGCGAAGCAAAGCAGTACGGTTACGAGATGGAGTTTCTTTGTCATCATTCTTTCGTCCTCGCATTTCTTAAATTGATCGGGGCTTGATCCCCGAGGTGAGACGCGAAGGCAGTCTCAGAACAGAAGAGCTTGACTTGCACCGAGTCTCACTTGTTCAGTTAGATGCCTCGACCGCCGACTGGCGGTTAGCAAAAGTTCATCCGGCTAGGCCGATATCATGTAGCAATTTGAAATCATTGGTGTTATCGCGCCCGGGTGGTTGGTCAGTTTGACGGCACTCTTAGGTGGAATCGTGCTCGCCAGGATTGATCTGGCGTCGGATTTGAAAGGTCGAACAACGTGAAAATGGACACAGTCGAGTCGGTGCGTCGGTGTTTCAGGCCACTTCCCTAATGACCCTACCTAACGGTCGGCAAACCTCGACATTCTGGCGAGAAACCTCGATGCCGCGGCAGGAGACGGAAAGACGTCGCCATATCGGTGAAGCAATTCCCTTTCCAGTTCCTCGATCGTCCTCCCGCCGTCGAAGGTACTGAGAAGAAATTGAGCCGCCTCCCCTTGCCTGGAGAGCTTGGGCTTGTAGATAGACGCCGGCCGCGAAAACCCGGCATGCAAGGAAGAAGATCCCCAGAACGTTGAATGATCGAACTTCTTTGTCTGTGTGCCGCGGCCTTTCCCGGCGTCAAGCCGGGCGTCCGCCTCGACTTGCCATCGCCACACCGCGCCATCATTGCAAGTTACCGTCACGCGCACTGTGTCGCCGGGAGCCAGCGCCAAAGGAGTCTCAAGCGGCAGGAAACTCTGTGCCCACTCAACGTTGGGAGTGACAGGAGAATTTGAAAAGGTAATCCCCGGTATCAGTTCTGTGACGGTCCAACCGCAGAGGCCATGCAGGACTCCCGCCCGGCTCGCAATACAAATTGCCACGCCTTTCACGTACGTGCCTTCCATCTCAGAGAAGGAGAGCCGCACCAGTGACGCAGGTTCACCCAGAAGATTGGGAGACTTCAGCTTGACGGGATACGCGTTGTTGGCCGCCAAGGTCCTGACGGGCGAGAAGTCGAAACCGTAAAGATCTTGCTTCCAGGTGTCGACGGCATGGTAAGCCTCGGAGGTCTCGACGGGTGCGATGAATAGCTCCAGGGACCGCGGCATAACTTTCCCGCCCTCTCGCAGGAACCGGCGTTTGGCGTCAAGCAGCGAGCCGAGCACGCCTCCTTGCAGCCCGAAGGTCTCGCCCGTCTCGGTCACAATGACATCCACTGGTTCGGGAAGCGACACGTTATACGAAAAGTCGTTCAGGAAGACAATGCGGTCTCGGAATCCGTTCCTCTCCGAAACTCGTTGAGCCAGTTCGATGGCCGGACTCGCCTCGACGGCATAGACCTTTCGCGCGCCGGCACGGCACGCAAAGAAAGCCAGGATGCCCGTGCCTGTTCCAACATCCAGCACCACATCACCCGGCCGTACGACTTGCGCAATGGCCTTCTCATAGCTCTCCGTGCGGCCGCGGTCGCCAAGCAGGAAAGCGTGGAAGCGATAGAGTTCGGCCTGGTCAATGGTATTCATGGATGGCCTTCGCAGAGCCTGATATGAGCGCTATCGGTAGACGTGGAGGCATCAACCGTATTCTCCGCGACGACGATGGCCTCGACCGCGCCGTGGTGCGGTCGGATGTCATGTTAGGAGCCGTCGCCAGCCAAGTCAACACGGTGGCAAGCCCGTCGCAATGTCCTCGCCCTGGTTGCGAAGGGTCGATAGTCATGATAGAGGAAAGACGCTATGCCGCCGACAGGGGTAACGGAACGTGCCAGCAGGAGTCGCCCGCCTATTCCGATCGCCGCTCTACTCAGTTTGTTTGCCTTCACGGTCTGCTATTCCCGTTCGTTCATTCTCCCCAAAGTCCCGCTCCTCCCCGGAGGAGACCAACTCAGTTTCGTGAGCGCCGGAAGTAGAATCGTTGCCGGCGAGTTACCCTATCGCGACTTTTTCGAGAAACTCCCGGTCGGCACAGACCTAGCCTACGCTCTGCTCATTAAGTGGTTCGGACTTTACAACTCGATCCCCGGTCTCGTGATGGCCTTCCTGGCAGCCGCAATCGTCCTATTGATGACGCTAGCTGCAGGACGTCTCATGCGTGGACCTGTTATCGCGCTTCCCGGACTGCTGCTGGTGGGCTTCGTTCTTCTCGGATCACTGGACGCGACGCATCACTGGTTCAGCACGCTGGCCGCTTTGGCGGCGATGCTGGTACTGCTCGATGGCGTGACGTTGCCGCGCGTCGCCGCGGCAGGCGCGCTTTGCGGACTAGCTGCCTGTTTCACTCAGACTGCCGGGGCAACGGCGGTCGCGGGCTTTGTCATTTACCTTGTATGGAAGACGCGGCGGAACGGCCTGCCAGCGCGCGAGTGGCTGCCCAAGTGTCTGCTTTTGTGCGGAGCGGCGGCAGGCGTTTTCGCTGTTGCCAATACATACTTCATCTGGGCTGCCGGTCCCGGTCATTGGTTGTTCTGCACCGTCATCTACCCATTTCGATATTTTCGCGTCCCTGCCGTTAACAACTGGCGTGTCGTCGAATATGACTTCCAGTGGCATCCCGCTCTCAGCCGATGGATCTCTTTTCCGTTTATGTATGCCACGGTGCCGCTCGTCTACATCATCTTTGCTTTCTATTCGCGTGAGCGCCGGAAAAGGTTTCCGCGCGAGCCCTGGGATCAACTGGTCCTGGTCGTATTGACGGGTATCGCACTGTTCATCACGATTGCGTCCGCGCCGACGGTAAAGAGGCTTTCCTACGTCAGCCCACCGGCCATGATTCTTCTCGCATGGCTGCTCGATAGACCCGGTAAATCCGCGGGCAGGCTGAAGGCCGTGTTGGGCGGGCTAGCCGTTGGGTTGGCGATTGCCGCCTCGATTCACACTCAAACGCGGTGGCGAGCCTACCTCGATCTTCCGGCGGGCCGAACGGCGTTCTCAGATCGAGTTGAGTATGATGAATACGGCTGGATGCTCGCCCATACTCACCCTGGTCAATACTTCTTCGGCATGCCGCCCATGCTGGTCCCCTTTCATCTGGTCAGCCCGACGGCGGTTGAGGGCTTTGATACTTCCGACTACACGCGCCCGGAGTGGGTCGTGGCCGGCGTCCAGGCGCTGCAAATGCATCCGCCGCCGATGATGGTGCTGAACAACGGGAAACAGTATCTCTTCTCGGCGCATCCTCCCTCCGACCACAACGGTCCCTTTCGAGACTTTTGGGTCCAGAACTATCGGCTGACGCAAACGTTCCCGAACGGCGACGAGGTCTGGGAGAGAATCGAGTCACCGCGCGGCACGTCTTCGTCCTTGCCTGTCGCGACCCATTAGATCCGCTCAAAACGTTGCGAAGACTCACGCGCGGCGCAGGGTCTCACTGCGGCCGGCTCAGTCAGTTTCTTTGCCAGATCTGGTCGCCGTTCGAAAACGTCTTGGCAAGATGGCAGCAGCGCTGAAGGTAGGCGTGGAGCGGCTCCACGTGGCTGCGACCGCGGATGTGCGGGAGCGGCCGGTCGAGACCGGAGTACCACAGAATCCAAGGTACCTGCTTCGCCTCGAGGTCGTTGACCAGCCGCTCGACTTGCTCGGGACGTGTGTAATCAGAGGCGGTCACGAAGGGGATCTCCGACGGCTCGCGAAGTCCGAGCGCAAAGCAAGCCAGGGTGTCGCCGAAAAAGTAGTCCCCAGTTTTGACGTGGGTGCGAATCCAGTCGAACCGTTCGAGCGACCCGCGGTCGAGATACGCGGTGTGGCCGGTCGGCAGGTCAAGCACCGTTCGCCAATGAGTCTGGCGATAGATGGGCTCAACGATCAGCAACGCCAAGGCCGCTACCCAAAGCAGGCGCACCAACCAGCGCTCCAGCCATCCGGGACGAGTCGCGAACCAGGCGAGCAGGATAAAGGCGGGCGGCGAAACCGCACAGAGTCGCGAGTAGCCTGGAGAAGGCGCGACACTCAGAAACAGGAACAGCCCGGCGAGATTCACCAGCATCAGGCGGTCCCAAGGCTCGCCCGAGTCCCGGCGTTGCCGCCAGTAGCGTACGAAGAAGAGCACGTACACAAGAGGAAGCAGAGCGTTGATCGCGAACCATATCCCCATCTCGATCAGCCTCGGCCAAGGAGCGAAGTGGGGGGGCGGGCCTAAGTAGGCTCGCCAGTTGTTGTACGGCTCGGCGGGATAGTATTTCAGGACGAAGGTGACCGTGCAGTACCAGAATCTCTCGAGGCCGGCCTTCCAAACGAAGTACGCGTTCGAGGCCAGCGTAACGATGAGGAACGGTCCCGACAAGCAGCCTTCCTGGACAAGGAGCGACTTCCAGCTCGCACGCCGCTGGCGCCGTTCCCAAATCAGGTACGCCGCAAACCCGAGCATCGCGCCGGCGCCGCGCGATTGGGTGAACCACACCGCGAGGCCGCACAGCGCGCCGGCGGCCGCCAGTCGGGTCCGGCTGCGGCTCTCCATCAACACCGCGAGCGCAGCCATCACAGCGAACGTGCTGTACCAATGGTGAGTGCCGTCGAGCAGGCTTTGAAACGGAAAGGTGAGAAAGAGCAGGCCAGCAAGGTAGGCTGGGGCGCCCTTTACCACCTTGGCGGCGATCAGGGACACTACCCAAGTCAACGCCACACCAATGAGGACGAGCGAGGCGTCAGGAACCCAGGCGTGAGGACCGAAGACGCTGAACAGTGCAAAATAATAAGTGTCAAGGCCCGGAAACACGAACTCAAAGAAGTCGCGATAGATAAGCTCGCCCCGCAACATGCGAGTCGCTTCGTCGAGGAAAATGGACTGGTCGCCCCAGGTGAACACGGGGGTAGCTGGGAGAATGAACAGGTGGAGGTAAAGAAAGACGACACCCACCGACACGATCACCGCCAAAGGGTGGCGCATCAAGGAGCGGCCGACCGGTCCATATCGTTCCTCCACCCCCAAGTGTTGCGATCGGCGGGGACGAGCAGCAGCGGACTGGAGACTGGGGTCTGACACGACGTGAGAACCGGGCGAGTATTATCGGGTGGTACTCCCTCTTCACGCAACGACAAGTTGGCTGACGCGGCGTTCAGAACCGAACGGATCTCACGACCGGGAAACCAAAGTCAAAAAGAGAAGGTGGGGGCCGCCCCGCTTGCGCGGGGCGGCTGAGTTTTGAGGGGTGGGGAATGAAGACTTATGAATCAGTTCACGGTCAAGCTCACGGTTGTCGAATGGCTCAACGCGCCGCTTGTCCCCGTAATCGTCAGCGTCTTGGTTCCGGTCGGCGTCTTCCTGGCGGTGGATACGGTCATCGTCGACGTCCCGGAACCAGTCACTGAACTCGGGCTGAAGCTGGCGTTCGAGCGCGAAGGCAGCCCGCTGACGCTAAGGCTGACAACGCCACTGAATCCGCCCGAGACTGCCACCGTCACCGTAGTGCTCGTACTCGATCCGCGCCTGACACTCAGGGAGCTGGGAGAGGCGGAGATCGAGAAATTGGCGTTGGAGACGACGAGGGTCACGGTGGTGGAATGCATCAACGCACCGCTAGTACCCGTGACGGTCACGGTGTAGCTGCCGGTCGGAGTCGAACCCAAGGTGGTCACGCTCATGGTCGATGAGCCTGAACCCGTCACGCTGGTGGGGCTGAAGGTGGCATTGGCACCCGACGGCAATCCGCCCGCATTGAAGCCGACGACGCCGCTGAACCCGTTGAGCGCGCCAATGCTCACGGAATACGTTGTACCGTTACCCGGCATCACGGTCCGCGAGCCGGGAGTGGCAGAGATCGTGAAGTCGGGCGGCGGATTCACATTGAGCGTGGTTGTGGCGGAGTGACTAAGGGTGCCGCTCGCGCCCGTCACAGTGAGGGTGAACGCACCTGTCTGCGCCCCTGCTACGGTCGACACCGACAAGGTGGGCGCGCCCGAGCCGGGGAAAGTCACGCTGGCCGGACTTAAGGTACCGCTCGCCCCCGTGCCGAATCCGCTGACATTCAGGCTGACCGTTCCCGTGAATCCGTTGAGTGCAGTCACGGTCACGTTGTAGCTCGTGCCGCTGCCCTGAACCACGGTTTGCGAGCTTGGACTCACCGCGACGCTGAAATCGGGGGTGGTCGAACCGCAATTGGGAAACTTGAAGGAAGCGATCTGAGTCGCCCAATTGAAGGAGCCGTTGAAGGGCAGGTACTCGTTGGTGTAGTAGAACGTGCAATCGCCGACCGGATCGACCGACATGGCGCTGTAGTCACCCCAGCGGCTGAGGCCACCGGTTTGCGAGGCTGTGCCGGTGAGGATGCTGTTTTCCGTCTCAAGCGTTCCGAGAGGATCCGTAGGTACGCGGCCCGTGTAGCGGATCGAGGGGAAAAGACTGCTCGAAGAAGCACTGTAGCCGACGGCGATGTCGCCCGACTTGTCCATGGCAATGGAAGGCATCCAGCGATAGGTCGAGTCGGGCGAATAGCTGCCCTGTTGATAGACGGTGGGATTCGAGCCCGGGCTGCGAATTTCGTACCAGCGCACTGCCGAGACGCCGCTACCATTGTCAACCGAGTGGCTGACGACCAGCGCTTCATGGTCGCCGAAGTTACGATAGGCGAGGCGATACATCAGCCGGTCGCCCAGGGAGTCGAGCTGCTGGTTTGTCCCCGGCTGCGGGACGCACGTCGCACCGCCGCAAGCTTCGTTAAAACCCGCCGTCGTAATAAAGGTAGGACCCGTGAAGGTCGAATTGGCGGGATTAGCAAAGTCCACGTGGAATGCGTACTCGTCAAGGGTGTTCAACGACCCGAGGTCGATAAAGTAGTTTGGGGAACCCGCGGGCGGTGCGGTTGAGCCGTCGAGGTCCGACGGCATGAAGCTGAATTCCGAATTGTTCGTAAAGCACTGCGCCGTCGCTGCCGTGCCATTCAGCATGGCATTACGGTCGAACGCGCAGGCGTAGGCGCCGACGTAACTGTTGCCCTGGAAGAGGTTAAACGAGCCGTAGTAGGCGTCAGGCCAGACAGCGATCTTGGGGTAGTCGGGAAAGTTCGGCATCGAGAACGAGTAGCGATTGTAGGTGCCGGTAGCGTCGCTCGTGGTTGACACCGCGAAGCAGATGCGGTAAGGCGATGTAAAGACGGGTTGCATCATCACCCATCGGTTGGCAGCCTTGTCGTACTGCGCGATGGGATCGCCGCTGTTTTTGCTGGCACACTGCGAGTCGGCAAACCCGGCCCAGAAACTATTGCCGGCGAACGGTCCTTGGACCAGAGCTCCGTTTGACTTGTTGTAGACGGCGTACTCGACATTGACCCACTGTACGTATTGGGTGGCTCCGACGGCGCCGTTGGTATCCGGCGGCGCGAAACCGTTGGCACCCACTCCGCCGAAATTCAGCAGTCCGGTCGTGCCGACCAACGGACCGGAGCTCGACTGTATGACCGAATCCGCAGGGCCATGCTGCGGCTGGTGCTCGCGCTTCAGCCAGTTCACGCTGTGTGGCGGGCCGCCTCTCGGCGCCGGACGGCCTAATTGGCTCATCGGACCCGCTGTGTCGTGAGCGATCTCCTGCCATACATCGGGATAAACTTGAGTCTGCGGAGACTGCTGTCCGCCGACGCGATGTCCTGAAAACACAAGTCCGATCACCACAACTGTGGCGATTGTCGCAAGGCTTGCAAGCTTTTTCGTCATCTCGAGTGAGCTCTCCGGCGCTGGGACGATTTGATCAGGAAAACCTGGTTCGCTTCTTGGCGTCTCGGGGCATCATTGCGGCGGCACATCCACGACCGGCTCCGGCACTACTGATGATTCCCTTCCCGCGCTGCCGAGACACCTTTTAGAAACCGAGCCTCATAAGGCAACCCGAATTCCAAATCTCGCTCTGCCTTAACATCGTATACAAGCCGATAGCGAGCTGAGAAATGTGGCCGGTTACCGTTGTCCTCAGATCAGCTATTCTACTCAGCTTCAATGACTTGAGGAGTTCTGAGCCAGGCTCTGCTTCAACCTGACTTAAGCGTTGGCTATTTCGTTCACATCCTAACGCGAGGGTATCCTGTCTTATATCGGCTACAGTGTCCTTCGGAACGTTGAAGCTGGCGGCGACTAAAGTCACCCAGCGGCTCGTTACCACCCTGCTTCATGAACCTGATCGTTATGTACTTGTAAGTCTACACCTAAACCGGACCCTCTCAGGGGCGGGACACCTTTGGTGTTACCACCGAGCTGTTCAAGACGGGAATCGCCCTGCGAGACGCCACCTCTACTCCGTTGATTCCAGGACACCTCAACGAAATATCCCTCTTTTGCCCTACAGGCCCCTCCGGTGTCAAGACCACTTGCGACCGGTCGGGAGCTGCATGGAGAGTCAGTTGCTAGAACTCCCTAACAGCGGGAAGACCCGATTTGTTCCGGGTTGGGGGGCAGGAGGTTTCAAGCCATGTCAGCTTGCCTTTGTTCGGCCAGACGGCTATTTACCCGGCTCCACCAGGACGACTCAGGTCAGGATACGATCGAGTATGCCCTGCTTGCGTTTCTGATCGGTCTTGCCGCCGTAATCGGTGAGCGCGTGATCGCCAACAGCGTCAACACCGTCTTTATCGCACTCGGCAACAAGATGAGCGTGCCGGGAGTCTAGAGCGATTACACCTCGAAGCTTCTTGACTCTTAGGTGGCGCTGGTCCATGCCCTCCTGCGTCACCGCAGCATAGGTGTCGCCCCATCCTGATAGAGCCTGACGCTGTGGTCGGCGGCGGCGAGCACGTCGCGCACGTCAAATCCCTTCCGATGGTCCGCCACGCCGTAACTGAGCTCGAGAGGGTAACCAGACTGGCCCGCATGGACGCGATTTTCGGAGTCGGCGCCCTCCAGCAACCGGCGAATCGCCACCAGGGCGCCGTGCTTGCTTGTCTGCGACATGACAACCATGAAATGGTTCTCGTCGAAACGCACCACGACATCGGTCGGGCGCAGGTTCTTTCTGAGTAGACCGGCCACCGCCTTGAGCACCCTTTCCTTTTTCCCGTAATCCGCGCCTGCCGCTGGCTCTTCCAGATTCTCCACCTGGATCTTCAGAAACGTCAGACTCGAGCCATGCCGCTCGGCGCGGCTCACCTCTCGGACGAGGATCTCATCGAGGTAGCGCCGGTTAAACGCCCCGGTCAGCGGATCGATGAGCAGAAGCTTCTCCAAAGCGTCGCGCCGCACAAGCTCGCCCTGCAAACCGAGCCGTCGAGCGGCCCATCTCTGCCCCTGGCGGAACGTGAGGAGACTCAAGAGCACACCGAGTCCCAGCAGCGCGGCTAAGCCGTACCACGCGCGCGCAGCGGCGACGTGCAACTGGACCCCGGGGACCAGGTCCGGCGTGAGCAGTAACCCCAGTCCCAGTCCCGAGAGCAAGAGGAGAATCACCGCGGCGGCGCGCGACAGAATCAAGCTCTTGCGCTCAAGCCCCTCTATCTGGTGGTCGATAACCTCGGTGGATTGTGGCTGGTCCATTTGACTCTACGGGGGAGTCTGGCTATTAGCTAGTACACTGACTCCCTTATCTATATCGGCAGTTGGAGACCACAAGAAGAGGCAGATTACCGGGAGGGCGGATTTTCGAGACCGGTTCCCTTTCCGAATATGCGGGCGTACAGTTTCCGCTGCTGCTCGAGTTGCAGGTCGTAGACCCGTCGATGGTCCGGCACCGGATGGAACGCCTGACCCAGGCGGGCCGACACACCGCCCACGTCCGCAATAATCCCTAGACGCTCGAGTGACAGGAGGGCCGCGCCGCGCGCCGAGGCTTCGTGCTCGAGACAGGTGACGACACGTCGTCCCAGCGCGTCGGCCATCATCTGAGTCCACGCCCGTGAATGCAGCAACGCGCTGCCCGAAGCAACGACCTCGCGCGGTTCGCCAAAACCTGCGGTCATCAATTCTTCGATCTCGCGAAAGCGCAGCGCCACGGACTCCAGGGCGGCGCGCAGGATCTCAACGCTGCTCGTGTGGGTGCTCAAGCCGCAGATCGCCGCACGCGCTTCGGCCCGCCAGCCCGGCGAACGCTCGCCGGCGAAAAACGGCAGCAGGGTGAGGCCGTGCGAGCCGGGCGGCATGCCGGCCAGCTTCGCCTCGATTTCATCGTCGCTCGACGGCAGCGCCAGGTTGCGCTTCATCCAGTCATAGACTCCGCCGCCGTTCGAAAGCGCCCCACCCAGCAGGTAGCGTTTGCGGTCGACCCGGTAGCACCAGAGACCTTCGGGAATCCCACTGGGAGCCGTTTCGCTCACGACGCGCATCGCGCCGCTCGTCCCGACCATCAACGCGTAGCGATCCACAGTCGTACAACCGCTGCCGACGTTGTTGCAGGCTCCATCGCCCAGGGCGGGATACCAGGGAATCCCGTCGAGCAACGGCCAACGCGACCGGTAATCCACGCGCAGGTTCGAGGCCGGACGATCCATCTCGTCAACCGGTGCAAGCTGAACAGGTTCAATCGGCAAGGCGCCAAGGAGTTCGCCGTCGTACCGGTTCTCGCGCTGGTTCCACAGTCCCGAGCCCGACACCATCGAGGTCGAGCACGCAGCGGTGCCCAGCAGCTTCAGATAGAGATACTCCCCAACTGACATCCAGCGGCGCGTCGCTCGGAACGCGCTGGGGTTTACCTCCGAGAGCCAAAGCAGCTTTGCTGGAAGATAACTCGCGTGCAGAATGCAGCCCGTACGCTGGTGCTGCTGGCGAGCATCGATGCGCTCGCCAAGCTCGAGTGCCGCGGCGGAGCTGCGCGTGTCGAAGGGGTGGAGCACCGGCGTGGTCGGTCGTCCGTCGGCGTCTACACCCAGCACGTTGTGCCAGAACGTACAGCACGCCACGGCGCTCGGCCGCAATCCTTCGACGTTCAGCCGTTCGTGGATGGCATCAATGCCTGCCACCACCAGCGCTGCAAGCCGGTCAGCGCCGACTTCGACGCCGCCGTCCGCCGTTGTCTCGACCTCGTAGCCAAGGTGCGCTCCAGCACCGGGGCGTTCGTGCCCGAGTCCCTCGAAAAGCAAGGTTCGAACCGAGGACGTGCCCACGTCGATGCTGACGACCGAAGCCTCTGGTGCATCTCCCTTGGCCATCTTGGGCGCCATCCTAACATGCAGATCAGGCGATCTATCCGGTTATGTTTGAAGGTGAACGCTTTTCGAGCTATGCTGGACGGTCAACAACGCCAATCACCCCTCACGAGGGAGGCCTTATCATGAGCACGCCGGCGCATCGGAAGACGGAAAAGGGCGAAGCGCGAATGAGCCGCGAGGAAATCCTGCGGAAGAACAAGCAGTACATCTTTTCCTGCGTCACCAACTTTTACACCGATCCCCTGGTGGCCGACCACGCCAAGGGCCAATACGTCTGGGACAGCGAGGGCAATCGCTACCTCGATTTCTTCGGCGGCATCCTGACCATCAGCGTCGGTCACGCCAACCCCAACGTTACCGGCAAGATCAAGGATCAGATCGACCGCCTGCAACACGCCTCGAGCGTCTACCCGACGGCGCAGGCCGTCGAGCTCGCCGAGAAACTGGCCCAGATTACGCCCGGTAAGATCCAGAAGAGTTTCTTCACCAACAGCGGCACGGAGGCCAACGAAGCCGCGGTACTGGTGGCGCGCATGGCCACCGGCAGCTTCGACATTGTGGCCCTCCGCCACGGCTACAGCGGACATTCGCAGCTCACGAAATCGCTGACCGCCATGGCGCCCTGGCGCAAGAGCGGCGTCATCAGCGTGGGCGTGAGTCACGCGCTGAATCCCTACTGCTATCGCTGTCCGCTGGGCATGACGTATCCCAGTTGCGGCGTCGCCTGCGCGAACGACGTGGAGGACGTGATCCGCACCGCGACTTCAGGTTCGATCGCGGCATTTCTGGCCGAGCCCATCCAGGGCGCCGGCGGCTTCATCACGCCGCCCAAGGAGTACTTCAAGCTGGTTTTCAACATCGTCAAGAAGTACGGCGGGCTGTTCATTGCCGACGAAGTCCAGACTGGATTCGGGCGCACCGGCAAGAAGTGGTTTGGCATCGAGCACTGGGAAGTCGAGCCCGACATCATCACCTGCGCCAAAGGCATGGCCAACGGCGTGCCCATTGGAGCGACGCTCGCAACGCCGGAGGTCGCTGACGGGTTCAAGGGCCTGACGATTTCCACCTTCGGTGGTAACCCGGTCACCGCCGTCGCGGCGCGCGCCACCATCGAAGTCATCGAGGAAGAGAAACTCATTGAGAACGCCGACAAAGCGGGCAACCACTTCCGCCACAAGCTCGAGGAGTTACAGCAGAAGCACGCCTTGATCGGTGACGTGCGCGGCATGGGGTTGATGCAGGGACTCGAGCTCGTCAAGGATCGCAAAACCAAGGAGCCGGCGCCTGCCGAGACCAATCAGTTCATGGAGCGCTCCCGGTCGAACGGCCTGCTCATCGGCAAGGGTGGACTGTACGGCAACGTCATTCGCCTGTCGCCGCCGCTCAACATCAGCCTGAACGACGTTGACGAAGCCGTCCGCTTGATGGACAAGTCGCTTTCCGAAATGCGCAACTAGGAGAACGAGGCCCCCATGTCCAGCGTAGTACCCGTAACTGAAAGTATCCCCTGCCCCAACTATGTCGACGGGCAATGGGTCACGTCGCGCTCGGGCCAGTCGCTCGAGCGCCGCAACCCGGCGGACGACCGCGACTTGATTGGCCGCGTGCCTTTGAGCTCACGCGAGGAGGTCGACGAAGCGATCGAGGCCGCCTCCCGCGCCTTCCCGGCCTGGCGTGATACTCCGGCGCCGGCGCGCGGTAAAATCGTTCTGCGCGCTGCCCGGCTGCTCGAGGAACAAGCCGAGGAGTTCGCGCGTCTGCTGACGCGTGAAGAGGGCAAAACGCTCGGTGAGTCGCGCGGCGAGATTCAACGCTCGGTCAACATCCTCGAATTTACGGCGGGCGAGGGTCGCAGGTTGACCGGGGAGACGATGCCCTCCGAACTGCGCCACAATCTCGCGTATACCCTTCGGCAGCCGCTCGGCGTAGTTGGCCTGATTACGCCCTGGAACTTTCCCGTCGCGGTGCCGGTCTGGAAGATTGCGCCGGCACTGGTGTGCGGGAACACCCTCATCTGGAAGCCTTCGGAGCTGACGCCTTTCACTTCCCGGCGCCTGGTTGAACTGTTTGTGGCCGCAGGAGTCCCGGCGGGCGTCCTGAACATGGTCCATGGACAAGGGCCCGAAGCCGGCGACGAACTCGTACGGCATCCTGCGGTGCGCGGCATCTCGTTCACCGGCTCCTCTGAGGTCGGCAGCGCCATCTACGCCCTCGCGGCGGTGCAGATGAAAAAAGTACAATGCGAGATGGGCGGCAAGAACCCGGTCGTCGTAGCGGATGACGCGGACCTCGACCTTGCCGCCGCCTCGACCGTCTCCGGGGCCTTCGGCTCGACCGGCCAGCGCTGCACGGCAACCAGCCGGGTCGTGGTGGTCGATTCGGTGGCCGACCGCCTGGTCGAGAAGCTCCGCGAGCGCACCGAGAAGCTCAAGGTGGGCAACGGTGCCGAGCCGGGAATCGACGTTGGGCCCTCGGTCGACGAATCGCAGTTCAACAAGGTGCAGGAGTACGTCGAAATCGGCAAGCACGAAGCGGGCAGCCTGGTCTGTGGCGGGAAAGCGCTGCGCGGCACGACGGACGGCGCGTACAATCATGGTTACTTCACCGCTCCCACCCTCTTCGACCACGTCCAGCCCGGCGCGCGTATCGCCCAGGAAGAAATCTTCGGACCAGTGCTTTCCCTGGTGCGCGCCAAGGATTTCTACGACGCGATCGACATCGCCAATGACATTCCTTATGGCCTGACCGCTTCGATCTTTACCGGCGATGCCAGCCGCGCCTTCGAAGCGGCGGAGCTGCTCGAGTGTGGCATGGTGCACGTCAACTCCCCGACCGTGGGCGGCGAAGCGCATGTCCCCTTTGGCGGAATTAAGGCGACCGGCGTCGGGGAACGCGAGACGGGGTCGACCGCGATCGATTTCTATTCCGAACTCAAGGTCGTCTACGTCGACTACACCGGACGCAAGCGCGACAGCAAGCTCTACTAGTGGCGCGTTTCGCAAAAGGCTGACAGCTTCAAAAGGCAAGGCCCGCCGGTCACAGACCGGCGCCACAGTGGACTTGCCCAAGTGTTCAGCGTGACCGATCTTCGCTATCCCGTGGGAAAGTGGCAGCCGCCCAAAGGGATCGGCGACGCCGGGCGGCAGACGCTGATCGATAGAATCGAGCAAGCGCCCGCCAAGCTCGCTGCCGCCGTCCACGGACTCACGGCCGCACAGCTCGATACACCCTATCGGCCCGAGGGTTGGACGGTCCGGCAAGTTGTACATCATGTACCCGACAGCCATCTGAACGCCTACGTCCGCTTCAAGCTGGCACTGACCGAAGACGCGCCCACCATCCGGACTTACGAGCAGCAGCTCTGGTCCGAGCTCACGGACGCGCGGGTGGGGCCGGTGGAGATTTCGCTCGCCCTGCTCGAGGCGCTTCACCAGCGATGGGTCCTGCTCTTGCGGAGCCTGCAAGGAAAGGACTTCGCGCGGACCTTCCGGCATCCGGAGCTGGGCGTCATGACCCTCGACGAGCAACTCCACCACTACGAATGGCACGGGCGGCACCATATCGCGCACATCACCTCGCTGCGCGAGCGAAGGGGATGGTAGCTGGCTGACGCCGCGCCGGCGAGCCCCGTTTCGGCACTGGGCCAGACACAGTTGACAGCCGCATTCCTTTTGGTCAAGATAGACATTTATGGGCTTGGCTACGAACGCAATGCGAGGTGTTCTGCCGCCCCAATCCGCTGCCTGCCGCCTGGTCGTTCGAACCAAAGAAGGGACGCCCGAGATCCTGGACTTTGTGGTGGCGGGCATTGAGGCTGGGCAGCAGGTTTTTGCGATGGCGGGAGCGTCGCGCCTGAGGGAGCTCGCCCACCACCTGGGTGAGAGCGGCCTCCGGCCCGACACGTTGCTGCGCAACGGCCGTTTGATATTTCTGACCGCGCCCGGCTGCCTTTCAACCATTCTCAAGCCGGGCGAGCAATTCCAGCGCGGGCCGCTGCATCGTAACGGGACGATGTTGCGCTGGGTTTCGGACTGGTCGTGGGCCTACACGAGCGACTCCGCCCTGCCGGCTGTCCAGGAGTACCAGCGCCGCGTCCACGAAGTCGTCCGTTCCCTCACGTCTCTTTCCCTCTGTTCCGTCGACAGCGAGAAGCTGGAGCGTAGCTCGCTGCTCGCCATGCTTGCCGATCACCGGCGCGCCTCCCGAAATCCCGGCGGCAAGTAAGACCCCTCACTCCATCGCCCTGGTTTCAACGCTGTCCTAATGCAGATATGTCCCGGTGAAGTTGGTAGGATTTTGCAGCGCCTTGCCGGTACACGTAGGATCGGCCTTAGGATCGCAGCAGGGAGGCGAATTCTCCTGCGCCGTGTAACCGCACGCCCAGCCGCCAAAATTCGCCAGAGAGTAGGGGCCGGCGAGCGGCACCGCCAGCACGTTGTAATTGGCCGGCGCCGGCACGCTGAGGGTGTAATTCCCCTGCATATCGGTGAGCCCGTCGACGACCACATTGCCGGTGGCCGAGTCGATCGCCAGAACGTGTGCGCCGAAGATCCCCGAGCCGTTGAGCTCGACCGTCCCTTCAAGCGCTCCGGTCGCAGTCGCAAAGCTCGCGCCGGGATACAGGAAGCCGACGCCCATGACGTCGTCAGTCGAGAGGCTCCTTTGCTGGCCGACGCCCACGTCCCCGAAGGGGTACATCACCGAGTGGGCGATGCCGCTGTGGTCGAGCCCGAGCAGGTGTCCGACTTCGTGAGTGGCCACCGACTGAATGTCATAGGCGTTCGCCGGCGTCGGTTGAACGCTGGAAAAGTCCGTGGCGGGATTGAACATGACGTCGGCATCAGCGATACAAGCCGGCTGGTTGCACGTTTTGGTGGTCGTGGTTCCGTTACTGGTGCATTGGTAGTGAGTGGGCGGCGAGCCGAAAACGGTGGCCAGCGTTGTGAAAGCAATGGCGCCGGTAGGAAACCGGATGGCCGACGAGGGCATGAACGAGACAATGTTGACGCAGTCGATGCCGCTCGTTCCCGTGTCAGGATCGCTCAGATTCGTCTGCGGGCCTTCATTGATCGTGAGGTTGGTGGTGACGGGACCGCCTGGCGAAAGCGGTGTGGTGTTCCAGACGGCAAAGGCCAACTTGATAGGCGACTCGATGAGGCAGCCGCTGCCCGAGCCCACCTGCACATTGGATCCGACGCTGCAATTCATTTCCCACGTGACGCTGCTGCCCTGCCACTTCACCGGCGACGGCTGTCCGTTGACGGTGTCCTGCTCGGGATTGAAACCCAGCAGGATCTGAGGATGCCGCGTCGCGGACCGCGCACCCAGCCAGAGAATCCCGGCCGCCGCTGCGACCGCCGCCGAAGTCCAGAGCCGGGAGCCCAAGCACGCAACGGGAGAACGTCGACGCTGCGAGGCCGCTCCAGTCTCGCGCTTCGAGTTGTGAGTTCGGTCGATCATCGTTCACCTCACTCGCACTTGGAGCAGGCTGCCTCCCAGGGATTCCTCCCCAGGCGCCTCGCTCACCGCCGCGAGCGGCACGCGGGTTCTACGCACCCAAACGCTCGTCCAGCGAATCCTCCAGCCGTGCGCCTGGCGCTCGGCTATTCCCTCGACCTCGCTTCCTACAGGAACCACCAGTGTCGGACTGGGATAGGCTTCGATCGTGGTGCGCGCCACAATCGCCAGCCTTCCCACGCCGCGCGACTCCGTCCGCTCGATCCGGACCGCGAGCGTCGATCCGGTGGGGATTACGAGCGGCGATTGCATAGCCGCGCTGAGCTCTTCCTGAAACTGGCTCAGCGCCGCCGTTCCCTCCGTGAGCTTCTTTCCCGCGGGTGCTCCATAGAACACGTTGCCGAGCGGCCGGATGACTCGCTCCTGGTGGGTCGTCGCGTCCTGATAGATGCGATACGCGCCTTCGGACATCCCGACCACCAGGTAGCGTCCCGTGTTGCCCGCCGGCTCGAGGAACAGCACGTAACTCACGTCGGGGCGAAAATGCACCGTCCCCGAGACGTGTTCGGCAAAATGGCCGATCGTCCCGCCCAACTGTTCGACGACCACGGCCGATCCGGGCTGCCCCTTCAGGGCACTTTCGACGGCCAACGTCGTGTAGGTGAAGATCTCCGTATGTTGTTCGTTCCACAAGGTTTCCTGGCTCACCACCCGGCCACGCACGATGGCGGTCGAAGCCTCAGACATCTGCTCCAAGCTCATCTGGACCAATGTGGTCGCACTAGCCGGCAGCGCTGCCCAGCCGGCGACAGCCAGCGCGATCCCAATCAGCTTCACGATTCGGTTCCTGGTCAGCATGACGTCACTCGAAATAGAGTTTTATTGATTCTAAAGGACTTCTTCGGTTCGTTCCTTCATTTCCGAGTTTTTCAACTTCGGCTTTCAGCGGACTGTCTTCAACCGTCACTCGGTAATGGATAGTCCGCCGACAAAGGCGCTCAGTTCGCCCTGCGTGTTACTCACAATAATGTTCCTCGACCCCGCGACGGCCGCGGCGCTCACGCTTACGGTGACCTTCACGCACGGGGTGGTTGCACCGCCATTTCCGCTAGTACAGTTTGCAAAGTCTGAAGTCACAGGTTGTGTGACGGTGACGTCCTTCGGGCCGCTGACGGCGTAGAAGGTACCTGGAACGATTCCGCTGCCTACCAGGAGCAGGGTCACCGAGCTTCCCGGCGACACTTGACCTCCCGTGACACCCGCCGAGTTTCCGATACCCACGGAGCTCAACACGAGCGGCTGCCCCTGGCCATCCGGGTTGGCGTTAAGCGTTGGAACGTGGGTCGCCGGGCCGGCAGTCACCGAGACACCCTGCGGGCCGACCGGCGGAACCACGTAGAAGTTCATGACTGCGGTCTGGCTGGTGCCTGTCTGAACGGCGACTGGATAGCCGACAGCCGGAGATGCTTGCGCAACATCCGAGGCCGCGATTTGAGCGACAAGCTGAGACGAACTCACGAAGGTAGTGGGTGTTGCGGCACCGTTGAACAACACTTGGCTGGATGACGTAAAGGCGGCGCCATTGACCGTGAGGCTGAATCCCCCCACGCCTGCCATTGTGACATCAGGGTTGAGGCTCGCCAGAGCGGGATGCGAGATCGTCACGGTGGCGGAGTCATTCTTCGTCGCATCCGCCTGACTGACGGCGGTCACCATCACTGAATTGCCGGAAGGCACGGCCGCGGGACCGGTATAAAGTCCGGAGCCGGAAATGGTGCCGACGGTGCTGTTTCCCCCGGTCGTCCCGTTAACCTGCCAGGTTACCGCCGTGTTCGCTGTGCCCGTGACCTCTGCGTTGAACTGCTGCTGCGCCCCGGGCGCCACGGTCGCCGTCTTAGGGCTAACCGCGACCGACACCGTAGGGGTCGGCATGGGCGAGGTCGATCCACCGCCACCGCCTCCGCAGCCTGTCAGCAGAGAAAGCAGTGCGGCCGACGCCGCGAGAGGGATGGCTAACCAGACTAGTCGCTTCTTGACACCCAATTGGGGCCTCAACGCTCCTCGACTAGTAACGCGGCGTATTATACTGCTTAAGGCACCTATATGCAATACGTTCTTATATCGTCGAGGTCGTATCCTGGCTTATACCTAGGCTTGGTTCTGCGCTACCCCTGGGCGAGATTCTGCCCCTTCGGAGAAACTCCTTTTGGTTAGCATGCGTCTAAGTGAAGCGACGCGGCCCCGGCACGCGGTAACCAGGCCAGGACGCGTCCGGCGGGTAACAACCCCTTCAGAAACCGTCGGATGGAGGTCCAGTGAAGACGACGACTGCGGTGCTGGCAATGTTAATGTTCGCAGCCGCCCCGGCTTGGGCGGTTCTCGGAGGCTCGGTTGACTCCGTGCGGGCTGACCAGGCTCGCCTTGAAGCAAAACTTCATGTCGCGACCCTGCCGGGCTATACCGTGCACGAAATCAGCCGGGGAGACGGGACGGCGATCAAGGAATTCGTTTCCCCGCTCGGCACGGTCTTCGGCGTGTCGTGGAAAGGCCCCACCATGCCTGACCTCGCTCCCCTGCTCGGGACCTACTACTCGGAATTCCACCAGGAGGTCGCAGGCCGGCGCCATCGCGGACCGGTAGTCGTGCGGACGAAGGACCTGGTGGTGGAATCCGGCGGACACCTGCGCGCTTTCCACGGCCGGGCGTACGTCACGAGCCTCGTTCCCAACACTCTCTCACCGGCGGTGGTGCAATGAAGAAGCGGATAGGACAGACAGCGAAGCTCGGGTGTGCGAGCGGCTGGCTCGTGGTAGTGCCGGTACTGCTTGCGATGATCGGCTGTGGCGGTGGTGGAGGAGGTTCGAACGGCGGCGGTGGAGGTAATCCCCCCCCGCCCCCCGTCAACAACACGCTCGATGTCGAGGTGAACCTCGGTCCGGCGAATAACGACGCGGACGAACTGCTCACCACGGTAACGCTCTGCCTGCCGGGCACCTCCACGTGTCAGACGATCCCCAACGTCGAGGTGGACACCGGGTCTGAAGGACTGCGCCTTCTTGCCTCCCAAGTGAGTCTCAATCTTCCGCAAGTCACCTTGGGCGGCAGCACACCGCTCGGAGAGTGTGTCTCGTTTGCGGACAATTCTTACGTTTGGGGGCCGCTGGTGACTGCCGACATCCAACTGGCGGGAGAGACCGCCTCCTCGGTCCCGATCCAGCTTATCAGCGCGCCTAACTTTCCTAGCGTGCCCGCAGCGTGCAACACGGGCGGCACGGCGGACGACAGCATTGCGGTATTGGGCGCCACGGGCATTCTGGGCGTCGGCGTCTTCCGCCAGGACTGTGGAGCGGGGTGCACTTCTGCGAACGCGCAACTGCCCAAGATGTATTTCAGTTGCCCGGGCTCGAGTTGTTCGGTCACTGCTGTCACTCTGGCACAACAGCTTCAGAATCCCGTGTGGATGTTCCCCCAGGACAACAACGGCCTGCTGATTTCCCTGCCCTCCGTGCCCGATGCCGGCGCGCCCACCGCGTCAGGATCGATGATATTTGGCGTAGGGACTCAGTCGGACAACGCCCTGGGATCCGCGCAGGTATTCACCACCGACACTCAGGGAAATTTCACCGTCACTTACAACGGAAAATCGTACAACACGAGCTACATCGATAGCGGCTCAAACGGCATCTTCTTCCTCGACTCTGCCGCGCTCGGTATCAACACCTGTTCCGGCAACAACACTTCTTTCTACTGCCCGTCGGCGACCACGAACTTCACGGCGATGAACAAGGGGGTCAACGGAACTTCGGGATCGGTCTCGTTCAGTATCGCCAACGCGAACACACTCTTCGGCACCCCCAACTCGGCGTTCAACGATATCGGCGGCCCGAATTCCGGGAGCTTTGATTGGGGACTGGCGTTTTTCTTCGGCCGCAATGTGTTTGTCGGAGTTGAAGGTCAAAGCACCCCGGCAGGGGTCGGACCGTACTGGGCTTACTAGTGTCGGGTTGCTCAAATAAGTGACACACAAGCGGAGGGCAAGGACAGGGTCGGCGAAAGGGCACGACTTCAGTCGTGCCGCCGAAGGTTGCCTCCCACCCACTGCAGGGCCTTCAGGCCCCTGATGAGGCTCAGGCCCCCCAGCGGTTAAAGCCACACTCCTCTTCGGACCCCCTTCGGCACGCCTCTAAAGGCGTGCCCTTTCGCAAACAATTATGTGCCACGTATTTCAGTTACGCGACACTAGTGCCGGCTTTGGAAGGTACTCAGTGCTGAGGTTCGTCCGGCTCCGGCTGAGCCGGTTGATCCGATTCGCCGGGCTCCCCGGGTTGATTGGGCTGATCGGTCAGAGGTGGGATCTGCGGTGCGACCTGCGCGGGGGCATTGGGCTGTGAGGCCGATCCCGTAGTCGTTGACCCCGCCGCGCCCCCGATGCCCGGCTGGTTTCCAGGCTGAGTGCCGGGCGGCATTCCAGGCTGTGTGCCAGGCTGGGCGCCCGGCATGCCGGGATTTCCGGCGACGACGATGCCCAGGAACTCCCACTCGTTGTAGTGCGTCTTCCCATTCAGGACGCGAATCGATTCTTTGGTGCTGCAACTGGCGACGCCGGCAATATACATGCCGCCGCCAAACCCGCTGGTGCCGGAAGAGGAAGAGCTGGACGAGGAAGCGTCGGGCGCAGCATTGGCCTGTTCACACGCCTTGCGAATCTGCTCCTCGAGCTTCTTCTTTTGCTCGTCCTTCTGCTTCTCGGCTTCCTCTTGATTTCCTGAGTTTGACGATGCCCCGAATCCTGAGGAGGTCGAGCTTTGCCCGAAGCCTGTCGCGCCGGCGGGCCCGCTGGTCGCTCCCGAGCCGAAGTTCATTCCCGACCCTGGGCCCATTGCACCGCCCGCCGCTCCCATTGCACCGCCCGCCCCTCCCATGCCGGCAACTCCCGCCGTTTGCTGGGTAAGCGAATCGATAAGTATCCCTGTCGCGTCGGCATGAATAAAGCGCCACTTGCCGCTCCTGACCATCGGATCCTTGAACGCCTGGCGCAGGAAGCGCCGGCCGTTGGTCTTCTTAAGGAGCTCGTCAACGGTAGCCGGATAGCGGTTGAATTGCTGATGGAAAGCTGCGATGGCGCGCGCGTATTGGGCGCCGCGGAAGAGCAGCTCGGCTTCTTTCTCACGTTGCGCTTGGGTTAAGATGCTGGGCATTGCCGCCGTCATGCCAACCAGGAGCAGCGTCACCATCATCATGAGGATCAACAGTGCATAGCCGCGCGCGCCCGTCCGCCCGTTGACCTCGGCAATCTCAGTTAGGGGTTTCTTCGGCTTCATCCTTCAACCCTTGGACGCTAGTCCGGAAACGGCAGCTGCGCTTTCACGTGCGACGCCTGATCCTCAATCGTGACGGCGGTCGAGGTGATTTCGAGCACCTTGTAGTGATCGGCGAAGCTCTGCCCCACCGTGGCCTGGTAGGTCTGCGCCGGGGCTTCAGGCGTATCCGCCGCGTCGGTAAAGAACGCTTTCCTCAGGTCACCCGGCCCCTGCTCGAAGCCGAGCGCCTTGACGGTGATCGGCGGAGGCGGTGGAGGAGGCGGAGGAGGAGGGTTCTTCGCGTCTTCCACGGCCCGTTTTGTCTGCTCGATTTCGGCCGGCGTAGGCCCATAGACAAAAGGATTACGGTCCATCGCAGGTATCTGGCGAAGGTTGAGCCGGCGCAGCGTCTCGAGTTGCACCTCAGGTTCGTAGCGGTTCAGTTCCGAGACAACATTGGACGCCGCCGTTCGAGGGGCGTGCTCGCCGACGCGCGGACTGGCGGGGCGAGAGGGGGCAGACGGGCCGCCCGCGATATAAGGGGAGCGCAACAGGTTAATCAGCAGCGCGACGCACACCACGCCCAGGATCGCTGCCATCACCTTCTGCCGCTGGGTCGACATTTTCGTCATGGCGTCACATACAAGTCCGCCGTCAGACGCATCCCCAGACCGCCGCTCTGCGTCTGGGTAATCGTCATGTTGCGGACCAGGAAGAAGTCGTCAGCCGTTTCGAGCGAATGTGTGAAATTCAGCAAGGAGGAGAACGGCGCGACCACACCCACCTCGACCGCCAGCCGCTCGAGCGGTCCCGTTGGCTTGGAGTCGAGCTTAAAGCTGATGCTACTCAATCGCGCGCCTGACTGGTCGGCAAGCACCCGAACCACGCGCGAGGCTCGGGAGAAAGCTTCACGCCGCCCGGAAACGTGAGTGCTGTAGAAGGCCTTCAACTGGGAGTCCGCCTCCGGCAACATCGTCTGCGACATCTCCAGGCGCTCCACACGGGCCTGTGTCCGCGCGATGCGGCTTTGAGTACTGGCGAGAGAATCTGAGCTCGTGTTGGCGCGGCGTCTCGCCCAAGCGGCGCCGAATCCGAGCGCAATATCCAGCAGCACCAGTACAACGGCGGCGACTTCAAAGAGCGGGATCAGAGTCCGGCGGTCACTTGGCATGCGGGCTCTCTCCTCCCTTCTTGCGGGTCCCCGCGCGACTCGACGTGCCGGCCGGCTTATCTCGACTCCCATCACTTCCCCGGCTGGGCGGCTCGCCACTCGCCTGGTCGCTGGCCGGCGTCTCCTCGACGCCGGCGCCGCCTTGCGGTCCCACATACCGCGCCGTGCAGGTGACGGTCACCTCGCCGGCGGCCGCCGCACCGGTGGCGGCTTGCGGCTGCTCGAACCCCTCGCTCGTAACAACCGGATCGGCAAAGTCAGGAGATTTTGCGAGGTTGGCGAGGAAAGTCTCAAGCGGCTGGGGCGCCTTGCTATTCACCTGAAAACGCACCGCCGAGCCGTCACCCGAACGCGCCAGCGCCACTCCCGAGAGCCGCGCATCCGGCGGCAGGAGATCTGCCACTTTCATCACCAGCACCGTAAACGAAAGCCGCTTCTTGTCGATGAGTCCGTTGATGAACTGCGTTTTCTCGAGCAGGCTGCGAATATCCGGCTGGTCGAAGTCCCGGCGCAGTTCCATTTCACGCTGGATGAGTTTCTGTTCACGCTGCCCGGCGCCGGCCAGCTTTACTTCGAGCCCGCGCGCCTGCCGCACATCCGCCCAGGTGGAATGCGCCAGCCACACCATGACGGCCAGCGCGACGATCGTCGTCGGCACGGCCCAGGCCAAGGCGTAGCGCTCCCGCAAGGTCGGCGCCACAGCGAGATTGAGTTTGATCTTCATGCTTGCTTCAGAACCTCACGTCTAATCCACGTTCGCGAGCAGGCCGGCCAATGGCGCGCCAAAACGTTCGAACGCCGCGCGCTCGGCGGCGGGCAGCGTCGAAGCCAGTTCACCGGCCGGTTTCAGGACGCGCGGCGCTCCGCCGATGGCGCGTCCAACCTCCGCCGCCAGCTCCAGCCCGACCGTGGGCCGGCCGCACAGCCACACTTGACGGACGTCGACCTTCAAGTGGTCGCGGGCTGAGGCGGCGGCACGCGCCGCCTCCGTCGCCACCGCGTCCGCCAGCGCTTTCGGAGCCGTCTCGATGATCTCGCGGGTTCGCCAGGAGCAGACCCGGCTTTGCTCCACAACCACCGTGGTCACCCAACCGCAGCAGACGTTGACCAGAAGCTGCCCCGTGCTCTCAATGGGCAACAAAGGCAGAAGCGCCGCGGTGGACGGAAGAATGAGGCCACCGGTCACTCCCTTGTGCGCCGCCTCGTACTCGCCCAGCACGGAGTTTGCCGCGGCAATCGCCAGCACTTCGCAACTTGACCCCGCGGACCGCGACACCTGGTACGACAGTCGCGCGTCCTCGGGCGCGAACGGCAGGTGTTCCTTCATCCTCCAGCGCACCAGCGACGCGAATTCACTCGCGTCGTCGGGCACCGTGTCGAAGCTCAAAACGGCGGCTCGAATCGTGCCGTCCGAGACCAGCAGACCGCTTCGCCCACTGCCATCGCCAACGGCTCGCGTCACGTTACCGAGCGCGCGCCGCAGCGCCGGCTCATTGGCGACGTTGGCGCGACCGGGATGCGGGTTGAGAGCCCCGGGCGCGAGCTCCGCCATCTCCATGCGCCGCACCTGGCGGTGAGCCACGTCCAGGCGCGCGGCGACCACGAAGTCGGGCTGCACTTCGATCACGGTCGAAGGCAGCTCGAAAGCCGCCGTCGTCAGAGCCGCCAGGGACGCCACTCTTCCTTTGAGAAGGTTCCAGTTCATGCTGTCAGATTCGGCGGCCGCCCTGCATGCGCCGGTGGCCGGGCGCCCGGTCACTCGACGAACGTGACTTTATTAATCTCTTTCAGCGTCGTGACGCCCTGCCGCAGTTTTTCGAGCGCCGACTCGCGCAACGAGACCATACCCTCCTCGTGCGCCGCGCGGCGAATCTCGGAGCTCGGGCGCTTGTCAAGAATCAACTCACGAATGCGGTCGGAAAGCGCCAGAAGTTCCCCGATGGCGGTGCGTCCGCGGAAGCCGGTCTGGTTACACTGCTGGCAGCCCGTGCCATCGTAGAAGGTCACGTCTTTCCAGACTTCGGGCGGGAGTGCCGATTCCTCGAACATCTCCCAGGGCGGCTCGGTGGGACGCTTGCAGGCTTCGCAGATCACACGTACCAGGCGCTGCGCCAGGATACAGTTGAGCGCCGAGACAAAGTTGTAGGGCTCGACGCCCATGTTCAGGAAGCGGCCCAGCACGTCGACCACGTTGTTGGCGTGCACGGTGGTGAACACCAGGTGTCCGGTGAGGGCCGACTGGATGGCGATCTGCGCCGTCTCGTTGTCGCGAATCTCGCCCACCATGATCTTGTCCGGGTCGTGGCGCAGGATGGAGCGCAGTCCACGCGCGAACGTCAGACCTTTTTTCTCGTTCACGGGAATCTGCGTGACGCCGCGGATCTGATACTCGACCGGGTCCTCGATGGTGATGATCTTGTCTTCCTCACTCTTGATTTCAGAAAGCGCGGCGTAAAGCGTGGTGGTCTTGCCGCTGCCGGTCGGACCGGTCACGAGTACCATGCCGTAAGGCTCGCGAATAAAGCGGCGCAGACGGCGGAGTTCGCGCTCCGAGTGCCCGAGCACATCGAGGCGAAGCTGGCGGAAGGTTTCGCTCAGCGACTCCTTGTCGAGGATGCGCAGCACGGCGTCCTCGCCGTTGATCGACGGCATGATGGACACGCGGAAGTCGATGGGGCGGCCGCGATAGCGCACGCGGAAGCGGCCGTCTTGCGGCACGCGGCGCTCGGCGATATCGAGCTCGGCCATCACCTTGATGCGGGTGATCAAGGTCGACTGGTGCTCGCGCGCCAGCGGCGCCAGCGCCGGCTGGAGCACGCCGTCGATGCGGTACTTCACCGCCACGGAATTGTCGCGGCTCTCGATGTGGATGTCGCTTGCCCGCCGCTCGAGCGCGGCAAAGATAATCGAGTCGACCAGCCGGATCATGGGGCTGACTTCCCGCGCCTCCACCATGTTCTCGAGCGACAGGCTGGCCTCGCCGTTCTCCTCCTCGTGGATGACATCCAGGCGGAACTCTTCCGTCGCCTGGTCGAGAACGCGCTGCGAGGGGTCGGTCTTCTTGAGGAAATCGCGCACCTGGCTGGGCGCGGCGACCTTGATGACCAGCCGGCGGTCGAGCTTCGACTCGAGTTCGTCCATGCGCGCCAGGTCCGTGGGGTCAGCCACCGCCACCACCAACTGGTGGTCGGGCGCCTCGAGCGGCAGAAACTCGTAGCGCACCATCAGTTCGAGGGGGATCGAGCGCAGCAGTTCCATATCGGCGCGGAAATCGCGCAAGTCGATAAACTCGAATTGGTAGCGCGCGGCAAGCTGCTTGGCGCGTTCCAGCTCGGCTTCAAGGTTGATGTTTGGTTCGGCCATCGACGAATCGTCCTCGGACCTTTCTAATGCACCTGGGCCGCCAAAGAAAACAGCGGCAGGTAAAACGCAATCAGAATAAACGCCACAAACACGGCAATCACCGCCAGCATCAGGGGATCCACCAGCGCCACCAGACGCCCCAGATCCACATTCACATCCTCCTCGAAAAATTCCGCCAGATTCTCGAGAATCGAAGGCAAAGCTCCAGTGCTTTCACCGACCTCGACCATGTCAAGGGCGATCGTCGGGAAGAACTTGCTGCGTCGCAAGCCGACGCTGAGCGGTTGTCCGCCGGCGACGGCCTCCTCGGCCTCGCGAATCGACTGGGCGAGCAGCGGGCTGCTCACCGAATCCTTGGTCGTATCCAGAGCCGGAATAATCGGCAGGCCGCCGACCAGCAAGGTCGAGAGTGTCCGCGAGAACTCCGCCACCGAGAATTTCATCAGCAGCGAGCCCATCACCGGCAGACGAAACTTGAGCCTGTCCAAGGCGATCTGCATGGCCTTCGACTGAAAGGCCGAGCGCGTCAGGAACACCACAATCACCACGGCGATCAGGATGGGGATAATCCAGCGGTTGAGCGTCTGCGAAAAGGAGATGACAAACTGCGTCATCGGCGGCAGGGTCACTTGAAGGTCAGAGTAGAGCAAAGCAAACTTCGGCACAATGAAGGTCACCACGAAAGTCATCAAGCCGAACAAAAAGACCACCAGGAAGGCGGGATAGATGAGCGCCGAGATGAAGCGCTTGCGAAACCCCCGCGTGGCTTTCTGGTAAGTGACATATTGCGCCAGGACCTTATCGAGATTCCCGCTGCGTTCGCCCGCCCGCAACGTGGCCGAGTAGATCTTGGGGAAGCGCGCGACGGCCTCAAAGCCCTCCGACAAGAGCTTGCCCGCTCGCACCTGGGTTCCCACCTCCTCGAGCGCGTCTCGCAGTTCGTCACTGCGCGTCTGATGGATAAGAAGCTCGAGCGACTTCTGCAAGGGCAGGCCAGACTTCGAGAGGGTGAGAAACTGCTCGTTGAAGATCAAGAAGTCATCCGGCGAGATCTTGCGCCGGCGAAAGCTGAAGACGTGGCCTTGCCATCCGGCGCGCGGCTGGACAGAGAAAACGTAGTAGCCGGCAGCCGACAGGCGTTGGCGCAGTTCTCCTTCAGACGTGGCCTGTTCTGTCTGGACCGTAACCTGGCCGCTCGCGGAGCCGAGTTTGCAAACAAATTCCATAGCTTTTCACATCCCTCGGCTACCAACTGCTGTAAGCCGTGCCGTCGAGCGACTGTTCATCCGAGCCGCTGTGCACGTCCACGATGCCTGGTCCCGATTCCGGGCTAATCGGAACTTCCTCCATGTCGGTCTGCCACGTGTCGTCGCGCCCGGTGAAAGGATCCTTGGGAATGCCGCCGCGAATGTAGCCCGCGTCAACCAGGTCCTGAAGCGCCTGCGGAGGATGCTGCTTGTCGATCGTGTACTGGTCGATGAGCTTGCGCATGGTATAGAGGTCGTCGCGCAGCACCGCTTCGCGAGCCCGCATGATCGCAACGTGGTAGGTGGGTACCGCCATGCTCGCGAGGATGATGATGACCATCATCACCACCATCAATTCGAGGAGGGTAAAGGCGGCGGAAGACCGCGTCTTACCAGTCGGCATAGCGCGTCCCGTCCATTGCGGTGGCTTGACTCTGGGAATAGACATCGAACACATTTTCTCCACCCCAACTTGTCGAATCCGGATCGTCCTGCATGGAGCGCAGCCCCCAATCCGCGTTTCCCGTCATCGGGTCGATCGGAATGCGGCGCAGGAATTTGTATTTCGCCGAGCCGGCCCCTTTAAGCTCCACCCCGTTCACCAGCGTCTCGAGGTCCGGGGGGTAGCCAAATGTGTCAGCTTTGACGGGAATCATCTGGCGATCGGAAAAGTCCTTGTAGCGGTCGAGGGCCTCGCGCATATCGCGCAAGTCTCGCCGCAGTTCAACCTCGCGCTCCCGCTGGACCTGCATGCGAGCGATGGGAAGCGCCATCGCGGTCAGCAACAACAGGATGGTCATCGCCGCGATCAGCTCAATCAGCGTAAACCCGAGGGATCCCCGCAGTTCGAGCGGAAACAGGCGGCGTGAGTTCTGGCCCGCTGCGGTGGTTCGGATGCGAGTTCGGAGTTTCCGAATGGCGGCTTTCAAGTCTTTCAACCTCAATGCTCCGGACCCGGCTGCGGCATGCGCACGTTAGGAGGGAAGTTGATACCCGGCGGCGGTGTCACGCCCGGAGTCGGCGTGCCGATTCCGGTGGGATTGCTCTCCGCCACCTCCGGGAGCCGGACAATATGGGGCGTCAGCATCACCAGGATCTCCTGATCATCGCGCTCGCGGTGCTCGGTCGAGAAGAAATACCGCAGCAGGGGTATGTCCGCGAGGCCGGGCAAACCGGTGACCTGATTGGTGGTGGTGCTTTGCACCAGACCCCCCAGTACGTTAACTTCTCCCTCCTTCATCCGGATGTCGTGCTCGATCGTCCTCTGGGTGAAGGTTGGTTCGCTCAAGCCGCCGATGAGCACGGAAGGTCCGACGGAAGTGATTTCGATCTTGGCATGCAGGCTGACTTCCCCATCCGGAAGGACGTGCGGGGTAATCGTGAGGTTGACGCCAACGTCCTTATACTGGAACTGCGTGCTGGCCAGCAGTCCAAACCCGCCCGTCGCCCCAGTGGTAGCGGCGCCGGTGAACGAAGGCAGGAAGCTGCCGGTTGCGAACGGCACTTCGCTCCCGATCTTCAGCTCCGCTTTTTGACCGTCGGTGGTCCGGATTTCAGGGTTCTGAATGATGCGCGTCCGATTGTCATTCAGCAGCGCGTTCGCCACCGCGCCCGGCAGCACGGCGCTGAAGTCGGCGCTCTTGAGGTGGGTGAGCACCTGGTTGAGGGGCAAAGACGATACCGTCGTCCCCCCCGCCGTAGTCGTGCCAGGCGGCGTAAAAGCGATGCCCACCTGGGTGGTACCGGACACCGGAACCGGAGAGAGCCCAAGGTCGCGGATGCGATCCCGGTCGGCCTCGAGGATCGCCACCTCGATCAGCACTTCGGCCTTGCCGTGATCGAGGTCGTGGATCAGCTTCTCGGCGGATTCCACCTGACTCGCGGTGCCACTCACAATGATGGCGTTCGCCTCCGGATTGTCGACCGCCGTCGGGAGCAGCAGGATCTGCTTCACCGCCGACAGGATCTGGGTGCGATCCGCGGGCTGAAGCGGGTTGGTGAGATAGATCGTTTTGAGCACCCGTTCGTCGTATTCGCGATGGGTGGTCAGGTTATCGGGGATCACCAGGATGGTGTTGGAGGTAATCGGCTTCCAGAAAGTCTTGGTCTCGTAGCCCAAGATGCGAAGGGCATCTTCGAGTTTGATATTGACCAAATCGAGCGAGATAGGCTCCGGCCGGATACCCTCCACAAACGCTACGTTCAGGTCACCCAACTTTCCCAGCGTCTCGTAAACCTTCTTGCTGTCGCCGGCGATATGGATGTGAGCGATGGGCTCCTTTGAAAGCGCCTTGAGCTCAATCACTGCCGGGGCGGCTTCCGCCGGCGGCTTCATGCCCTGCTGCAGCGTCTTTTCCCTCTCCTTCTTCGCCGCAGCCTGCTCCGTCATGATCCGGGTCAGTTCCTGGGCCGCCGCCACGTTCGTGGGATCGATGCCTATGGCCTTCTGTAATTCTCCGGTCGCCTCAGCCTGACGCCCCTCGGCCAGCAGGCGCTTGGCCTGCCGCGTATGGAACTCGGACGCCTTGGTCTTTGCCAATCTCGCATGGAGGAGGTAAAGAGCATTGTCGGGCTCGGATTGAACGGCCTTCTCGAAATTGACCAGCGCCGTGTCGTAATCCTTGTGCAGCTCCGCTTTGCGGCCCTGGCGATAGTAAACGTTGCCGCCACAGCCGGCGTACAGGAGCACGCAAATCCCGATTGCCGTCAGACGCGCTTGCCTGCCTCGCTTCACTCTTTCTCCCACCCTCTGCAACCCCCATCGTGGATCAGCCGGTATACGCTCGAACCGCCAGCCTACTGGCCGCTCCAGCAAGCTCCCGACCCGTGGCGCGTTTGGCGCGCGTGTCGGGGTACCTGGTCATTATCCCCGATTCCCGAGACCGATGGCAAGGGCGCGCACGAAACACTTGTTAGACGTGTAGGACAGGCCTCAGGTAAGCAGCTTAGGCTGCTCGGGCGGGCGGATTTCGGCTAACGAGGGGTCCAATGGGGGTGGGCGCTAAAGAGTCCCTGAACGAACCCTATTTGGTAGACCAGAAAGAGGCCAAATCCGAGGCTGACCAGACCCGACGCTGTCGCGAAGTAGCAGGTTAGCCCGCCGAACCTGTCTCCGCCGAACACCAAGGGTGCGGCAATGGCGGCGGTAATCAGCATCATGCCGGCAATCGTTCCGACCCCAAAGACGAGGAGGTAGGCGACCGCCCAGACAGGATTGCGAATTGTCGTGAGCACGAGCAAAGCCACGGCGGCCGAACCCGCCAGGCCGTGAACCACACCCACGATCAGCGGGCGTACCGCCTGGTAGAGTCCCAGCCCGCCGAACGTCCTGTCCAGCCATCCCTGCGGCGTCTGGTCGTCTGGATGACCGTGAGCTCCGGGCGCGTGCCCGTGCGGGTGGTTGTGCACGTAGTCTCCGTGGGCGTGAGGATGGGAGTGGATCAGTCCGCCCGGCGTCAGATTCTCCGTCATCCAGCGGGTGAAACCGGAAAGGTTCATGAGGCCGAGCAGCACGAGCATCAGCCCCACAGAAAGCTCCATGGCCAAACCGAGGCGCGGCGGAATAACGACGCTAAACAGAATGATCGCTGCACCGACCATCACGATCGTGAACGTGTGGCCCAGCCCCCACAGGATCCCAATCAATGAGGCGTTCCGCAGCGATCGTTCCCGCGTCACAATCGCGCTTACCGCGATGACGTGATCCGGATCCGTCGCGTGCCGCATTCCGAGGAAAAACCCCAGCGCGATGATGGCGAGCAGTGTGACCATGATTGCTGATGAGAGTGGCGCGCGCCGCAGCACGCCGGGCCGCAAATGACAACGCCGTTGGCCGAGCGCGAGCGCGACCAACGGCGTGTCAGGAACATCGGCTGTGGGGCAACTACTTGCCAGCCGCTTCGATGCCTTCTACCTTGATCGACTTGTCGTCCGTGAGGGTGCCGGTCACCTTCACTTCCATGCCCACGTTATCTTCCTTCACTGCATCCTGATTGGCGATGGGCACAACTTCTTTGTTGGCGGAGTTCACCAGCACGTACTTGGCGCCGCCTTTCACGCACTTGAGCGCGCATGCCTTATGTGCAGCACTCGCACCCTTGGCTCCACAGCCGCTGTCGCTGATCCATCCCGTCCAACTGTCGGCTCGCGCCGACACGCCGACGGCAAGAAACAACACGACCGCTGCTGCCAAACTGGTTAATACTCGTTTCATATTTGCTCCCTCCATTGAGGATTGTACATTTTCGTATGTTCACCAAGCTTTTGTCAACGTACTCGCGACACCTGATGTCAGGGATTGGACTTGGACGGCGTTCCGGGAATGTTGGGGACTCGCGTATAGGTCCCGTTCCGGGCATTGGCGACCATGATGTGGTGCACGTCGAGAATGGTTGCTGCGGCCTGCTGGAGTTGGACCAGGGCCTGGGCGTACGTCTGGCGCGCCTTGGCTTCGTTGCCTTCTCCGGTTACCAGATTGCGCTGTAGCAGGATGAGATTCAGCGTGGTCGATACTCCCGCGCTGAACTTCTTCCTTTCCGCGTCGAGCGCCTGTTGGGCGTAGACCCGAGCCTTAATCGCGGCGTTGATCTGGGCCTTGGCTTGGGCGACGGCGATCTCTGCATTGCGCACGTCCTGCGCCACCTGGTTCTTCTGGCGCTGGAGCACTGTTTCCATCTCGTGTTGTTCCACCAGCGCTTGAGCGGCGTTGGCTTGTTCCGCCCGGTTGCGGATCGGGACGCTCAGGCTGAGGCCGACCGAGTAGTTCGGATAAGTAGCACCGAAGACGTTGGAGAACGAATCACCGATGCCGCCCGGAATGGTGCTGATCACGTTTCCATGTGAATCGCGAATCACGCGGATCCCGGAGAGCCCCGCCGGCGCATAGGTGGCGAAGGCGTCCAGACTGGGAAGCAGGCCGTTGCGGTTCGACTGGACAACGTAGTCCTGGTTCCGAAGATTCAGCTCGTCCTGTTGGACTTCGGGACGATTGGCAAAGGCATCCTTCAAAGCTTCTTCGACCGGTGGAACGTCATTCGGCGTGGGTTCCGGCAGGTTGTCGGCCGCTTCGATTTCGACGCCCGCGAGTTGCGGGTCCACAACCTTCGAGATCAGGGTCTTCAGCACCTCTTCCTGTTGCAGATAGGTCGTCTGCGCCACGATCAGGCTTTGCTGGTCGGCAGCCAGCTCCGACTCCGCCTGCACCACGTCGAGTTCGGCAAGAGTGCCGACCTGCACCTGGAGCTTGTCGTCGTTCACCAGCTTCTGCGAGTACTCGACCGCGGACTGCGCGACGCGAACCTGGTCGCGATCCGCCAATAAAGTGTAGTAGGCGTTGATGACCTGCGCGATGCTGTTGATAACCTGTAACCGGAACGTGCTGTCAGCGATCTCGATGTCGTTCTTGGCAATGCGAATGAACACCGCATTGGCACGATAACCGAAACCTTTGAGCAGATGCTGGTTGAGGCCTATGGTCATTCCGGTGGCGAGCGCGGGATTGAATAGAGAATTGATGGAAGTGGTGCTCTGGCGCTGTCCGGAAAGCGTCACGTTGTAGCTCGTGCCCGTCAGGAATCCTTGTCCAAAGAAGGTCGAGAAGGCGGAGGTATGGCTGCCCTCCACAGGTATACCGACGAGCTGGATGAAGTTCAGAGGTGACTTGCTGTTATTCCATCCAAAGCTGAAGCCCGCAAAGGGATCACAGCAGCCGATGAAGCCCGTGTTGATGGCGCCGCCGCCGCCCGAGAAGCCTCCCGCCGTCACGCCGCCCCCGCCACTGAAGCCGTTGATGCCGGCGCCGATCGCGCCAGTAAACAAAGCGTTGGAGATGACCGCGCCCGTGACGCCGCGCGCCGCGCCGCCACTCTTGGCACGCAAGATGTCGAGCTGCGCGAGAGGCAACTGATAGCGCCCGACGGCGACGTCAAGGTTATTCTCTAAGGCCAGCTCGATGGCGTCGTCGAGCGAAAGCTCGAGCTTGCCATTCTTGATCAGCTCGCTCAGCTTGAGAGAGTTGCTGAGCGACTCCGGCGGCACGTAGGGATAGGAATAAGCTCGGAAGACCGAGTTGCCGCTGTCGTACTGAAAGCCCCGACTCGCCGAGGCCGCTGGCGGAGGGTTGGACTGCTGGGCCTGGAGCGCCAAGGGAGCTGCCAGAATGGCCAAAGCGCTGGCCAGTCCGAGCCAGCGCCGCAAGCGTCGAGAACGATTCGATCCCATCACGGTTCCTCCTTAACCTGCTTGAAGTGCTGAACCTTATACGTATACCAGCATACGGTCTTCGCTTCCACCCGCGGGACGGCCGCGCTGTCCGTTTCCGGTTGATGCCGTTCCCAAGGCTGACAGCGCTCATCGCCAATTGATGCGTGCTAGAATGGCGACGCTGCTCGTTGGATGAAGCTGCCGAGAGGAAGGAGCCGATGATGGCCAAAGTGCTGCGGTGCCGGGACCTGGGAATGAACTGCCCGAAGGAGCTTCGGGCGGAGAGTGAGGAGGAACTGCTTAAGCTGGCGGCGGAACACGCCGAGAAGGATCATGGTATCGCCGCGGCGAACATCCCGCCCTCGATTCTCGGTATGGTCAAGGCCGCGATCAAGGACGAGCCCTAGTTCGAACGGCGACCCGCGGAACCAGTCCCACCGGGAGTTTCCCGTCGCGGCAAGCTGTCCTAGGATGCAATGATGTTGACTGAATCCCATCGCTTCCGCCGTCCCCTCGAGCAGGAGTTGGTGGCGCGCGGTGTGCGCATGACGCATCAACGCCGTCTTCTGGTGGAAATCATCCAGGGCGCCGAGACTCACATGGACGCGGTGTCGCTGTGGCAGCGAGCGCGCTCCAAAGATCCCACGCTCAACAAGGTGACGGTCTATCGCACGCTGTCGATGCTCAAGAGGCACGGCCTGGTGGATGAGCTCGACCTGATGCATCTGGAGGGCGAGAAGCATTACTACGAGGCCAAGACCATCCGCGACCATATGCACCTCGCCTGCTTGAACTGCGGGCGCATCCAGGAATTCGAGAGCTCGTTGTTCGAGAAGCTCAAGGGGCAGATTGAGCGCGAGCGGCGTTTCCAGATCCAGGTCGTACGAGTTGAGGCCGGCGGGCTGTGCGATCGCTGCCAGAAGAAAGGGTAAGCCAAGTCAGCGCCCAAAAACGAAAACCCCCGCTCTAAGGCAGGGGTTCGTCGCCCGGTCGGCTTGATTGAAGCCGCTGGGCAAAGTCCAACTTAAATCAGGAAGTCAGGCCTGCAAGAGAATAAAAACCCCCGGAACTGAGTCCGGGGGTTCCTTCAAACCGAGTCTGGACTAACCAGCTCCAGACTCCGAAAACGAGCTACTTCATACTGTCGTCGGTCTTCGCTTTCTTTTCCTTCTTGGTTTTCTTTTCTTTCTTGGCCTTCTTTTCCTTCTTCGCAGTCTTCGGTGCCGCGTCCTGGCCACCGGCATCCTGAGCGAATGCAGGCATCGCCAGCGTGAAAGCAAGCACGCCAGTGAACAGCAAAGTGATCAACTTCTTCATTCGGGTATACCCCTCATCTTGAGATTAAACAGCATGAGGGAGTTGAGCACGAAAGCGGCCAAAGACCGCCCAGAAGTCCATCAACGTGTCTATGCATATGACAATAAGCCAGTTAGCTATAGACGGCGCATTGTCAGGTCAAGACTGTAGGAGGTCTGGGACCCCCACCCCGTTACACGAATTCGTGCGTCGCGACATACCAAATGGGCGGGCCAGGCAGCGGACATGTCCCGACAAAGGTATCCAGTCCAAAAGGCGCAAAGGCAGCCAGTCCCGGGCTCGTAAGACGATTCATTGCCATCCCTTATCGGGAGATCTCTTCGAGGACAGCCGCGTTGGTACGCGGACCCCAGAACCCGACCACCAGCGCAACGCCTACCATCGCAGCCGCCATAAAGATAAATACGGCGAGGACTCCTTCTACCAAGAGGGCACCGATGATCAACGTCGAAAAGACGGCGCTCAACCGGCTCCAACTGTAGGTGAATCCAACGCCCGTGGCACGTGCCCGCGTGGGAAAAAGCTCCGCTTGATAGGCGTGTAGCACGGCCGAGAACCAGTAGCTGAAGACCGTCAGCAGCGCACCGATGACGACGATGGCTATGGCACTCACGGCAAACGGAAAGCACATTCCCGTAGCACCCATGAGCAGTGCCAGAACCACAATGGCGCGCTTGCGTTCCAGGCGTTCCGTAGTCAGGACTCCGAGCAATGGTCCAATCGGACTCACCAGGGCGATCAGGAATCCGTATTCGAGCGATTGTCCGAGCGTCTTGCCTTGCTTCAGCAAGAACGTCGGGGCCCAGTTGGCGAAGCCGTAGATGCCAACGGTCTGAAGCAGGTGGAAAACCACTAGCATCGCGGTACGCCCGCGGTAGACGGGCTGCCAGAGCTCACGCAGCGGCAGCCGCTCCGCTGGACGAACGGCGACCGCCTCCGGTGTGGGCAGCGGGCAGCGCGTAGCACGCTCGACCTTCTGCTCGATCCGCGTCATCACCGACTCGGCTTCCTCCACGCGCCCCTTTGATTCCAACCAGCGGGGCGACTCCGGGAGGCCGCGGCGCAGACTCCAGGCGAGCAGTGCACCGCTCGCTCCCGCCACCATCACCCAGCGCCAGCCGTCCATCAGCCAGTGCGTGGGAACCAGAATACGCGCCAGGAACGCCGCCACGGGGATGGCGGTGAATCCCACAAGCTGCGTGATGGCAATGTAGCGGCCACGCGCGCCGCTGGGCGTCATCTCCGAAACATAGGTATCGATGACCACGAGTTCGGCGCCGATGCCCACGCCCGCCAGGCCGCGAAGCACAATCAGCGCTCGCGCGCTGGGCGAGAGCGCACCGGCCAGCGTGAAAGCCGAGTAGATAAGCAGCATGGCGACAAACGAGGTTCGGCGGCCAAAGTAGTCGCTGCCCATGCCGAAAATCACGGTGCCCACAAACATCCCAAGGAAACCGGCGGCGATCACGTGGCTGAATTCTTCCAAGGTGAGAAAGTGGGACTCCTGCAAGGCCGCGCCCAGATACGCCATCATGAAGATGTCAAAAATGTCGAACCAGCTCCCCAGCGAGACCTGGACGATGAAGCGCCGATGGAAACTCGAGAGCGGCAAACGCTCGACGCGCGCCGCCATGCTGTAGCCGGCGGACGGCGTCCGAGCCGCGCGCTTCGCGGCCGCTTCAACCGAATCGGCAGGTTCAGGTTTCACAGAAAAAGCAGCCCTCCCCCAGGGAAAGCGTCAGACAGCCGGACGCAACCGCCCATGGAGCGTCGCGATTATGCAGACAATTCACCGGAAGCAGTCAGCCGTCTTTGACAGGGCTGAGACCCCCAGGCTATAGTGAGATACTAGACGGGACGCGCCTGAAGGTCGGTTGTGCCGAGGGCTGCCACGCGCGAACGTAACACCTTGCAGTGGCGGCTTTCAACGAACTTCGTTTGGTCTCTGCCGCCCCAGTCTGCTCCTCCGCACAGTTGAATTGACGCCGGGTTAAGAATAGGTAAAGACCGCCCCGGCCGGAAACGCCGGACGACGCCTGCGCATCGAAAGGACGTATGGCTATACGAGGCCCTTTGAGGGCCCCCGCAGTTCCCTGGTCTTCATTCATGCTTCTCTGGTTCGCTCTGGGGCTCGTGATTTTCTCGGCTTGGACTTACGCCTCCCCGGCGCCTCAGATTGAGGACTTGAACGGCCAGGTCACCGACGAGAAGGGCGCATCCATCCCTGGGGCGCTCTGTACGCTCACGGCAACCCGTACCGGCGACCTGCCGGAGCAAGGCATCTCTGTGACGACGGACGAGAGGGGCAACTTCAGGTTCCCTGGGCTGGTTCTGGGCACCTACAACCTGCTCTGCGGCGCCGTGTCGCGTCAGGCAGTCGCGAAGAACGGGATCGAGATCATCGCTGGGCAGGCCACTACGGTCCAGGTGATCCTGCCGCCAGAGATCGCGCCCCTTAAACAGAAGGTCGAGGTGCGTGGACAAATCGAAGGCATCTCGACCACCGCTCCAGCGCCGCCGACCACCATCACCGCGCCCCAGCTCCTGACCTTGCCCTTGACCGAAGAGAAGTTCAAGGCGGCTCTGCCCCTCGTCCCCGGCGTGATCCGCACCCCGGACGGCAAGATCAACATCAAGGGAATCGGAGAAGGCCAGAGTCTGCTGCTCGTAGACTCGGCGGAAACCGTCGATCCCGTGACGGGCGCATTCTCCATCGGGGTACCGATCGACGCCATCGAATCCCTGGATGTCTACAAGAGCGCGTATCAGGCGCAGTTTGGACGCTTCTCGGGCGGCGTCACCACGATTGAAACCAAGCCGCCTTCCCCGCAGTTTCACTTCGAGCTCAATGACCTGCTGCCGACGCCGCGCATCCGCAGCGGTCACCTGGTGGGGATTTCTGACGACGGCCCGCGGTTGAACGTGACCGGGCCGATCATCGCCAACCGGCTCAACTTTTCCGAGTCCATCCTGTACGAAATGGTGAAGCAGCCGGTGCGCGGCCTGGCGTGGCCGCACAACGAGAGCAAGAGCGAGGAACTCAACTCGTTCACCAGTTTCCAGTACATCATTTCGCCGCAGCACCTGCTGACCGTTAACGTGAATGCCTTTCCCTCCAAGCGCGAGTTTGCCGACATCAACTCGCTGATTCCCCAGCCCGCCTCGGCGAACTACGGCCAGAATGGATTCTCTCTCGCTGCCACGGACCGGTATCTTTTCAGTTCCGGCGGCGCCCTGACCTCGCTCGTCCAGAACATCCAGTTCCATAGCAACGCTTACGGGCAGGGTCCCGCGGATATGCTCGTGACTCCCAACGGCTGGGCGGGCAACTATTTCAACAAATACACGCGGTCCGGCAGCCAGCAGGAGGTTCAGGAAACCTACCAATTCCCCAATCGTGACTGGCACGGCAAGCACGAAATCAAAGCCGGAGGCGATTACGTGCGCCGGTCCTACAACGGCACCAGCCTGTCGCATCCGGTGCTGCTGCTGCGTCCCGACGGCACCACCGCGGAACGGATCGATTTCCAAGGCCCCGGAGTACTCTCCATTGTGGACGGTGAAGGCGCGGCGTTTGTCCAGGACCACTGGGTGCTCAACGATCGCCTGGCGATGGACATGGGCTTGCGGTTTTCGGCTCAGACGGTGGGCGAGCCCTCCGCCTTCGCGCCGCGCTGGGGTTTCGCTTACACGCCGGGCGGAGGCGGCAAGACGATTTTCCGCGGCGGAGTCGGCGTGTTCTACGACCGGGTGCCTCTGCTGGCTGGCGACTTCACCGAAAATCCCACGCGGGTGGTCACTTGCTTCGACCTCGGGTGCGGCCCCATCGGCTCCCAGATCGTCTACCGCAACGCCTACATCAAGGTCAACGAGAACGGCCAGCAGATCATCCCATCCAACAGCCGCCTCGACAGCACACCCTACAACTTGACCTGGAACGTGGAAGCGGACCGCGATCTGCGCCCCGGCATCGTCCTCCGACTGAACTATCTCTCCAGCCGCACCTACCAGGTGTTCGGCATCAATCCGGAGACCCTTCCCGGCAGCATGCCCGTCCTGCTCCTGTCGAACACCGGCGGTTCGCGCTATCACGAGTTTGAGTCGACGCTGCGCATTCGTCCCCGCGAAAACGCCGACATCAACTTCTCTTACGTCCACAGCACCGACCGCGGCGACCTGAACACCATCGGCCAGATCTTTGTCCCCTTCGAGCAGCCGGTCATCCGCCCCAACGTTTTCGCCGACCTGCCGGCCAACGTGCCGGAACGCATCGTCACCTGGGGCCAATTCAAGATTCCCTGGCAAATCACTGCCAGCCCCATCTTCGACATCCACTCGGGGTTTCCCTACTCCTCGCTCGATGCGCTTCAGAACTACGTCGGCCAGCCCAACGGCCTTCGTTTTCCCTATTTCGCCTCGCTCGACCTGAAACTCAGCAAGGATTTCAGCCTGCCGCTCATCCATTGGTTGAAAACTCACAAATTTCGCGGCGCGATCGCCATCTACAACGTCACCAATCACACGAATCCCCGCGACGTTTACAACAACGTGGCGTCGCCCTTCTACGGTCATTTTGTCGGATTCCAGCATCGTTCGGTCGAGACCTGGTTCGACGTGATCTACTGATGGCGCAGTGGTGATGGCGTGAAGCCCAAGCGGCCTGTACTCTGCTAAACTAGGGCGGTGGGGACATCACAGTGACCTCTGTAGCGATCGAGAGCCCGGCAGATTCCGCAAGAGTGGTTTCACGCGCGCTCCAAAGCCCCAGCCGACTCAAGCTCGTCATCTTTTTTGTCACCTCGATCTGCAACGCCCAGTGCCGCACCTGCTTCTACTGGCAGGAACTCAATCAGCGCGGCGACCTGACTTGGGACGAGATCCAGAAGCTCTCAGCGAGCATGCCGCGCTTCAGCGATTTATGGCTTTCCGGCGGCGAGCCCATGCTGCGGCGCGAGTTGACTCGCATCATCCATCTCTTCTATGAAAACAACGCGGTGCGCTGGATCAACTTGCCGACTAACGGCCTGCTGCCCGAACGTACGGCTGAGTGGGTAGAGAGGATTCTGGTCGAGAATCCCGAACTGCACCTCGACGTGAACGTGGCGCTCGACGGCCTGGGCGCGATGCAGGACGCGATCCGCGCTGTGCCCGGCAATTTTCAGAAGACGCTCCAGACCCTCGAAGCGCTCCAGCCTTGCCGGGAGAAGCATTCGAACCTCCGCGTCAACATCAATACCGTGATCTGCGCGGAGAACTTCGAGCACATCCTCGAGATCGCGGCCTTCGTCAAGCAACACACTCGAGTCGACGGACACTACTTCAACATCATCCGCGGGAATGCACTCGAGCCGGGGCTGCAGCGCATCCCCACGGAGCGCCTGCCGGCCCTCTATCGCGAGCTGCAGAAGGTCTATCAGTACTACGCGCCGACCATTCTAAAGCGCCTGAAAGGACTCGAGCGCACGCTCGGCGCCGCCTGGTATGAGGGGACGCTCGCGCTGCACAACAAGATTCAACTCGAAAACATCGAGTCGCCGCATCCCTGGCCCATGCCGTGTACGGCCGGCGGAACGTCGATCGTCATCGACTACAATGGCGACGTCCGCGCCTGCGAACTGCGCGGCCGACTCGCCAACCTGCGCGACTTCGACTGCGACTTTGAGCGATTCTGGAACACCGAAGTCCGCCGGCGGGAACTGGACTCCATCGTCACCGACCAGTGCTGGTGCACGCACGTCTGCTTCATTCACGACAGCCTTCGTCACTCGAAGAAGGCGACGCTCTTCGACGTCCCGATGGCCTATCTCGAATCACGATTTTCAAACGGCAGGGATTGACGTCAACGAGTTATTGGGGCGGCTCGGCCGTCTGCGCGCGGCTCACCCGGCCCGACATTCCTGCCGCGACCGCATCCATGCTGCTGAGCTGCTTCTGGCGCAGCGCCCGATAGGCGGCTTCCTCCCGGTCGGCGTCTCCGGCACGGCCCAGGCGTCGATAGGCCAGCGACAATTCGTAGTGCGCCGCGAGATTGTTGGGCTCGAGGCGGAGCGCGTGTTCGAGCGGTGCGACAGCGTCCGGCGTGCGTCCCGCTGAGAGCAGCGACTTGCCCAGCCCGATCAGCGCGTCGGCGAGCGTCGGATCAAGCTTGGCGCTGGCGGTGAAGTGCTGGATCGCCTCGTCCCAGTGGCGGGCGCGGCGGGCCAGCTCTCCCAGTTCGTATTCGCTCCGCGCGTCGCCAGGATTGTTCCTTAACTCCTCCTCGAATTCCTGTTTGGCCTGAGCCTGCGTCCCGGCGTCCTGGGCGCCCGTAAGTAACAGCCGCCCGAGATGATAGTGCATGCCGGGCAGCTGCGGGTTCGAGGCCAGGATCTTGCGGTATTCCTGAGCCGCGTCGTCCAGCTTCCCTTGCAGCTCGAGAATCTCGGCATTCGTCTCGTGCGCTTCCACCGAGTCAGGCGCGGTGAAGAGCAGCCGCTCGGAGGCGCGCGTGGAAAGATCAGAATAGACGTGGCTGCTCAAGTAGAGAACCGCCGGGTCGTTCGGGAAATCGCGGTCGAGCCACCGCAGCACGTCTACCGCCTTGTCCGTTTCGCCGGAGGCCATACTGCATCGCACCACATCCGTCCCCATCTCGCGCTTAAGTTGAGGATCGCGAACCGCAACGTAATCCTTCGTGAGGTAAGAGACGGCGTCGCGGCACTGGCCGCTCTTCGCCAGGCTCAGCCCGAGAAAGTAGCGCGCATTGGTCAGACTCGGCTTGAGCTTAAGCGCCGCGCGCAGCTCCGGGACTGCGTCCGAAAAACGGCCGGCAGAGTAATAGGCTATGCCGAGATTGGCGTGCGATTCGGCGAATTGAGGAGCGATCTTGACGAGTCGCGCGAAATCACGGATCGCCACATCGTAATTGCCCTCACGCATCGCTGCCTGAGCCTCCGACGCGATTTCGGCCGGCGACTCGCCTCGCGCCGCCTGACCACGCGCCACAGCCGCCGTCAGAAAACCGCCGCTGACCACGAACGCCGATGCTGCAAGCGTCACACCGAGCGTGAGAGTAGCCACACTTGAAGTCTTTCGAATCATCGATTCGAGCATAGAAGGAGCACGCGCGGGAGTCAAACCTGGCGCACGGGCGCGCTTGCATCGGTGGCGGAAGGTTCCCGGAAGAAGGGACGCCACTGCTGCTCGCGCGGCGGAGGCGTCAGCAGGCTGACTCCAATCAGGCAGGCAAGCGAGGCAGCGAGCGCGGGAAAAATCATCGGCAGGCTGAATCCCGCAATCTTCCAGCCGACCGCGACCGCGGTTCCCGCGGCGATCGAGCTCAGGCCGCCCGCCACCGTTGTGCGCTTCCAGAAAAATGCCGCCACCACGGCAGGCGTGATCCCGGCGCCGTACACGTCGTAGGCGTAAACCGCCGTACCCAGGATCGAGGGCTGGAAACTCTGGGCGAGCGCAATCAACCCCAGGACGACAACCGTGATCCGCGACATCAAGAGCAGCGCGCGGTCGCTCGACCGCTTGCTCAGGAAACGCTGGTAAACGTCATGCACCACGCTGGTCGCCGGCGAGAACAGATAGTTGTTGCCCGTCGAAATGACCTTGGCGAAAATCGCGCCGAGAAAAAGCGCGCCGACCACAGGCGCAAGGCCGTTTCGTGCCGCGTAGGGGATAATGCCCCAGGAGGGCACCGCCCCCGATTCGATGGTGCGGTGAAACATGACGCCGCCAATCATCGCGACCAGCACGATGATCGTTTCGAGCACCACGGTGCCGCAGACCCAGCCCACCACCGAAAGCCGCGCCGCGCGCTCGCTGCGCGCCGAATAGAACTTCTGGTACATCGTTTGATTGCCCACCATCAGGCTCAGAGTCGGGAGGAAGTAGCCGAACACGTCGACCCACGTCATCGTTCCGCGCACCGTGAAGTGGCTCGCCGGCAACGCGGCGTGGATGGCGCTCCAGCCGCCGGCGCGCGCCGCCATCGCGGGCAGCGCAATCAAACATCCTGCCGTAACGACGATCCCGATCACTAAGTCCGTGTAGGCCACCGATGACATTCCTGCCAGCGCGGTGAAGAGAATCACGAATCCCGCCAGAATGATCGTGCCGGTGGTTTCGCTGACCCCGAACGCCAGGTTAAGAATCCGCCCGCCGCCGCGAAACTGGTAGCTGACGATGGCGGTGTAAGAAACAATGATGCAGATCGTCCCGAGCACGCGGGCTACGGGACTGTAGCGCGTCTCGAGCAAGTCCGGCACCGTGTACTGCGCGAAAGCGCGCGCCCGCCCGGCGGTGAAGTAAACCAGCAGCAACCCCACCCATCCGCCCGCCGGCAGCCACAATGACGCCAGGCCGTCGCGATATGCGAATTCGGCTCCTGCGAACAGGCTGCCCGCGCCGATCCATGAACACAGCAGCGTCGCCACCAGCACCACGGCGGACAGCTTGCGGTCCGCCACCATGAAGTCAGCGTGCGATTTCAGCTTGAGCGTGCGCACCACACTGACGCTGAGGAGCGCGAGCACGATGAGCAGCAGAACGAGAGCGTATAGCATTATAGGCGCCGGTTATCACTTGCCGGTGGTCATCGAGTGCCGCCAAGTCGCGACTTCACGGTGGTCACGGCGCGGAGCCGCTCGAGCGTTTCCTCTGCCGACCGCCCGTCGATACGAATCAGTTTCCGCCGCGACTTGTGACCGGCGGCAATCGATACCGCGTTTTGCGGCAGACGCAAGCACTTCGCGAGCAGCCTGACGCAGGCCTCGTTCGCCTGACCTTCCACCGGCGCAGCGCCGATTCTCAGGCACAGTTCGCCCGAGGCCGTCCACTCGAGCCCTTCAGGCGAGGACCGCGGCCTGACGCGCAGCCAGAACGATACATGGTTCCCGTCGATCCGCCACGGCCCACTTGCGCCTTGTCCGCCGGTCGCGTTCATTGCCTGGGGCCGAAGATGGCAGTCCCCACACGGACGATGGTCGCACCTTCCTCGATCGCGACCTCGTAATCATGGCTCATCCCCATCGAAAGCTCGCGTACGGAAACCTCCGGCAGCGCCGCCGCGTTGACTCTCTCTGCCCATTGACGTAGCCGGCGAAAAAACGGCCGCACGTCTTCCGGATTCTCGAGGAAGGGCGGGACGGTCATCAGGCCGCACAATTCCAGCGTCTTGAACTGTGCCACCTGCCTCGCCAAATCCAGGACTTCCTCCTCGCGGACGCCCGACTTCGTCGCCTCCTCGCCCAGATTCACCTCGAGCAAAACGGGCAGCCGCTCGCCCTCGCACACCGCCGCGTGGTCCAGCTTCTCGGCCAGCCGCAGCGAGTCGACGGAGTGCACCCAGTGGAAAAGCTGGCGCGCGAGCTTCGCCTTGTTGCTCTGAAGATGTCCGACCAGATGCCACGTCACGGTCAGGTCGGAAAGCGCGCCGCGCTTGGCATTGGCTTCCTGGACGCGGTTCTCGCCGAAGTCGCGCAATCCCGCCTCATAAGCCTGGCGGATACGCTCGGGCTCGACCGTCTTCGAAACTGCGACCAGTTTCACGTCCTCGGGCCGGCGGCCGGCGCGAACACACGCCTGCGCAATGCGTTCGCGAACGCGGGCGACGTTATCATGAATCAGCGCCATCGTAGCCGGCTCGGGCGCTCATTGTACCATCCCCACCCGATTGACTCAGGACCCCCTTGACAATCTTTCCCGGCTGACGCAGAATTCTGGCGTAGGCGAACAAAAAGCGAAAGTATCTTGATGCCGCTTGCAACTCACGCGGCCGCGAACTTTCGCCTTCAGAGGCCAGTAAATGAACGCCGCAGCGCTGCGCGCGCAACTGGAATCGAAACTGGGCAGGCGTGTTCCCTCCCCTTTTACCTTTCGCCCCCCGGTTGCCGTCGCGACCGTACCCAGCGGCCTCCCGGAAGTCGACGCCCTCACGCCACTCCACGGTTTGCCGCGCGGCGCTCTCACGGAAATCTGTGGACCCGATTCCTCGGGACGCACCAGCTTCCTCCTCCAGTTTCTGGCCACGATGACGTCGTCAGAGGAAGTCTGTGCGCTGGTCGACGCGACCGACGCATTCGATCCGCACTCGGCGCGCGCCGCCGGGGTTGAGCTCGACCGATTGCTTTGGGCGCGCTGCAATCATCTCGAAAAGGCCCTGCGCACCACTGAACTGCTCCTGGCGGCCGGCGGATTCGGCCTCGTGGCCGTCGACCTGGGTGACGTGCCGCCGCGCCAGGCGCGTCGCGTGCCGCTTGCCTATTGGTTCCGCTTGCGGCGAGTGGTTGAGCGTACACCCACCGTGCTGGTGGTTCTGGAGCAAACGCCTTACGCCAAGACCTGCGCGTCGCTGGTGCTGCGCCTCGAATTCCACGCCGCTTGCTGGTCGACCCCCGCCGCCACGGCGAATTTCCGGCACGATGCGTCGTCGCACGCCTGTCTCTTGCGTGGCGCACGCCGGCGAATCGAAGTCGTGCGATCCCGCTTGCCGGGCGAGACCACCGGCCCCGTGCGCGGCGTACTCGACACTGGCAGGGCCTAGACGATGGCCAATAGTCATCAGCGGCATCCTGTGATTGGGCACACCGCCAAGCATCAAGTACCCTCGCCCCCTTGGGGGAGAGGGTGGTGCGCAAGCACCGGGTGAGGGGGTATGTACGCTTGCATCTACATCCCCGACTTTCCCCTCCAAGCCCTGGCGCGCCACGACCCGGCCTTGCGCTCACGGCCGGCGGCAGTCGTTGAGGGGACGCCGCCCTTGTGTACGGTGATCGTGGCGAACGCGCCGGCGCGCGCGCTCGGAGTCGCGCCCGGAATGGCGCGGATGGAGGTTACGCCGTTACCGTCGATCGAGATTCGCCACCGCTCATCCGCTGAGGAGTCGTCGGCCCACGCTGCCCTGCTCGACCTTGGATTCTCCATTTCGCCGCGCGTCGAGGATACCGCTCGCGACACCGTGGTGCTCGACCTCGCGGGACTCGAGCCGCTCTTCGGCGCGCCCCGGCAGATCGCTCAGCTTCTCACCGGACGCACTCGCGAGCTGGGGTGCGAAGGCCAAGTCGTGGTGGCTACGAATCCTGACGCGGCAGTTCATGCCGCCCGCGGTTTCGCGGGTATCACCGTCATCGCCGCCGGCGAAGAGTCCGCGCGTCTGGGCGGATTGCCGATCCACGTACTCGCGCCAACCCCTGAGATCCTCGAAACGCTCGATCGCTGGGGCGTGCGGACGTTCCAAGCGCTGGCCGCGCTGCCCACCGTGGCACTCGCCGAGCGCCTGGGCCAGGAAGGCGTACACCTGCAAAAGCTGGCGCGTGGCCACACGCGTCGCACGCTGGTGCCGGTCGAGGCCGCTCCGCGATTCGAAGAAGTCCAGGAACTCGAGTATCCCGTGACGCTGCTCGAGCCGCTGGCGTTCATTCTGGGCGGACTGCTCAACCAGCTTTGCGCCCGGCTCAAGGCGCGCGCTCTCGCCACTCAGGAGTTGCACCTGAAGCTGGAATTGGAGGCCGGCATTGAAGTAGAACCGGAAGTCGAAATTGGAAACTCGAAACTCGCAACTCGGCCCGATCGCGAATCCCTCCAGAGTCCGCAGTGCCGCACGTTGCAATTGCCCGTTCCCACCCAGGACTCGCAGTTGCTCTTGAAGCTCTGGCTGCTGAACTTGAAGTCCGAGCCGCCTCGCGCGCCGATTTCGAAAGTCACGCTGGCGGCCGAGCCGGTGAAGCCGCGCGTTGCGCAAGGTGGACTTTTTCTTCCGCTCGCGCCCGATCCTGAAAAGCTCGAGGTGACGCTGGCGCGCATCACGGGCGTCATCGGCAAGGAAAAGCTTGGCTCGCCCGAACTGGTCGATACCCATCGTCCTGGCGCCTTCCGGATGAAGCGCTTCGCTCCGGGGGTCGGGCGTCACAAGACTGACGGTCGCCGCTCGACGATCCGCCGTCCGCCCTCGGTGATTCAGCGTGAGCCGCAGCCCACGACCGCGCTGCGCGTCTTCCGTCCTCCCTTGCCCGCCACAGTCGAAACGCGTGCCGGACACCCGGTACGCGTGTTCGCGTTCGGCGTACGCGGTGACGTGGTCGCCGCCGCCGGCCCCTGGCGCACTTCGGGCGACTGGTGGCGTGACGATTCCTGGAGTCGCGACGAATGGGACGTGGAGCTTTTCAAGGGCCATGGACAGCCAACCAGGCTCTACCGCATTTTTTGCGACCTCGCGACCGGCGACTGGTTCATCCGCGGAACTTACGATTAAGTTGCACCGATGTACGTCGAACTCCATGCGCGTTCTGCTTTCAGTTTTCTCGAAGGCGCCGTGTTGCCGGAAGAGCTGGCGACGCGCTCGGCCGAGCTCAACATGCCGGCGACGGCGCTCGCCGACCGCGACGGCGTCTACGGTGCGCCGCGCTTTCATCTCGCCGCCCAGAAAGCCGGAATTCGCGCCCACGTCGGCGCCGAAGTGACCTCCGCTGATGGCGCCCGGCTGACGCTCCTGGTCGCATCGCGCGCCGGATATCAGAATCTGTGCCGTCTCATCACACGCATGAAGCTGCGCGCACCAAAAGGCGAGGGCGCGGCCACCGAAGCGGATTTCGCCGAGCACGCCGCCGGGTTGATCTGCTTGACAGGCGGCGACGAAGGATCGCTGGCGGCAAGTCTGGCCGAGGGCGGTCGGGACAGCGGCGCTCCCAGGCAGTGCCTCGAGCGGCTGTGCAGAATCTTCGGACGCGAGAACGTCTACGTCGAACTTCAGCGGCATTTTGACTGCCGGGAAGAAGCGCGCAATCAGGCGGCAATCGAACTCGCGCACAGCCTGGGACTGCCGCTGGTCGCAACCAACGGCGTCTGCTGCGCGACCGCGCCGCAGCGCGAAATCCTCGATGTCTTCACCTGCCTGCGGAATCATTGCCGTCTCGAAACCGCCGGACGCCTGCTCGCGCGGAACTCCGAGCGCGTACTGAAATCGCCGGCAGAAATGGCGCGGCTCTTTGCCGATCTGCCGGAAGCGATTGCGAACACGGCGGAGATTTCCTCGCGCCTCGAGTTCACGTTGAACGACCTCGGGTACGAGTTCCCGCGCTATCCCACGCCGCCCGGCGTGACCCAGATGCAGTTCCTGCGCCAGCGCACCGAGGAAGGCATGCTCGGCCGCTATGGACCGCACCATCCGCGGGCGCTCCGGCAAGTGGAGCACGAGCTCAAGCTCATCGAGAAGCTCGACCTCGCGGGATACTTCCTCATCGTGTGGGACATCATCCGGTATTGCCGCGCGCAGAACATCCTCGTGCAGGGGCGCGGCTCCGCCGCCAACAGCGCCGTCTGCTACTCGCTCGGGATCACGGCGGTCGACCCGGTCGGCATGGAGCTGCTGTTCGAGCGCTTCCTCTCGGAAGAGCGCGGCGAGTGGCCCGACATCGACCTCGACCTGCCGTCGGGCGATCAGCGTGAGCGCGTTATCCAGTACGTCTACGAGCACTACAGTCAGGGCGCAAACGGACAAAAGAAGGCGGGCGCCGCCATGACTGCCAACGTCATCACCTATCGCGGACGCTCCGCGGCGCGCGAGGTGGGCAAGGTGCTGGGCTTCGAGGCTGAGACACTCGATCGCCTGTCGAGCCTGGTGAGCGCCTGGGAGTATCGCGACGAGAAGGACACGCTAGAGCGCCAGTTCCGCGACGCGGGCTGCGACCTCGCGCAGCTGCGCATCCGCAAGTTCTTCGAACTGTGCCTCGCCGTGCAGGACCTGCCGCGCCACCTCGGACAGCACTCGGGCGGCATGGTCATCTGCCAGGGACAACTTGACTCCGTGGTGCCGCTCGAGCCTGCGACTATGCCCGGCCGCGTGGTCGTCCAGTGGGACAAGGAAGATTGCGCCGACATGGGCATCATCAAGGTTGACCTGCTGGGGCTCGGCATGATGGCCGCGCTCGAAGACTCGATCGTGCTCATCCGCGACGGGTACGGCAAGGACGTCGACCTCGCCCACTTGCCGCCCGACGATCCCGCGGTTTACGCCACGCTTCAGAAGGCCGACACCGTCGGCATGTTCCAGATCGAGAGCCGCGCGCAGATGTCCTGCCTGCCGCGCCTGCGTCCCGAGCGTTTCTACGACCTCGTAGTCGAGGTGGCGATCATCCGGCCCGGCCCCATCGTGGGCAAGATGGTGCATCCCTATCTCAAACGGCGGCAGGGACGCGAGCCGGTGACGTATCCGCATCCGTCGCTCGAGCCGGTGCTGAAGCGCACCCTGGGCGTTCCGCTCTTCCAGGAGCAACTGCTGCGCCTGGCCATGATCGCCGCAGGATTCACGGGCGGCGAGGCCGAGGAACTGCGGCGCGCCATGGGATTCAAGCGCTCGCAAGCGCGCATGGAGGAGATCGAGAAGAAGCTGCGGCGCGGCATGGCCGAGCGCGGCATCACGGGCCGCGCGGCGGACGAGATCGCCCAGTCCATCACTTCGTTCGCGCTTTACGGCTTCCCCGAATCGCATGCCGCGAGCTTCGCGCTCCTAGCCTACGCCAGCGCCTATCTCAAGTGTCATTACCTCGCGGCGTTCACCGCCGCGCTGCTCAACAATCAACCCATGGGATTCTACAGTCCGGCGACCATCGTGAAGGACGCACAGCGTCACGGACTGCGCGTCAAGCCCATCGACATCGCGCGCTCCGGCTGGCGGTGTATCCTCGAGCGCACGGGTGACGAGATCGCGGTGAGGCTCGGCCTGTGCTACGTCAAGGGGCTGCGTGAGGAGGCCGCGCAAGCGATGGTCGCCGAACGCGCTCGCCGGCCTTTTGCGTCCATCGACGACCTCGCAGAGCGTGTCTCCGTCCTGCGCAAAGATGAGCTGGTGACGCTGGCCGAAGTCGGCGCCTTGAATTGGGTAGGGGAGGGCTCTGCCCTCCCGTCCCGGCTTCACGGTAACCGGGAGCGCGAAGCGCTCCCCTACCATCGTCGCGACGCGTTGTGGCAAGTCGAGCGCGCCGCGCGACATGAGGGCCCGCTGCTCGGGTCGCCGGTATCGGTGCTTCGAACAAACTACACAACGCTCCCCTCCCTCCTTGCGGGGGAGGGGCCAGGGGCGGGGGGGCGGGCAGAGCCGTCGTCACCACTCGCCGCCATGACGCCCGAGGAGCGCCTGGTGGCGGACTTCCACGGCACCGGACTCACCACCGGTCCGCACCCGATGGCCTACCGCCGCCGCGAACTGCGCGCCCTGGGCATCCGAGCCGCGAACGAGCTCGAGAGCATTCCGGCGGGACGGCGCGTCCGCGTCGCCGGTGGGGTGATCGCGCGCCAGCGTCCGGGTACGGCGAAGGGATTCGTCTTCCTCAGCCTCGAAGACGAGACCGGCATCGCGAACGCCATCATCACGCCCGGCGTGTTCGAGCAGAACCGCGTGACCGTCGTCCAGGAGCAGTTCCTGCTGGTGGAGGGACGGCTCGAAAAGCAGGACGGCGTGATCTCCGTGCGGGCGGAACGCGTCCTGCCACTGGATGTCACTCGAGCGACAACCCGTTCGCACGATTTCCACTGACTAGCGAGCTAGGCTCGCCCAGATCTCGCTCGGAGGGATCGGCCGGCGCTATCTCGGGGTCGGGCTTAGGGCGGGGTCAAAGAGGGTTCCCGGGGCCGACTCGGCCCTGGACACAGATAGGTATCACATGTATTTTCAATAAGATACGACAGGGGCTGGCAGGGAATGGGATGTAACTATTGTATTTACAATACTATGCGAACATCCGCGCCAATTTGCGCACATCTCGAAAACACTTTTGTTGATTCTAAACCATTTCTTCGGTTCGTTCCTTCATTTCTGATATTTTCCACGAGTCTCCGCGGCCAATCGTGAGTCCCGCTAGCTCCCAGGACGCGACTTCCGCGCCGTTTCCGCCTGACGCGTGATCAGTCCGTATCCCCTAGCCGACGCCGCTTTTTCGACGGCCGCTAGCCGCGTCAGGCCGGAGCGCCGATTGCCGTACTTCATGTCCATCTCACCGAGGGCCAATCGCGCCTCGAGTTCCACGTTTAGCAATCCTCGGCGCTTGGCTTCCGCAATCACCGACTTCAAACTTTCTGACGACGCCTCGACGGCCGCCTGAAGTCCGGTGTTCGCGGCCATCGAAGTCCCAGAAGATGCCGAGGCGGCTGCGCTGCCCGCAACTCGCACCACCGCGTCCACTTCAGAAACGATGAGCGGTAAGCGAACCACCTCACTGCGCTGCCCGAGAGCGCGAGCCTCTTCGATGGCCTGCTGCGCGTCTACAGTTCGTCCTTGGTCGACCAACGTGCGTGCCAGGATCGCATCCGCGAGCACCACCTCGTCCCAAGCCCTTTCGCGGCGGAATTCCTCGACTGCCGCCTGCGCTTCTTTTTCGCCGTCGGAGGCGCGACCCTCCTCGACCGCCAGTTGCGCCATGGGAAGCTGGCTTTCGCCCACGCTCGGTTTCTCGCCGAGCTGACGACTGAGTTCGAGCGAACGTTCGAGATGCGAGCGCGCCGGATCAAGCTCGCCCTGAGCCACTAGGACAAACCCCAGTTCCCTCTCGGCGCGAGCCAGCCCACTCGCGTCGTTCGCCTGACTAAGCAAAGCCGTCGCCTCTTCCACCTTCGAACGCGCCGCGGCGGCATCGCCGGTCGCGAGTAGCAGGCCGGCTTGAGCGGTGAGCGCCTGGCCGACTTCCGCTTTGTCGCCCGCGCCGCCGGCGACGGCCAGCGATTCGTCGAAATCCCTGCGCGCCCCGGTGAAGTCTCCGGTATCCGCAAGCACGCGCCCGAGATCAGCCAACGCGCCCGCGAGTCCCGCCGAGTCGCGCGTCTGGCGATAGAGCCCGACAGCCTGTTCGAGTGTCGAACGCGCCGGGGTGAGAGTGCCTTGCTCGCCGAGCACCGCGCCGAGACGCGCCAGCGTGCCGGCGACCGCGTCAGTCGTACCGTGGGCACGCTCAGCGTTCAGAGCTACCGCGTACACGCGCCGCGCGCCCTCGAGGTCGCCCTGCTTCCAGAGGGCGTTCGCGGCGGAGTCCGCGGCCGACAGTGGATTGGCCGCTGGCCTGCTCTTGACCGCCGCGTTCGCGGGCTTCGGGGGCGCTTTCGCTGACGCTCGAACCGATGTATTCTCTGAGGCCGGTGGCGCTGCCGCTTTCAGCGAGGGCTGGATAACCGGGCCAACGCGTGAAGGACGCCGGACCAACTTCATGGAAATGAATGCCGTGATCAGCACGATCGTTGCGGCAGCGCCCAGAATCAGCCAGCGACGGTTCGCGTGCTTGCCGAACGCTGGTGACGCCTCGCGAGCCAGCGACCTCGCGACCTCGGCCGCGCTCGAGAAGCGCCGTGACGGGTCGCGCTCGAGGCAGCGCAGGATCACCTGCTCCCAGCGGGCATCGAGATCCGGCACTAGCGCGCGGGGCGGCAATGGAGATTCTTTCAAGCGCTTCACTGCCGCCTCGAGCGGCGAATCGCCGGCGAAAGGCAGCGTGCCCGTCATCATCTCGTACATCACCACGCCCAGCGCGTAGACGTCGGTCGCGGCGGTGACCTCCCCGCCCTCCACCTGCTCGGGCGCCATGTAGAACGGACTCCCGGCAAAGTCGCCCAGACTTGACTGGCTGGTTTCGGCCGCGCCCGCGGCGAATCGCGCCAGACCAAAGTCTGTGACCACGGCGCGAACCGGCGGGCTCGCATCTTCAGGCTCAACCAGGATTACGTTCTGGCTTTTGAAGTCGCGATGCACGATGCCGGCTCCCTCGGCGGCGCTGAGTGCCGCAGCCATCTGCTGGACGATGGGCAGCGCTTCCGCCGCGGTCATGCTGCCACAGCACCGTAGGCGCTCGGCCAGCGTTTCACCGAGCAGCAACTCCATGCTGAGAAAAGTGACGTCGCCGTCTTCGCCATCAGAAGACTCCGGGTCGGGCCGGTGGCGGTAAAGATCGAACGTCCGGCAGACGTTGGCGTGGGTCACTTTCCTCGCCAGGTTGATCTCACGCTTGAAACGCTCGAGGGCGCGGCTGTCCCGAGCGCCTGAGAGACGCACCGTCTTGAGTGCCACCCGCTCGTGAAGCTCGAGGTCTTCCGCCTCGTAGACCTCGCCCATCCCTCCCCGTCCGATGAGGCGAACGATTCGGAAGCGCTTTGCGACCACCTGGTTGGGAAAGAAAACGGCGTCACGAGTCCCATTGGCCTTCTCGGCGACTGGCTCGTCGCGTGCGGCAGTCCGAGGCTCGCGCTCCATGCGCACCGTGGGTTGCTCGGATGAGCGGAGGGAACGCGTGGGAGGACGAGAGTGGTGTTTAAGGCGCGACAATCGACACCTCCCGTCCGCAATGGTGGCCGGGCGACCAACCATATTATACATGCTGCAACAAGCGATAGGTATATATCACTCAGCTTATAATCCGCCGCGATATGGAGAGACTCGAAAATTCCGGGCGATAGCCTGGGCGAGTCACCCCATCCAAGCAGGGTAGAGGAGATCCCGAACCACCAACCCGATAGGCAAGTGGGGATGGTCGATGAAACAAGATAACGACAAAGAGCCGATCATCCGCGCGGCGTACAGGATTTCAGAGGAGATTGGCCGGGAGGTCGAAAAATTAGTACGAGGCGACCGGCAGGTTAGCCCCGAGGAGTTGGAGGCGCTCTGCCAGCGGTTAGGGCAGTATCTCGATCCCGAATCCGCAAAACGGGTACAGAAGGCGCTGACCAATGCCCTGATCCCGCCGGACCCGAAAGCCGGGACCGGATCCTAGACCGTCAATTTCCACGGCGCACGATACTCGCGGCCCAGCAGCCGGCGTGCCTCGGCGCCCGCGCCCACCAGGCGCTGGTTGGCGACGTCCCACACCAGTTTTTCTTTGCTGCGATAGGCGACGTTCGCGAGCAGGCAAGTGGACGTCGAACGGTGGCCGATTTCGATATCGCTGATCGGCCGCTGCCGCGACTTCACGCAGTCGAGGAAATTCCGCACGTGATCGAAGTGGGAGTTGTTCGCGCTCTCCATCTTCATTTCGGCGGTGCGCTCCACTTCATCGTGTCCGGACCGGCGCTTCTCAGGAAACACCTGGAAGCCGCCGCGGTCGAGAAACATCGTGCCATCGGTGCCGTGGAACTCGATGCCGTAGCCCTTGTCGTACATCGAATTGGCGTTGCAGAAGCGGCTCTCATAGGTGGCGACGAAGTCTGGATACTCATAGGTGACCTGGAGCGTCTCCGGTGTATCGCGGTCGTCATCGAGATACCACTTGCCGCCCAGCGCCGTGACAGTTCTTGGGCCGTCGACCTTCATCGCCCATTGGACGATATCCAGCAGGTGGACACCCCAGTCGGTCATCATGCCGCCCGCGTAGTCCCAGAAATAGCGGAAGGTAGACCAGCGGCCGCCTTTCACGTAGGGATTCGCGGGACCGCCCAGTCCAAAGCGATTCCAGTTAAACGGCACCTTGGGCGCGGGCCCCAGCCACGTGTCCCAGTCGAGCCCGTCGGGAGGCGCGGTATCCGGCGGATGGCCGATACCCTCGGGGTAGTCGTTGCCGTAGTTCCAGGTGCGCACAAAGCTGACCTTGCCGATCATCCCGTCCTGAATGATTGCGACCGCCCTCTGAAAATGGATCCCCGAGCGCTGCTGCGTCCCGACCTGGACCACGCGCTTGTACTTGCACGCCGCCTCAACCATCGTTTTGCCTTCGTCGATGACGGTCGAGATGGGCTTCTCGACGTAGACGTCCTTACCCGCCTTGCAGGCTTCGACGGTGGGCAGCGCGTGCCAGTGGTCGGGAGTACCGACGATCACCACGTCGATATCCTTGCGGTCGAGGATCTCGCGAAAATCTTTGGCGGGCTTGGCCTGCGCCTTCGAGTCTTCGATACCGAGCGCCAGGTTCGGCTGGTAGACGTCATAAACCGCGACGACTTCAGCATCGGGCTGGCGGGCGAAGTCGCGCAGGTCATCGCGGCCCTGGCGGCCCGAGCCGATCACGCCCACGCGCACCTGGTCATTCGCCCCCAGCACGTTGCCCGTCGGGCCGACGCCGGAGAGCGCGAGTCCCGTCACCGCGCCAGCGCCCGCCCGCCTGATGAAGTCGCGCCGGTTGATTTCGTCACGCATAAGTCCCCCTGTTTTCAGGATAGTTTCAGATCAAGAAATGTTATTTATCACAAGTAGGAAGGAATGCCGCAACGATTTGCGGGCTGAAGCAGGTCAGGAATAAGCGGCCACGAAGAATGCCGCGAGCGCCGCAACCAGCAACGCGGCGAAGATCGGCATGACGACGCCGCGCAAGGCTTTCCCTCCGATCCACGCGGCGATGACTCCCTTCACCAGCGTGTTCATGGCCGCAGCGAGCAGGATGGACGCGTTGGCGGTATGCGCCGCCATCACGCCGTCGCGCGCCAGGCGCGACACGGAGACGGTGATGGCGTCAACGTCGGCTAGGCCGTCGAGCGCGCTTGCGAGATAAATTCCCGCCGAACCGAATCGCTGATACGCCAGTTTCGACACCACCATGATGAACGCCAGGAACAGCGCGAACTTGATGGCGCGCTCGAGGTCCATGGGATTCTCGACCGAAGGCTGGGTGGTCGTGTGCTCCTCTTTCTTGATCCAGAGCACCACGGCAATCGCCAATCCGACGACGGTCGGGATGGCCATCGGCAGGACCAGGCGCCATCCGAGAGCCGGGTGGATGACGAAGACCAGCGCCACGATGCGGAAGAACATGGTGGTCGATGCGATGAGGATGCCGAGCGCGAAGTAGCGTCCGGCTGCCCCCGCCGCCTCCTTGGCTCTCTCGGACAGGCTCACCGTCAGTACCGTGCTCGAGGCCAGGCCACCCAGGAATCCCGTCAGCGCGATGCCCCGACGCTCCCCCATGAAGCGGATCAGGACGTAGCCCACCATGCTGATCGCCGAGACGAGCACCACGAACCACCAGACGGTGCGCGGATTGAGCACGGCGAGCGGCCCCATGGCGCGGTCAGGCAGCAGCGGCAGCACGATCACCGTGACGATGGCAAACTTCAGGATGGCGTAGATCTCATCCCTCTGAATCCGGTCGGCGAGCAGATGCAGCGGCGCCTTGAGTGTCAGGATGAGGGTGGTGATGATTCCGATCGTGGCGGCCGGGATGAGGTAATCGAAAGCCATGAGCGCGCCGAGCAGGAAGGCCATGACGGCCACAAACTCGGTGGTTACACCCTTGTGTGCACTCTGCGCTCGGCTCGCGTAGCCCGCGACGGCGAGAGCCACCACGCCGAGCAGCGCGACCGCCAGCACTGCGGGATAGCCGGCGCGGGCCAAGAATCCTGCCACGACGCCCAGCAGCGTGATGACGGTAAAGGTGCGGATGCCGGCGAAATGCGGCTCGGCCTCGGCCCCCGAATGCTCCCGCTCGATGCCGATTAACAGGCCCACGAGCAGGGCCATCGCGATGTCTTCGGCGATATGGAGTTGCGTGGGCATGCGTCTCGGCGGCGAGCCACGGGCGCCCGGCTCGCCGTCAGCGTCAGAGAGATATAGCAGAGATTCGCCCCGACCACCACTGAAAGTCGGCGGCGGCGGGATTGTAATCGCCGCGCCGGTTGTCTACACTCAGCGTGCAAGCTCATTCAGAGACTCTGCGGCTCTATCGCGACGTAGCGGTCTCGACTCCAAGTCTCATCAGGGTGACATGGCATCCAGCCGGCACAACTGGGTGAGTCTGGTTCCTTTCGGCCTCAACCAGCAGCATCCCAACAACTACCGGGACATCCTCGAAGCGGCGTGGGAGAACCGCGACAGCCTGGGGTACGCCTGGCGCATCCTGCGCGATGGCTGTTGCGACGGCTGCGCGCTCGGCACCACGGGCATGCGCGACTGGACCATGACCGGCGTGCATTTGTGTTTCATCCGCCTCGAACTTCTGCGCCTCAACACCATGCCGGCGATGGACTGGCGCCGTCTCGAGGACGTCTCCGCTTTCCATGGTGCAAAGGAGGCGGACTTGCGGCGGCTCGGGCGGCTCGCCGTACCCATGGTCCGCCGCAAGGGCGACAAAGGATTCCACCGCGCCTCCTGGGACGACGCCGTCTCGCTCATCGCCGAGCGCCTGCGCTCGCTTGACCCGCACCGCGTCGCGTGGTACGTCACTTCGCGCGGCCTCACCAACGAAGCGTATTACGCCCACCAGAAGGTGGCGCGCTTCATTGGTACCAACCACATCGATAACAGCGCGCGCCTCTGCCACGCGCCGTCGACTTCCGCCCTGAACTCGACCGTCGGCTGCGCCGCCACGACCTGTTCTTACTCCGACTGGATCGGCAGCGACCTCGTCGTCTTCATCGGCTCAAATATCGCCAACAGCCAGCCGGTCGCGACGAAGTACCTGTACTACGCCAAGCAAGCCGGCACCCGCGTCTTCCTGGTGAATCCCTATTTCGAGCCAGGCATGGAGCGCTACTGGATTCCCTCCATCACCAAGAGCGCCTTGTTCGGCACGCGCCTTACCGACGACTTCTTTCCGATTCACGCCGGCGGCGACGTTCCCTTCCTCTACGGCGTGCTCAAACACTTGATCGAGCACAACTGGGTGGACCGCAACTTCATCGCGGCGCGCACGACGGGCTGGGATGCCGTCGAGGCGAAGACGCGGGCGCTCACCTGGGAATCGATCGAGCGCGGCTCAGGACTCACGCGCCAGGACATGTTTCGCTTCGCGGAGGCCTTCGGGAGGGCGCGGACGGCCATCATCGTGTGGAGCATGGGCGTCACTCATCACCGCTACGGTTCAGACAACGTGCGCGCCATCGTCAATCTGCAACTGGCGCGCGGCAACGTGGGCCGGCCCCAAACCGGCCTGATGCCCATCCGCGGCCACAGCGGGGTCCAAGGCGGCGCCGAGGTCGGCGCTCAGCCGGGCGCTTACGTCATGGGCTATGCGGTGAACGAAGAGAATGCGCGGCGCTTCGCGCAGCCGGACTTCTGGGGATTCGAGCCGCCCACCTGGAAAGGAATGAACGGGGCGGAGATGATGCTGGCGGCGGAGCGCGGCGAGCTCGACGCGCTCTGGCAAAGCGGCGCCAACTTTCTTGACACCATGCCTGAGCCGGAGCGCATCCGGCAGGGACTCGCACGCATCGGCCTGCGCGTCCACCAGGACATTGTCCTGAGCCCGTCGATGCTCGTCGATCCCGCGGACCTGGCGGTTATCCTTCCCTCGCGCACACGCTACGAGCAGCGCGGTGGCGGCACGGAAACGTCGACCGAACGCCGCATCATCTATAGCCCGGAGATTCCCGGGCCGCGGCCCGGCGAAGCCCGCGACGAATGGGAAATCCCCGTGCTCGTCGCCCGCAAATTCGACCCCGAGCGCGCCGCCCGCGCGTTCGCCTGGCGGGACACTGGCGACATCCGCCTGGAAATCGACCGCGTCTGTCCAACCTACCGCGGAATCGGCAGCCTGAAACAGAAAGGCGACTTCTTCCAATACGGTGGCCCCTACCTGCTTGCTGACCGCTTCCTGACGCCCGATGGCAAGGGCCACTTCACTGCTGTGGAGTTGCCGGAAGAGACGATTCCCGCCGGCAAGTTCCTACTCACGACGCGCCGCGGCAAGCAATTCAACAGCATCATCGTGGGCGACGTGGATCCGCTCACCGGAGCGCACCGCGACGAGATTCTGATCTCCGCCGAGGACGCCGCGCGTCTGGGTTTGCACACCGGTGACGCGGTCGTCCTGCGCAGCGAAGTGGGCGAGTACCACGGCCGCGTGCGCATCGACCGCATCAAGCCCGGATGCCTCCAGGGCCACTGGCCCGAGGTCAACGTACTCATTCCCTCGGGCAGGCTCGACGCGAGCGGCGTGCCCGACTACAACGCCATCGTGGAAGTGGTCCGGTAAGCATTCCAATTCTCGCAATTCCCCGCAGAAGCTCTTGCCACACTCCGAGTCCTTGCACTAATGTGGGTGCGCGCCTACGGAGCTCACACTCCAGCGCCTGCCACTAATGACCACGTTAGGCCCTGTCCCCGGCTCGCGATTCCCTTCCCTGGCGCTCGGCCTGTGCCTGTTGATGACACCTTGGTTGGCGTTCGCGCGGGCTGACCTGGCATCGTGGGAAGGACTGGTTCGCGACTCGTCCGGACATCCGGTGGTGGGCGCGACAGTTCGCCTCGTGCCTCAGCCGCCGAATGCGGAGGAGCCGCCGTCTGACCGTACGACCGGCTCAAACGGTGCGGTCAGCTTCACGGATCTTGCGCCGGGCGACTACAGGGTCGCGGTGGTCTGGCAAGGGCATACGCTTGTCGCTCAAGGCGTGCTCTCCCTCCAATCAGGCGGGCACTCGCAAGCCTGGCTCGAAGTCTCTGAGACTCGCGTCGCGTTGCGCACCGATTCGCCACCCGGAGCGAATCCCGGCCAGACGCGTGAGGTCAGCGTCCAAGGGACGGGCGGCGCCGAACTTTCCAGCCAGCTGGTATCGAGCCTGCCGCTCAACAAGCGCGATTTCACTCAGTTACTCGCGCTCGCCGCCGGCACCAAGACGGACACCAACGGCGCCGCCAACTTCACTCAGCAGTTCGCGATCAACGGCCAACGCGGGACGACCGCCGTCTTCGCCATCGACGGCGCCGACACCACCGATCCCGAAATAGGCGGAGCCACTTTCTCGAACTTCAACGTCGACGCCATCCGGGAGATTCGTTCTGACTCGGGCGTCCTGCCGGCGTCGGTGGGCGAGGGGGCGGCAGGGTTCACCAACGTGATCACCAAGTCGGGCACGGCAGCGGTGCACGGCTCAGCGGCCGAATTCGTCCGCAACGCAGCGTTTGACGCGCGCAACTTTTTCGACCGCCGGACTCTCGCACAGCCGGGACGCATCCCGCCCTTCGTGCGCAACGAGTTTGGCCTCACCAATGGCGGGCCCGTGGTGCTGCCCGGCATCTACGACGGGCGCGGCCGCACGTTCTACTTCGTCCAATACGGCGGATTCCGCCAGGTGCTCGGCACCACGCAGGTATTTCCCGTGCCCACTCGCGCCGAACGCCAGGGCATCGACACCACAACCTTCCCCGGCGACACGCTGATGGTACCCATCAGTTCCGCCATCGCGCCCGTGCTCGCACGCGATCCTCTGCCCAACGATCTCGAGGGCGCTTACGGAGCGCGCACTTACGCCGCATCGTCCAAGGTATCCACTTCGAGCGATCAATTCTCGATCCGCATCGACCACCGCATCTCCGGCCAGGCGCAGCTCTTGGCGCGATTCAACTTCAACGACGTGAGCGGGCCGACCGTCAACCCCGACCAGACCGCCATCGACCCAACGTTCGCGCGCCGCTTCCTCGACCACCAGCGCGACGTCGCGCTCACTTACACGCGCACCTTTTCGCCCAACTTCACCAGCGAATCGCTGGTGGGATTCGTCCGCAGCACGCCTTTGTTCACCACCGTCAACCGCGTCCAGCCGGGACTCGGGTTTGCCGACAACCTTTTCGAGCCGTTCAACTCTGCGTCAGGCGGAAATTACGGCGATTGGGGCAACGTCTTTCAGGCACGCCAGAGTTTCACTTGGGCGCACGGCGGCCACACGGTCAAGATGGGATTCGAGGCACGCATCAATCGCGATACCAGCATCTTCTCGCTCTCGACGAATGGCAGCTACACCTTCGGAGGCGGAACAGCGTACTCGAGTGTGACGATCCCTTCGGCGAGTGGCCAGCACGACGTCCACCCGGGCGATCCTCTGCCGGACTCACTGACTGGATTCCTGACGGGCACGCCATACTCGTTTACCGCCTCGGCCCCCGGAGGGCCGCAATTTCCGCAAGGGAGCCACATTGGCGATACTTCCGTCCAGCGCGAGGCCTACAACGCCTACATTCAGGACTCGTGGAAGATCTCCTCGCGCCTCCTGCTTAACTACGGGCTGCGTTACGAGGTGGACTCGCATATCCACGAAGGCCACCATCTGACTTCGGCGCCCGAGTTCGTGAGTCCTGGCGGCCAGGAGGCGCCTTACTGGACGCCCGGCGCGCAAGAGCGCTTTCTCATCGACCCCGAACCGCCCTACCCGCTGGATTGGCGCGGCCTGGGTCCACGCGTGTCAATCGAGTGGAGCGCGACGGACCACACAACGTTGCGCGCCGCTGCGGGTATCACGACGCTCTTGCCGAATCTCTTTCTCGATAACGCGCTGACCGGCGGATTTCCTTACGTCGTCAACCCCTTTTTCTCGGCCGTGCCGGGTGAGCCGGTGCCCTTCACGGGCAGCGTTCCCGTGTTCAGTCCGCCGCCGGTTTACTCCACTCAGGGAGCGCCGCTTTTCCAGTCTGCGGTGGCCGTCCCTCCCAACACCGCCGCTGACATTCAGCGATTCGAGAACGATCTCGCCGCCCAGACTCCCGGACACCAGATTCAACCGTTGCTGGTTTTCGGCATGGCGCGCAGTTTTCCTGATGGGTACATCGAAACCTACACGGCAGGCTTCGACCACGATTTTGCGGACGTGAAGGTCAACATGTCTTACGTGGGGACGGCCGGGATCAAACTGGTGAGCGTGATCTACCCCAACAACTTCGGCGGCGCCGGTCCCGCGTTCGCTCCCTTCACTCACTTCGACTCTTCCGGCCACGTCACGGGCGGGTTCGGACCTGAGTTCCTCATCGGCACGCCAAGTCACTCCACCTACCATTCCATCGAGGCGGGCGTCTCGAAGACTTCGCCGCGCCTCGGACTGGGCTTTCAAGCGAGCTATACCTTCAGCAAGTCACTCGACAACGCGAGCACCTTGCAAGGAGGGTTCGGGTTGGGCGGCGCGGCAGGCGGGGTGGTGTTACAGCCCCCGCCCCAGGACCCAAGGAATCTCGCCGCCGAAAAAGGCCCTTCGACGTTTGACCTCACCCACATTGTGACTCTCAGCTTCGTTCAGGTGCTGCCCTTCAACCGCGTGGCGGCGCTGGCTCCTCTGAGCAAACGCCTCACCGCCGGCTGGCAACTGCTGAATATCTCGACGCTCACGAGCGGCCCGCCTTTCACCGTGCTCTCAGGGATTCAGCAAACCGGACTGGGCGCGGGCAGCGCCGACCGGCCTGACCAGATCGGCCAAGCGGTCTTCTCGACCAGCCGCACCGTGAGGGAAGACTATTTTGGGCTGGGCGCGAACAACGCTTCGCTCTTCTACATTCCCGTCGATAATCCGGGCGGGACAGGCCCGAACCGGGGACGCCTCGGCACGCTGGGCAGGAATACTTTCCGCGGACCGGGATTCCACAATTTCGACTTCGCGCTGATGAAGGACACGCCGCTCGCGCCACGCGGCAAATCCGAGCCCGTGACACTCGAATTCCGCGCCGAGTTTTTCAACGTGTTTAATCTGGTCAACTTCGGACTGCCCGACAACGTCATCAAGGGCAGCGGCTTCGGAATCATCAGCCAGACGGCCGGAACTTCACGCCAGCTCCAGTTCTCACTCAAACTGCTGTACTGACCGGGCTTCGGCGTCCGCCTTCGACGGCGCGCTTCGCAAAACCTTTCCACGAGGTTTCCGTGCGGCGCCTGGTGGCTCGACCGGCCCGCGTGCCACTTCCCTCACCACTTCCAGAAAGGCGCGCAACACCGGAGAGCGGTCGCCGCGCCGCCAGGCGACGGCCATCTTCACCGTTGGGCCGGGCTCCCGGATGGCTTTGTAGACCACGCCCGCGCGGCGGAAATTCTGGCACGACGCCGGAACCAGTGCTACACCCATGCCCGCCGCGACCAGTCCCACAATGGTCTGCACGCTGCTCGCTTCGAGCGCCACACGCGGAGTGAATCCGGCGCGCCGGCACTGGCTGACGATGAGGTCGTAGAAGCCAGGACCGATCGCCCGCGGAAATAGAACAAACGAATCCTCGGAAAGCTTCGTGAGTTCAACCCGGCGGTGGCGCGCGAGGGGATGAGACTCAGGCAGGGCCATCACGAGCCGCTCTTCCAGGATCCACTCGAACGTCAAGGCCTCGTCGTCAGAGACCGAGCGGAAGAATCCCACCTGAATCTGCCCGAGGCGCAGCCGCTCGGCCTGCTCGGCGGGAGAAAGTTCCTCGAGCCGCAGCTCCACCTTGGGAAAGCGGTGCCGGAACGTTTTGAGTACGAGGGGCACGATCAGGTAGGTCGCCGAACCGACGAAGCCAACCGCCAGTTCGCCGACTTCGCCACGACCAGCCTGCTGCGCCGCTCGGACGGCTTGCTCGGCGCGTGCCAGAGTCTGACGCGCCTCACGCAGGAAGGCGCGGCCGGCGTGCGTCAGCTCGACACGTCGCTTGGTGCGGTCAAAAAGCTGCACGCCCAGCTCGTCCTCCAAGCGGCGGATCTGCTGGCTGAGCGGCGGCTGCGCGATGTGTACGCGCTCGGCGGCACGTCCGAAGTGAAGTTCTTCAGCGACGGCGACAAAATAGCGCAAATGGCGGAGTTCCATCGGTCGATCATATCTCATACGTCTTAATCAGGCCTAACAAATATATTTGACGTCCTAAGCCGCATGTCCCAAAGTGCGGGACGGGGTATGGACATCGCCAGGTACCGGCCTGAAGTGCGGCCGCACGGGAACAAACTCCGCCCCGGCGTCATCCAAGAGCTTTACCCGGATTACTGACCCATGTGGATTGTACGACTCGCGCTGCGGCGTCCCTACACGGTGGCCGTCATGGCCTTACTCATGCTCGTGATGGGCGTGTTGTCGCTCACGCGCATGATCGTCGACATCTTCCCCGCCGTTGATATTCCTGTGGTGCTCGTCGCCTGGAACTATCCCGGGCTTTCCGCCGAGGAGATGGAGCGACGCGTGGTCATCATCAGCGAACGCGCCTATTCGACCACCGTCAATGGCATCGAACGGATCGAGTCGCAGTCGATCCCCGGAGTCGGGATCCTCAAGGTCTACTTTCAGCCCGGCACCGACATCGGCGCCGCTATCGCGCAGATCTCTTCGGTATCGAGCACGCTGCTGCACATCGCTCCGCCTGGAATGCAGCCGCCCAATGTTATCCAGTTCAACGCCTCGAACGTTCCGGTGGCGCAACTGACCATGTCAAGCCAAACTCTTTCCGAGCAGGAGATCGACGACTACGCGCTCAACTTTATCCGCGTGCGCCTCTTCACCATTCCCGGGCTGTCGACGCCCGCGCCCTTCGGCGGCAAGCAGCGCGAGATCATGGTGGCCCTTGACCCGGAGGCGTTGGCGGCAAAAAGCCTGTCCCCGGCGGACGTGGTTTCGACGCTCCAGGTCTCCAACGTCATCGAACCCGCGGGCTCGGCGCGCATCGGCAAGACCGATTACAACATCCTGACCAACTCGAGCCCCTCCCTCGTCAGCCAGTTCAACGACATCCCGATTAAGGTGGTGGGCAGCGCGCCCGTCCTGCTCGGCGACGTGGCGAAAGTCTCGGACTCCTTCGCCGTCCAGAACAACATCGTGCACATCAACGGCAGCCGCGCCGCCTATCTCGCCATCCTCAAACACTCCGACGCCTCGACGCTCGCCGTGGTGGACGCGGTGCGGAACGTCCTGCCCTCCATCCGGGCCGTCGCGCCCCGCGGCCTCAACTTGAAAATCGATTTCGACCAGTCGGTCTTCGTCCGCGCGGCCATCGGAGGCGTGGTGCGCGAGACCGTCCTCGCAGCGCTCCTCGTCTCGCTGATGATCCTGGTGTTCCTGGGAAGCTGGCGGAGTATGGTGATCGTCACGACGTCGATTCCATTGGCCATCTTCACCGCCATTATCGGGCTCAAACTGACGAACAACAGCATCAACATCATGACGCTCGGAGGACTGGCGCTGGCGGTCGGCATGCTGGTGGACGATGCCACCGTCGAGGTCGAGAACATTCATCGCAACCGCACTATGGGCAAGCCGCTGACCATCGCCATCCTCGATGGCGCGCGCCAGATCGCCGTGCCCGCCATCGTCGCCACGCTCTCCATCTGCATTGTCTTTTTTCCGGTCGTGCTGCTCTACGGCCCCGCCAAGTTTCTGTTTACACCCCTGGCGCTTGCCGTGGTTCTCGCGATGCTGGCTTCCTATCTGCTCTCTCGGACACTGGTTCCGACGCTGGCGCGCATGCTGATGGCCGGTGAGCGTCACATACCCGGCGCGGCTGAATCAGGCGGTGAGAATCCAGGCGCCGAGCACGGCAATCCGGCGTCCCAGCCGCATGAGGGCCTGATGGCGCGATTGGCCGCCGCCTTCAACCGCGCGCGCGATCGCGCCTTTGAGTCATTCCGCAACGCTTACGGCGCAGTACTTGCCGTGGTGCTCGCCCGCCGCGCCTACACCCTGGGAATCGCCGTGGTGCTGTTCGCGGTCAGCGCCGGCCTGCTCACGGTGATCGGCACGGACCTTTTTCCCTCGGTCGATGTTGGAATGATGAAGCTACACTTCCGCGCTCCGACGGGCACGCGCATTGAAGAGACAGAGCGCATGGTGGCCGAGGTCGAGAAAAGCATCCGCCAGGTCATCCCGCCGGACGAAGTGGATACCATCAACGACATGATTGGCGTGCCCATCTACTACAACCTGGCGTTCGTCCAGACCGAGAACATCGCGGGCATGGACAGCGAAATTCTCATCTCGCTGAAGCCGCAACATCATCCGACCAGCGAGTATGAGCGGCGGCTGCGACGGGTACTGCCCCAGGAATTCCCGAGTTCGCAGTTCTGGTTTCAGCCCGCCGACATCGTAACCCAGGTGCTCAATTTCGGCCTGGCCGCGCCCATCGACGTACAGGTGGAGGGCAATGACTTCACCCGCTCGTACACGTGCGCGCGCAGCCTTCGCGACGCGATGCGGGAAGTCCCCGGGGTCGCCGACGTGCACATTGCCCAAGTGCTCGACTATCCTGCCTTGAAGGTCGATGTCGACCGCGTGCGCGCCGCCGAGCTCGGGCTCAGTCAGCGCGACGTAGCAAGCACGGTGCTGATCTCGCTCTCTTCGAGTTCACTGGTCTCCCCGAACTTCTTCCTCAATCCGGCCAACAACGTCAATTACACGGTGGCGGTGCAGGTTCCCATCCGCCGGATTGACTCAGTCCGAAGCCTGCTGGCGACGCCGCTTACGCCACCCGAAGCGGCAACCCTCCTCCAGCCTGCCAGCCTGCCGTCGCCTACTTCTTTGCCTGAGGCGCCGGCCGAGACGCTAGGCAACGTCGCCACGGTTCAACCCGAAGTAAGCCCCGGCGAGATCAACCACTACACGGTGCAGCGCGTCCTCGACGTGGAAGGCAGCGCTGACGGGCGTGACATGGGCTCCGTCATCCACGACATCCGGCAGAAAATCTCCGCCTTGGGAAAGCTGCCGCCCGGCATGCGCATCAACGTGCGCGGGCAGAACCAGGTGATGGAGGAATCGTTCCGCAGCCTCCTCGCGGGACTGGCCCTGTCGATCGTGCTGGTCTACTTCCTGATGGTCATCCTGTTTCAGTCGTGGCTCGACCCCTTCATCATCATGATGGCCGTGCCGGGCGCGCTGGTAGGCATCCTGTGGATGCTGGCGCTCACGGGCACGACGACCAACGTCGAGTCGCTGATGGGCTCGATCATGGCGGTGGGGATCGCCGTCTCGAACTCCATTCTGCTCGTGAGCTTCGCCAACGACCTGCGCGTCGAGCACGCCTATTCAGCCATCGACGCAGCGCTCGAGGCCGGCAAGACACGGCTGCGGCCCGTACTGATGACGGCGCTCGCCATGATTATCGGCATGATGCCCATGGCGCTGAGTTACGGGGAAGGCGGCGAGCAGAACGCGCCGTTGGGACGCGCCGTGATCGGCGGTCTCGCGGTGGCGACGTTCGTCACCCTGTTTGTCGTACCCGTCGTCTATTCTCTGCTGCGCACCAAGCTGCCTTCGAAGCACGTCCTCGAAGAGAGGTTCCTTGCCGAGGAGCGCGGCGAGCGAACGCGCAAAGCGCTCTATGATGAGTTCGGCGGCTGAGGCCGGGATGGGTACCGGCGAATAGACGTAGAGCCCGATAGAGTGACCCTGGAAAACGCATGGCGCCTGACACGACGAAGTCGCATCGCCTCGGCGGATGGCTGCTGTATCTCGCCGGACTCGCTGTCGTCGTGGCAGCGGCCTTGGTCCTTATCCGTCTTCTCAAGAGCCGGAAGGCGAACGTTCTGGCCGAGGTCCAGACACGGACGGAGGTTGTGAAGGCGGGCCCGCGCGTCCAGGTGTACACAGTGGCTCCGGCGCGCCCCGTGCGGACGATCATGCTTCTCGGCGAGGCTGTTCCCTACCAGGAGGTGACGCTCTACGCCAAGGTGAGCGGTTACCTGCGCGAGATCCGCGTCGACAAGGGCGACAAGGTGGAAGGCAACCAAGTGGTCGCCGTCATCGAGTCGCCGGAGACTGACCAGCAGTACGCGGCGGCGGTCGCGGACGCGAAGAACAAGCGGCTGAATGCCGAGCGCGCCTCGAAGCTCGTGAAGCGCGACATGATCGCCCAGCAGGACGCCGACCAGGCGCAGACGGACGCCCAAGTTGCGGAAGCCAACGTCAAGGCGCTTGCCACTATCAAGTCCTATGAGATTTTACGCGCCCCGTTTGCGGGAACGGTGACGGCGCGTTACGCCGACCCAGGCGCCTTGCTGCAAAACGCTGCCAACGCCCAGACAAGCGCCCTGCCTTTGGTGAGGGTGTCGCAGACGGACCAACTGCGCCTTTATGTCTACCCCGACCAGCACGACGCGACCTTCGTTCATGTGGGCGACCCGGCAGAAATCTCCATGACCGAACGCCCGGGAGTCAAGCTTGCCGCCAAGGTGACACGTCTGACGGGTGAACTGGATCCCAAGACGCGCACCCTGCTCACAGAGATCGACTTCGACAATCGGCGCGGAGTGATCGTACCTGGCAGCTTCGTTCAGATCTCGCTGCGCGTCAGGGCGCCAGGCTATCCCGAGATACCATCAGACGCGCTCGTCATGCGCGGCGACAAGCCGTTCGTCGCCGTCGTCACTCCGGCCAATACCGTGACGTTTCGCCCCATCGTCCCTTCGGGCGACGATGGACAGCACGTGCGCATCCTTTCCGGACTCAAGCCGGGCGAGCGCGTCGCGCTACATCTCGGCGAGAGCGTGGCGGAGGGGGAAAAGGTGCAGCCCGCGGACATTCAATGATGGAAGGTCGACCATGACACACCGTATTCCAGCACTGATTCTGATTCTCGGCTTCGGTCCGACACTGGCCGCCGCAGGTCAAGTCCCGACGGTCACGCCGACCTCTCCCACGACGCCGGGTCAGCAGCTCTCGCTGACTGACTGCCTGAGGATCGCGCACGAACACCAACCGGACCTCGCTGCTTCCGAGTCCCAAGTTCGCGCCGCTGAAGCACGCTTGAAGGAGTCGCATGCGCTGTTCCGGCCTCGGATTGATTTCGGGCAATCGTACACTCGGCAGAGTTACAACTTCGCTGCCGCCCCCGGCAATACGCCCACCCAAGTGAGCCTTTTTTCGCGCCCCGAGAGTTTCGCGAGCGCTCCGTATTACTACGGTGGACTCTCACTCAGCCAGACCATTTACGACTTCGGGCACACACGCGGCACCGTCCACCGCAGTGAGGCGGAGCTCGCGGGTTCGCGGCAGGATCTGCAACGCCTGCGGGACGTCGTGGACCTCAACGTCCGCACGTCGTACTACAGCGTCTTGGCGGCCAAGGAGCTGGTGCGCATTCGCCAGGATGCCGTCAACAATCAGAGCAAGCATCTCGATCAGGTAACGGCGTTTTATGAGGTAGGCCGGCGGCCCAAGATCGATGTCACCAACCAGGAAGTCGCGCTGGCTAACGCCCAAGTTGACCTTCGCCAGGCGCAGGAGACGCTCGATGTCTCGCGAGCCGCCCTCGCTACGTCCATGGGACTGCCTATCGAGCAAGCGCCGGAGCCGGTTAACACGCTCAAGCAAGAGGAGGAGCATGAGGACCTGCCCCATCTGTTGGCCGATGCCGAAAAAATTCGGCCGGATATTCAGTCACTCCAGGATCAGATCGCAGCGTCGCAGGCCGACCTGATGGTGGCGCGCAGTGCCTTCCGCCCGAGCTTTGCACTGGCGAGCTTCTTTGACTATCGCAACCTGAAGTTCCCGCTGATTTATAACTGGGGTCTCGGTGAGCTGATGGCGCAGAACCTGTTCGCGGGCGGAGCGGATCGCGCGCGGCTCGCTGAGGTCAGAGCCCAGCTCGACGCCGCTCAGGCAAATCTTGGGTCGCTAATCCAGCGCGTCCGGCAGGAGGTCTACACCGATTATTCCGACCTGCAAGTGGCGCAGGACAAGATCAACCTGGCCATCAAGGCTGAACAAGCGGCCAAGGAAAACCTGGAGCTTGCAGAAGGGCGCTATCAGACAGGATACGGCAACATCATCGAGCTCACGGATGCCCAGACGCTCTGGACCAACAGCCAGGCGCAGGAGATCACGACCCGCTACGATTACCAGATGGCTGCCGCCCGGCTCACCTCCGCCGTCGGGCGGACAGTGCAGTAACCGCAAAGGAATCTCGTCAGCGTACCCGCAATCGGCGTTAGAATCCGGGTAGCGGCCATGTGGGCCTGCGAGAATGCTTGCCGGGGTGCCTATGAACCGAATTACTCAACTACAAGTGAACGGCGTGAGCCGCACCGTGGATGCGGACGCGGACACCAGCTTGCTCAACGTCCTCCGCCACCAGCTTGACCTGACAGGCAGCAAGTACGGCTGCGGTGAAGGACAATGCGGCGCGTGTACGGTGCTGATCAACGGACTGCCAAGGCGCTCCTGCATCACCAAGGTCGGAGCGGCGGCCGGCAAATCGATTACGACCATCGAGGGTCTGGAGCAGAACGGACGCCTGCATCCCGTACAGCAAGCTTTCCTCGACGCCGGAGCGATGCAGTGCGCCTACTGCACCTCGGGCATGATCATGACTTCGGTCGCGCTGCTCAAGGCTCACCCCAATCCCAGCGAGCAGGAGGTCGCGCGCTTCATGGAGGGCAACATCTGCCGCTGCGGTACGTACCTGCGCATCATCGCTGCGATTCGAGACGCTGCGCGGAAGATCAAGGAGGCACAATCATGAGTCGAGACCCACTGGATCGCGCTTCCTTGGAGCCTGAGCGGTACGAACTTGACGCCTCTCCCGCCTACCACTTTGATGTCGACCGGCGCGGCTTCTTCCGCACCTTTGGCGCGGGTGTCGCGATTTTCTGCGTGCTCAACGACGCGGCGGCATTCCAGGAATCAGGCGCCGGGCGGCGATCCTTCGGAGAAGAACTCCCGCGGGATATTTCCGCCTGGCTGCACATCGGTGAAGAGGGCGGCGTGACCGTCTACACCGGCAAAGTGGAGGTTGGACAGAATTCGCGCACTGCACTCACTCAGGCCGTTGCCGAAGAACTGCGCGTTCGTCCTCAATTGATTCGGATGGTGATGGGCGATACTGACCTCACGCCCTATGACATGGGGACCTTCGGAAGCCGCACCACTCCGACCATGAACCCGCAGCTCCGCCGCGCCGCGTCCGCCGCTCTGGATGTTCTGGTTAACCTTGCGGCCGAGAATTGGAAGCTGGACGCCGGCGCGCGCAAGCGACTGACCACCGCCGACGGCAAGGTCACCGATCCCGAGACGCACCGCACCATCGAGTACGCGGCGCTGGTCAAAGGGCGCGAGCTCGCTCAAGCCATCCCCGCGGAGGATCCTCTGCGGCCGGCCTTGGAATGGACGGTGTTGGGCAAGTCTTTGCCCAAGGTTGATGGCCGCGATTTCGTAACGGGAAAGCATCGATACGCTTCCGATATCGCGCGGCCCGGGATGCTCCACGGCAAAGTGCTTCGTCCGCCTTCCTTTGGCGCAACCCTCGTTTCGCTCGACAGCCACGAGGCAGAAGCCATCTCCGGCGTGACGGTAGTCCATGACGGCGACTTCATCGGAGTTGCCGCGCCGAGCGTTGATCTCGCCTCGCGCGCCCTCAGCGCTCTCCACGCCGAATGGAAGTCCACACCGCAACCGTCGTATCGCGAGCTGTTTGACTATCTGAAGAAGAACCCGTCCGCGGAGGGGCACGGTACCTACGGAGGCCACGCGCGCCATGCCGTCGGCTCGATCGAGCAGGGCCTCGCTGCGGCGGACCATCGGTTCGCCGAGACCTACACGGTCGCCTACATCGCGCACGCGCCGCTCGAGCCGCGCGCCGCCGTCGCCGAATGGCAGAAGGACAAGCTGACGGTCTGGACCGGCACGCAGCGCCCGTTTGGAGTCAAGGGCGAGCTGGTGGAAGCCTTCCGTCTCGCGCCGGATCACGTCCACGTCCTGATGCCGGATACCGGCGCGGCTTACGGCGGCAAGCACACGGGCGAAACGGCCATCGAGGCAGCGCGCCTGGCGCGCGCCGCACGCCATCCGGTCAAGGTTGTGTGGACTCGCGAAGAGGAGTTGACATGGGCGTATTTCCGTCCGGCCGGCGTCATCGACGTCTCGAGCGGCGTTCGCAACGACGGCACGGTCACCGCCTGGGAGCATCACAACTACAACTCCGGGGGTTCGGCAATCGCGACGCCTTACGATGTTCCCAATCAGGTCATCCAGTTTCATCCGACCGAGGCGCCATTGCGTCAGGGATCCTATCGCGGACTCGCGGCCACGGCGAACCACTTTGCGCGAGAATCGCACATGGACGGGCTCGCGCGCCTCGTCAAGATGGATCCACTCGAGTTTCGCCGGAAGAACCTGAAGGATCCGCGCCTGAGCGCTGTGTTTGAAGCTGCGGCACAGAAATTCGGATGGAGCCACCGGACGGCGCAAGCCGGACACGGCTTCGGCATCGCCGGAGGAGTGGAAAAAGGCGGGTATGTCGCGACGTGCGCCGAAGTGTCGGTGGATCGCGCCGGCGGGGCGGTGCGGATTGTGCGCGTGGCGACCGCCTTCGACTGCGGCGCAGTCGTCAATCCCGACCAGCTCCGCAATCAAATCGAAGGCGCTAACGTCATGGCGCTGGGCGGCGCCCTCCGCGAAGCCATCAAGTTCGAGAATGGACGCATCTTGAACCCGCGTTTCTCCGAGTATCGCGTGCCACGGGCGACCGACGTCCCGCCCATCGACGTGGTGCTTGTCGACCGCAAAGACTTACCTTCGGCCGGCGCGGGTGAGACGCCCATTGTCGGGCTCGCACCCGCCGTCGGCAATGCCATCTTTGACGCCACCGGCGTTCGGCTGCGATCACTGCCCATGGTACCCGAAGGTTTCAAGGCGTAACACCCCGCACGGTTTCGCAGGCCGCGCGTTCGTTTCCGACGCTGAAGTTTGAGCACCGGCGTCACTCACTTCCTCCGAGCCCTCGCGTGGCCTTAATGCGAGCGATAATTTGCACTTCTCAGGCTGAGACTATCATCTAACCACCGGAGGAAAGTCGCATGCGCATCGTCGTCGGCGCGGACCACGCCGGGTACGAATTGAAGGAAAACGTCGCTGCCTACATTCGCAGCCTCGGACACGAGGTGCTTGACGTGGGCGCCTACACAGACACGGAGCCTGACGATTATCCCGATTTTGCTGAGGCTTTGGGTTTGGCGGTTCGGGATCACAAGGCGGAGCGCGGCATCCTGATTTGCGGCAGCGGTGTCGGCGCCTCGGTCGCCGCCAACAAGATCCCGGGCATCCGCGCCGGACTTTGCCACGACACGTATTCCGCACACCAGGGCGTCGAGCACGACGATATGAACGTCCTGGTGCTGGGCTCGCGAGTGATCGCAGCCGAACTCGCGCACGAACTCGTCCGCGCTTACCTGGGCGCGACTTTTACCGGTGAGGAACGCCATGTGCGACGCGTCGGCAAGGTGAAGAAGTTGGAAAGCAGGTTTCTGCTGGGCTCGGCGAAGGCCTAGAGGTTGAACATGCAAACGCTGCGCGAGGTTCTGGAGGACGCTGAACGGCGGCACGTCGCCGTGGGGCATTTCAATTTCTCCGATCTGGCAGCGCTAAAAGCCATCGTTGAGGCGGCGCGCGAGGCGCGCGTACCGGTGCTGGTCGGCGTATCGGAAGGCGAGCGGGCGTTCTTGGGGACTCGCCAAGCCGCAGCGCTGGTCGCGAGCTTGCGCAACGAGAACGGCATTCCGATTTTTCTCAATGCCGATCACACCCATTCCCTCGCCAAGGCAGAAGAAGCAGCGAAGGCGGGATTCGACGAGATCATCTTTGACGCCTCATCCCGGCCCTGGGAAGAAAACGTTGCCGAGACGCGGCGAGCCGTCGAGGCGATCAAGTCGATCAATCCGTCGATTCTGGTTGAGGGAGAGATCGGCTATATCGGCACGTCGTCGGAAATCCTCGACAAGACTCCGGAGGGCATGGGCGCGCTCACCACGCCCGAGGAAGCCAGGCAGTTTGTCGAAGCGACGCGCATCGACGTGCTGGCGCCGGCGGTCGGCAACATGCACGGACTGCTCAAAACGATGGTGGAGGGAGTTGCCGAGAAGCGCCTGGATATCCCACGCATCGCCGCGATCAAAGCGGCGGCGCGAGTCTTCATGACGCTACATGGCGGCTCGGGGACCAACGACGGGGACTTCACCCGCGCCATCAAGGCTGGCATCACCATCGTTCACATCAACACCGAGTTGCGTCTTGCCTGGCGGCGCGGTCTCGAGTCCGCACTGGCTCGCGACCCAGACGCGGTCGCGCCCTACAAGATTCTCCCCGGAGCTGTCGAGGCTGTGAAACAGGTGGTCCGCTCGCGGGTCGATCTCTTCAACTCCCAATAGCCTCCACCGAAACCGGGATGGCTTCCGGTCCGATCGGGCGACGGACGCCGCAGGGCGGGCCGGACGTGCTCACGCCGCGCCCACCTGGAACTTGAAGACGAACGCCTGGCGACACGGTGGGTGCTCCGCAACTTCGGCAGGAATTTCCACGATCACGGAATCTCCATTCCGCCGCCATCTCAAAGGCTCGTGAACGCCCAGCATGTGAACCGGAGAGCCCTCGGTTACTGGGACAGATCCGACTGCGAGCTGGCTTCCAGGCCACTTCAGGCTGATGGCGTAGCAGGTGCGGCCGTCCTTGCTGGACGTGAACCAAATGCTCTCTCCTTCGTGAAAGACTTCTCGAGGTCGCGTGCCATAAATCGCTTCTCCGTTCACTTGCAGCCAGTCGCCGACGTATTCCAATCGCTCTACCGCCTCCGGCGCCCAGGTCCCGTTCGGCATCGGGCCAAAGCCGACCTCGAAGTTGCCTCCTTTGGCGCACGCCGTAATGAGGCTCTCCAGAATCCATTCGGCGGTTCGGTATTCGTCACTCGGAATATACGAGAACGATGTCCCGCAGGGATAAATCACTTTCCACAGGGCGGGCGACCGTCCGCTTGGAATCTCTCGTTCCGGCGTATGGTAGTCGCCGTAGGCCCCGATCCCCCGGTCGCGCATGATCACGTCAGGCTGGAGCTTGCGGACCATCTTGGCGATATCCGCGATGTCCCTGGCCGCTGCCTCCGGCCAGCCGATGTCGAAGTCCAGCGCATCGATTGGCCCGTAGGCCGTCATCAACTCACGAACCTGTTGCCGCTCGTGATCGATGAAGGTTTGCCACCGCACGGGATTACTCTGCGGCGTGAATTTTGGATCGTACTGGTAATGAAACGGATCCCAGGCAAAAGCCGGATCGTGCCAGTCGACGTGGGAATAATAGAGCCCGATTCGGATGCCTTTCTTCCGCGCGGCACCGGCCAAGGCGCCGACGATGTCCTTCTTGTAAGGACTGTCCATGATGCTGTAGTGGTTGGTCACGGTCTGGGTGTACTCGCAGCCCATGTCGAAAGCCTTGGCGGTCAGGGCGGGCGACTGTTGCGTAACCGCGGTAGGCCACATCGAGAAGCCGTCGTGGTGCTTGGTGGTAAAGGTGAAGAACCTGATCCCGCACCGGCGGAAAAGGTCCATCCAGGAATCAGCATCGAAGCCGGTCGGGTTGAAGAACTGGTAGAGGACGTTGTAGACGTTCCAGAACTCGGGGCTGGCGCCCGCCAGGCCCCACGACTCGTGACTGCCGATCATGCAGTACAAACCCCAGTGAATGCGAATCCCGAACTTGAGGTCCTTGAATGCCTCGATGGCCGACTGAGGCGCATGCTGATAGTCGGAATCAACGGTTTTCGCCCAACCGCGTTGCATCGCGCTCCGGTCAAGCGCGGCGTTCAGCGCTTCATGCCGGCTGCCGGAGCACGGATCGAGAGCCTCGGCCGCAAGGTTCGCAGGGCGCGTCGCTGTCCCCGGCGCAGCGGGAATACCGCAAAGTCCACCCATCATGGCGATCGAATTCTCGAGAAAACTCCTTCGTCGCATTCTTATCTCCCTCCCGCGGGGTCGGCCGCTCGCCAGACTGTTTGGCTGGACTCATCGAAGCGAACTCTGCTATATCACTCCAGCAGAACGCGTCAAGCGTAACACCACACGCCAGTGCGATATGAACACCATTTTAAGTTGCCGGGCAACAGGTTGACATTGCCTCATGCCCACCTACAAATCAGAAAAGGGAGATCGCAACCGTGAAGAAGACGACGCGACGCGGCTTCTTGGGAAGTTCTGCCGGGCTTTCGCTCGGATTCGGTCTGGCGAAGGGCTTAGCACGCAGTGGGCCGGCGGACTTTCCCCAGGAAGGCGCGCCACCCGCGAACTCCGCAGCCCCTGCCGCCATCTTGCCCGGCACGGCTCCGCTGGAAATGACCGGAGACCTCGCAGCGCAGATGGTGGAGGGCATTCGAGAGTATCTCGTACGGGCCACTGCCGAAGCCGCAGAAAAGCGTGCGAGCCTTTGGAATCCCGACTTCAGCTCGGTTCCCGCCTACGAGAAGTCTATCGCTCCGAATCGGGAGCATCTTCGCAGAATCATCGGTGCGGTCGACAGTCGGGTGCCGGTTCCTGACCTTCAGATTGTTGCCGCCACACCGGCTTCTGCCGAAGTCGCGCACGGGCACGCGTTCAAGGTCTACGCCGTCCGCTGGAGTGTCTGCGATCCTCCAGTCGGCGACAGCAGCCCGCTCGAGGGCGAAGGCCTGCTGCTCGAGCCATTGAGTGCGGCAGTGGCCCGCGTGGTGGCCGTGCCCGAAGCAGATTGGACGCCGGAAGCACTGGTCGGCTTGACGTCAGAAGTTCCCTCGGGAGCCCAGTTTGCCAGGAGGTTGGCGGAAAGCGGCTGTCAGGTCATCGTGCCGGTGCTGATGAATCGCCGCGATGACTGGTCTGGGATTGCCGGCGTGAAGATGACGAACTTGCCGCACCGCGAGTGGATCTACCGGATGGCGTTTGAGGTAGGGCGCCACGTCATCGGGCTCGAGGTACAGAAGATCCTCGCGGCGGTGGATTGGTTCGAAGGCGAGAACAAGAGCCATCCGCTTCCCGTCGGAGTATTCGGCTACGGCGAGGGCGGACTTCTCGCGTTCTACGCCGCCGCCCTGGATCCCCGTTTGAAGTCGGCGGTGGTAAGCGGTTATTTCCAGTCGAGGCAGGAGCTGTGGAAAGAACCCATTTATCGGGACGTGTGGGGACTCGTGCGCGAGTTCGGAGACGCGGAAATCGCGGGTTTGATCGCGCCGCGCGCCTTGATTGTGGAGGCGTGTTCCGTCCCGCGGATTGAAGAACCTCCGGCGGCGAAGGACAACCGGGCCAACAGCGCTTGCCCCAACGGGACTCTTATGACGCCGTCCCTGGACAATGTTAAGAAGGAAATTGAGCGGGCGCTGGGTGTTTTCGCCCGCTTAAACTCCGCCGATCAGCTCCAGCTTGTCTCGAACGATGACGGGCACGGTCTCCCGGGATCGGAAATAGCCTTGACGAAATTCCTTCAGGCGCTGGGCGTCAAGTCCGGGCTGCGCCCCCCGGCAGGGCTCCCGCTCGACCTGCGTGAACCGTTCGACCCTCAACCTCGGTGGCGCCGCCAGTTCGACCAGATGGTCGATTTCACACAAGGGCTCATTCGGTTGTCGCCCAGACGCCGGCAGGAATTCTGGGCAAGCGCCGACGCCTCTTCTCTCGAACGCTGGAAGGCGACGACGAGGCGGCAGCGTGACTATCTCTGGGGGGAAGTCATCGGCCGCCTGCCCGCGCCCAGCCTCCCAACCAATGCTCGCACTCGGCTGATCTATGACACGGGTGACCTCGTCGGTTACGAGGTGGTCCTGGACGTTTGGCCGGGCGTTTTCGCCTACGGGATCCTGGTTCTGCCCAAGGATATCGCGCCCGGCGAGCGACGGCCCGTTGTGGTCTGCCAGCACGGTCTCGAAGGGCGTCCTTCGGGCGCGGCGGATCCACGAACCCCCGATGACTACATGCACCACTTCGCCGTCGCCCTGGCGCGCGAGGGCTTCGTCACTTTTGCGCCGCAGAATCCCTACATTGGTCAAGACCGTTTCCGTATCATCCAGCGGCTCGGCCATGCGCTGAAACTCGCGCTCTTCTCGTTCATCATCGGGCAGCACGAAAGAATCCTGGAATGGCTTTCCGAACAGCCCTTTGTCGATCCCCAAAGAATCGGCTTCTATGGCATCTCCTACGGCGGAAAGACGGCGGTGCGCGTGCCGCCCTTCGTGGATCGCTATGCGCTCTCGATCTGCACCGCGGACTTCAACGAGTGGGTCTGGAAAACCACCAGCGTTGAATCGCCGTACAGCTATATGCTCCTGCCTGAATACGACATGTACGAGTTCGACTTCGCGAACGTGGTCAACTATGCGGAGCTCGCCAAGCTCATCGCGCCGCGGCCCTTCATGGTGGAGCGGGGATATGGCGACCCGGTGGCGCCCGACGAATGGGTCGCCTACGAATACGCCCCCGTGCGGCGCTTCTATGCGGAGATGGGCATTCCCGAGAATACAGCAATCGAGTGGTGGAATGGCCCTCATGCCATCCACGACGTTGGGACCTTCGAGTTTCTGCGCCGGCACCTCGACTGATCGCGGCCTCGCTGATACTAATATTGCAGTGCTGTTCGCCAGCTACGTCCGGCCGTCTGGCCCTTCGGAGGCAGCCTCAATCCAGTGTCGGCGGCAGGCGTGCAAGGGAGGCAGGACAAGGAGTGTCTCGTCGGGTGCGGAGCACGCCGAAGTCCAAGCTATTTTCCTCGCAGGCTTAACCGAAATCTTTGACGGAATCCCGTTGGAAGCTACAGAGCCTTTTGTCTGGGAGTCTTTCTTGTCGTAGAATATGCCAGCGGTCACAAAAACGAGTGCCTACGAAACAGCGGCACGGCTAGGTTAGAAACGTGAATCCCCGGCAGCACTCTCACAAAGGGTATGACGAACAAAGCCCTTGGCACTCGGGCGCCCCTTCCGCTATAATGCCTTCGCGGGGTGGAGCAGTCAGGTAGCTCGTTGGGCTCATAACCCAAAGGTCGCTGGTTCAAATCCAGCCCCCGCAACCATCCGAACGCGCCAGTCAGACGGCTGGCGCGTCGGTCCAATTCCAGGAAAACCCCCAAGTAAATTCCATTCACCTTCAGCAACGTAGAATCTCTCCGCTCTGACTGTAGAAGGCTGCATCCGTATTTCTCTTAAATGCTTTGCAAGCTCTAGCCGCGCGAGCGGGACATTCTTCGCAAGCAAACTTCGAATATCAGCCAGCCGGGTGGTCACATAGCCACGGATCTCTGCAAGTTCGGCATCCACCGACTGTGGGCCATCCAATAGGCCCTGACTGGAAATCTCGCGCAGAGCTCTTTCTCGTTCACCAATTGCATCCAGAAGGAACTTGGATGCCCCATTTTGCGCTACGGCATCGACCAACCTTCGGACTTCTGCCTCAAGCTGCGCCCTTCGCGCTTGCATTCGGGAAAGGCCGTCCGAAAGGTCCAAGAGTTTCAAGTTGAGCTGGCGCCCGAATTCCTCCAGAACGAAGTCTATGACCTTAGAAGTCAGCACTCTGTTTTGCAGTTCGGCCAAAAGTCTTTCTTCGATCCGGTCCCGGTTTTCCTTCAAATCATTGGGGCACGCGCCGCGGTAGAAATTCTGTGGGCAGCCGTATTTGGATTTTCGGCCAGGGCCTCGACCCGTCACGATTGCCAGGCTGGCCCCGCACTGTCCGCACTTGAGGAAACCAGTCAGCAAGTAGGGACTCGTTGCCGAACGCGCGAGCAGGCCAGCCTTGCCGTTGTTTCCGAACATCTCACCTACAGCCTTAATGCGCTCCTGGACTTTCTCCCACAGCTCAACGGGAACGATTCGTAGCTCCGGACGCTCGACAAGTCGCCACTCGCCTTGCGGCCTCTTACGCCGCACGCGCCGGTTGGTGCCAGGCACTTTCACAAAGCGAGATTGATTCCAAACAATCCGGCCAGTGTAAAGCTCGCGCCTCAGCATCTCGCGGATTCCCGAAGGGCACCAGGTCGCGTACCTTCTCCCTGCCCGTGGCCTCGCTGTGGGAATCTGTTCGGCATTGAGCGCCATCGCAACCCGCTTCAGCGACAGGCCCGCAGCATACATGTCGAAAATGCGAAGGACTATTGGTGCCTCATCGGTATTGATCTCCAGACGCACACCGTTTTGGGCTTTCACGTTCCGGTATCCAAAACACCGACCCCCGGCATGTAAACCGTGCAGGACTTTTCCCTCGAGCCCACGGTGTGTTTTCTTGGCAAGCTCCTTGACGTAAAGGGAATCAACAAGCCCATGAACGGTTGTCAACACCTCGGATTGGTCACTCGCGGTGTCGATTCCCTGACTGACGGCCACCATTCGGATGCCCGAAAAGGTCAACCGCTGATAGAGGCGCGTGGCATCGGCAATGTCACGGGCAAGGCGTGAAGTATCGTCAACGAGGATGGTGTCAAAAGGCGGCGCCCCGGAGAAAGCCAGGTCGAGAAGCGCCTTAAAGGCCGGGCGTTCACCAGAAGCTCCGGAAACAGCCTCGTCCGTGTAGATATGATCTTCAAGCACCTCCCAGCCGAGGCCCTGAGCATTGTCCCGACACTTGCGAACCTGATCTTCAATAGAAAGGGGACTCTGGCGGTCCGTTGAATATCGCGCGTAGACGGCACTGCGGTTTCGGCTCATGTCAACCTTCCAGAAAAGGAGACAGACTGCTAGGCGCAATCTCTCATAATTGGCGTACCCGAATCAAGAAAATGTGCGGGCTGTCGTTCGGCGTTATTCCGTTTTCGGCCCTCCACGTAGTCACTGACCAGAATAGGAACGATAACGTTCTTGATCCAACTTCCCAGTGCGGGCTCAAGAGTTTCTGAGTTTCCGCTTTTCACTTTTCTGTGTCTTACTGTCTTCTTGAGCATTGTTTTGACCTGAAGTGGTACTTTTCTTAAGCCAAGCGCGATGGGTTGCGCGCTTCTTTTTCCCGTATTTAGCGGACTGGAGCTAATTCATCTAAGCGTGTGAACATTGGCCGCGGAGTTGCTTCAGAAAACAAATCACATTAATGGCGATGATTTCGAGTAGCTCCTCGGGTTGCGGCCTCAGAGTTTTGTTATGAATCCTAGTGTGGCAGAGTCCGCACACAGGAATCGCGAGATAATCGCTGCCCTTCTGCGCCATACCCGCCTCACTTATTCCCCTTAGCCTCTTGAGGGCGTGGTGCGGCACTGTGTTCGGCTTTCCACAGAATGAACACGGGCGTCCGCGGATAAAATCGAGATAAAGAGCATCCCTTGTTCTCGTCGAACCCAATTCCCTTTGGGCGGGGGGCAGCGCTTCATTTGGAATGGCTGCCCCCGGCCGCTCCGACTGCGGGGGCCTGCCTGAAAGGGCTTTCTCAGTCGGCAGAGCTGCGGCCTCGCCTTTGGGAGATCTGCCTGTTGTTCCCTTTTCTTTCATAAGAGCTCAGACGCCGTTCTGCTTCTCTTACACAGACCCGACACCCTTCTCCAGCAACCCCACTAGGGTGAGTCCGGGCGGGTACAGCTGGATGAGGTCCCGGTCGAGCCGGCGGAAGAGCTTGCGCACGGGGCCCACACGGAAGCGCCGTACGAAGCTGTCCATGAGGTTCTTCCGGTCCTCTTGCCCCCGACCTTGAAGCTCTTGCTTAAATCGGGTTATCGCCTTTTCGGGCGGGTACAGGTTGCCACCTCGGATTTCATAGCCAAGGTAGGTCACAGATTGTCGGTAAAGGTCACGAACGTATGTCTTCTGGTTGTTTAGCTGAAGGTGAAGCTGACCGAGAAGCTCTTGTATACGGTGTTGGGCCTGAAGCACTTCCTGGCGTGTTCGTCCAAGAACCAGGATGTCGTCGACGTAGCGGAAATACTTCAACTCTGCCAAGGCTATGTCGAGGCCATGCAGGTAAAAGTTCGCGAGGAAAGGTGTGATTCCGTTTCCTTGGGGAAGTCCCGCGACTTGGAATACGGAGCTCTTCCTCGAGAGCAGGACGGGAGAGATCATCTTCATCAGGAAATCGCACAGGTCCTGATCGGGAATTGTGGCTCGGAGCTGCGCATACAAGATGGCGCGGTCTACACTCGGGAAGAAATTCTCGACGTCAGTCTTGAACGCCCAGTGCGCGCCGGCTCTGATACAACTCCGCACTTCAACAATAGCCTGCTCGGTCGACCTCCCGGGACGGTAACCCCAGCAACCTGGGGCCAAGAAGCGGTCGAAGCTGAGCCGCAGCTTGCGCGCGACGGTGCGCTGGATGATCCGGTCGGCTACCGTACTTCGCTGGACAACGCGGCCTCTGTCCACGACAACTTCCTCAGCCGGATCCGGTTCTTCGGAGTACGCAATGCGCTCCTGAAGGTTCTTGAGTGGCTGGAGGTCGGGAAACAAGTCGAGGAAGTTAGGGTTCCAACGCAGATAGGCCAAGGGCTCTCCGAATCCCTCCCACCGTATGCCATCACATCCGACCGGTCGGCGGTTAACCTCGCTAAGAGCTTTAATGAGATTCGGCATGCGCCGCACAGACTTCAACGTTGGCGTTGGCGCGTGGACTGCCTTGATGCCCTGCGAGAGGTCATTCACTGTAAATGGTCCTTTGATGGATTCTCGCCATGGGAGGCGGCGTGTCGTCACGACGAAAAAGGCCCAACTGTGTCCCATTCGACCGAGCCAGTCGCCGATGGCTTGCTCGATTCTCGCGGCGGCGGTGCGTTCCCGAGAGGAGAATCGCGTTGCTGGTTGCGGTCGCCATAAAAAGAAAAAGCGCCCTGATGCCTTTCGCATCATGGGCGCTCATGCCGTGGACCGGAGGCCACACGAGCATTCGTCCGAATCGGGTCAGTTTTTCTCGCCGGCGAGAATCCTATGGTTCTCCCCAGCACGCACAGGCATGAAAATTCGTTTAGCCTACTACGTTAAATCAATCCGTGCGACTACATGGCACTTACATATTCAAAAGTCAACTTCCAATTTCGTTTCCCAATTTCGTTTCTACCGAGGGCTCTTCTGTGCGGCAGCCTTCGGAACCTCTTTGCGAGTGGGTGCCGCCATCTCGTGTCGTGTGCCCATGGCCGCCGCCCGCGCAAAATTCGGTACTACTCTTCCCGACCAGGTCATGGCAACCCTGGAGCCGCGCGAGCACACATCCTTTCCTGCTCAACAAGTGGCGCGTGGCTCAGGGGTGAGGCTCTCGCGGCGCGGCCCTCTGGTGTGCCAGAACCGCAACGAGAGCCGGTAGCTGCGGTGTGTTTCAAGCCCGACTTGACGAGATTCTCGCCGCGACGAAATCGGCGGGTTGATCCTGCCGATCCACGGGCCAGAAATTCGATGAGCGCCGTCACGTGGACAACCGTTTGCTTTTTCCAAGTGGAAAGCAACTTTCAAGTCTTTGGGCTTGTTTTCATCGAGATAACGTGTGCTGGCCAAAACTGTTTGGAGATTTGCGTTTGGGACTGTTACGTACTGATTACAAACCTTTTGGTGACTCCAGGAGCTCTATCGCCCAAAGGTGTCTTTTCGACGAACCCGAGTCGGTTCGCTGACTCGCGACCGTCTCAACCTCCTAACCACTTCGGTTTTGGGTTTACTCCTGACCTTTTCAACTGAGTCCGTCGGGTACTGACGAGGAGCCGCCGTGCGACGGCCGGAAGTCAACCCAACGGCTGAAGCATCTCGACTCAGGTATAATTCCCTCCGAGGCGACGGCCGATGGAGTGAATCCCGGAGTCGAGCCCTCGCTCGACGGAGTCAAAGCCACCTTCCGACAGAGAATTCCGAGACGACGATGCCCAAGGCTGAAGCGCTCATAACTCCTGAGGTTCTACGTTGGGCTCGCAACAACGTAGGTGTGGAGATCCCCACTGCCGCAAAGCGAGCCGGCGTTAAAGCCGATGCGGTTAGACAATGGGAAGAAGGAGCGACAAGACCTACCGTTCGCCAGGCGCGTCTTTTGGCCGGTCTCTACCGAATCCCGTTCGCCGCCCTGTTCCTTCCGGCGGCACCTGGCTATCGGGTTCGGGTACCGAAGGATTACAGGCGCCTTGCGAGCACTTCGGCTGGAGAAGTGAGCTCCACAATTCTTATTGACGTGCTCGATGCCTGGGAGCGGCGCGAAGTCGTCCTCGAGCTTCTCGAAGCGTCCAGAGTGGCTCCTCCGGCTTTCGAGGAGTCCGCCTCTTTGGGCGAGGATCCCGAGGATGTAGGCGCGCGACTTAGAAACACGCTCGGAATTTCGCTGCAGGAACAGAGTTCCTGGCGGGACGGTCGTCGGGGATTCAATGAATGGCGCGCTCATGTTGAGGCTAAGGGAGTGCTCGTCTTCCAGGCGGCGGACGTTCCCATTGAGGAAATGAGGGCGTATTCTCTCGCCGCATTCCCTCTTCCAGTAATAGTTGTCAATCGAAAGGACGCTCCTCAGGCGCGAACTTTCTCTCTCTTACACGAAATGACCCACCTGCTACTCAAGTCGGAAGGCCTTTGCGACCTCTCGACGCGGGTAGAACGCCCGCCAGAGGAACAGCGACTCGAAGTGTTCTGCAACGCCGTCGCCGCTGCCTGTCTGATGCCTGCCGAGGCCGTTAAACAGCACCCGATCGTGGCACATGCAAGCGGAGATGAGACCTGGTCAGACTCCGACATCGTCGCACTAGCGCGCTACTTCTCGGTTAGCCGGGAAGCACTTCTCCGCAGGTTGCTAACCTTCGGACTGACTAGCACTCGGTTCTATGAGCTAAAGAGGGAACAATACCGAAAAGAGTATGAGGCTGCCCCCAAACCCAAGGGGTTTCTGTCTCCGCCGCAAGACGCTTTGGCCGTACTGGGTAGGCCATTCGTTTGGATATGGACTAGTCAGTGGGAACTAATCCCGAGGGCGTTCTTTATATGGTCGATGCCTGCTCCTTTACAGAGCTTCGCCGGGTCTACCCGAAGCAATACTTTTCCGCGGTGTGGGAGCTTGTTGAGAGACTTGTTGCGCAGGGACGCTTACTGTCGGTCGAAGATGTCTTCATTGAACTTGCCGCCCAGGACGACGAGGTGGCGGAATGGGCGCGAGCACACGACGGCATTTTCCTCCCGCTGTCGGAAGAAATTCAGCAGAAGGCACGAGAGATTCTCAGCTCGCACCCAACCCTCGTGGATCTCAAGAAGTGCAAGTCGAGTGCCGACGCATTCCTAATTGCTGCTGCGAGGATTCACGGCGCAACCGTTGTGACCCAGGAGAAGCGCAGTGGCAGGCCTCCTGTCGTGAAAATCCCTGATGCGTGCGCCGCATACGGCGTTCGATGCATCCCGCTTCTGGCGATGCTCCAGGCTGAAAATCTGCGGGCTTCCTAACTGCGATGCTACCCGGCAACCTGCTTACCTCAACCAAAACACGGGCTACGATGGATGGGTGCTCCCGCGATTTGGCCGCAACGCGTAACTGTGAGGAAGCTGGGAGGCGGCAGAGTTGCCATGACCTGCGCTTGATACATGAGGATCAAGGTTTTGATCGCGAGCAGCTGCCTTGAAGGCGGATCGTCCGGGAGTTCCGAGTCGCTGGAGGGGCAGCCGTAGTACTCCAGTAACTCATCGAACCAGGAGGGCTTTTGCTGGAAGCTGAGTTTCTGGCCCCGGAATACCTCAGGGAGCCACGTGGGGAAGTGAGGATTTTGTGGCCCGAGGAGGTCGAGTGATAGCCACGGGTCCTCCACCCAGTCCACGTGGCCAAACTCCGAGGCCACCTTCTCCATGGCGACCTCCAACTCGTCCGCCGCGGGGCCAAACAGGGCGCCCACCACCCAATGTTGGCCCTCAGGACGAAACGGGTGGTAGGGCCGGCCTTTCGGCTGCGGCTTTTGCAACGGCGTCTGAGGCTGGCGCCTTGATGCGTTCGGCCTCGTTGGACTCGTGCAGATGCCTGATCGCGACCTCAAGCGCTGCGAGGAGTCGCGCTCGGTGGAAGTCTCGGATGATTTGCTCGGGCTCAATCGTTGGCAACCTTTTCCTCCTTGAGGAGTGGAAACGTCTTACCGTCACGAGTGAAGAAGTCGCAGGTGAAGTCTCCGAAGACGGAAGCGCCGTTCTTTGGGCGCATGATCTGACAGACGCTTCTCCTTTGGGGACGAGAGGTGAAGAAATGAACGCACTCGCGGCACAGATCGCGCCCAGTGCCGCGGCGATAGTTCACGTTCGCCGGCGAAGCCTTGGGTGGCCGGTCGGCGATGAGTTGGTCGTACTGCTCCCTGGTCAGTGGATCTTCGAGTTGAATCGTTCCCGTGCCCCGGTCGATTTCCATGATGCTTGGCCCCTCTGCCCCGTCCCCGTGCCGTACAGTCGGCTCGCTGTCGGACTGCACGGAGGGCGACGGGGGCCCTGTTGGGTTCGAGGCAGATGGCCTGCCGGACGGAGACCTGAACAGCAAAAGCAGGCCAGAGACCACGAAGATCAGAGTTATCCACTCCACGGCAAGCCGTTGAGTGTCCAAGCGCGTCTCCACGGACGTGATTGGCCACCCCGTGACCGCGTCTTCGACTCCTCCGAACGGCCCCGTCTTGGTTGGGGGTTGAGGGGAATCAAAAAGCAGGCCATACGGGCCTTGTCGCGGCACCTCCGATGTCCTCCAATGGACGACGAACTGCCAGGGTGGATAAAGCCCGATTAGTACCGCTACCACGATGCCGGCTTCGAGAACCCATTTCTGCTTCGCGTTCACATCAGTCCTCTGTTCGGATGACGCGCCCCACAACTGCTCTTTCGGAAACAAACCGTAGCCCGGCAATGTTGCTTATAGCCGATTTGTTGCCCGGAGTCTACAGGCCATGATGCGAACTCATGGCCGAGAATGTTCGCATGCGGTTTGGACGAAGACTGCGGAAATTGCGAAGGCAGCACGGATGGACACAAGTGCAGCTCGCAGAGCAACTCGGCCTGGATAGGAGCTATTTGGCGGACGTTGAGCGAGGGAAGAGAAACATCTCAATTGTCAATTTGGAGATTATTGCGCGGGGTTTCGGGCTTTCGCTTTCGAGGCTGCTGATCAAGGTTTAGCATTCCAGCCGGCTTCGCTCGGAACCCTGTCGACGCGTCCTTCGATGACGAGAGCGGCGGCTGGACGTAGTCGAACTCCAGGAATTTGCCCGCCTGTACGGCAAGCCGCTGAACTTCTTCGTTAGCTGAACCCTCACTTCCGCGAGTCCGAGCGAAGCCTACCTCGGTTTGCGGAGGGGCACCGGTGGGGACGCGCCCGTACAAGTCGCTTTTCCTCTGATAACCGATCGGCTTATGGACGCGTCTTAGTGGAACAGAGGGTGGTTGGCCCTCGTACTTGTCGATAGGAGACACCCTAATGTCCACGCTGATGCAGGATCTTCGCTATGCATTCCGGCGCTTGCGCCAGTCGCCGGGGTTCGCGGTGGTGTGTGTGATCACCTTGGCGCTTGCCATCGGCGCTAACACGGCCATCTTCACGCTCGTCGATGCGATAATGCTGAAGTCCTTGCCGGTCACAGATCCCAAGGAACTGTATCGCCTCGGTAACAATGGCAATTGCTGCGTGCTCGGCGGACTCCAGGATGAGTGGGGCATTTACTCCTACTCTCTGTATCAGCAGTTCCGCGATCACACACCCGAATTCAGCCAGATGGCGGCCTTCCAGGGTGCTGCATCGAATCTGAACGTCCGTCGCAGCGGCGGGGCCGGTCCGACTGAGCCGTACATCGGCGAGTACATCTCAGGCAATTACTTCCAGATGTTAGGTCTCAACGCTTTCGGCGGGAGATTGATCTCGCCCGAGGACGACAAGCCCAGCGCCGCGCCCGTGGCGGTGATGAGCCACCGCATGTGGCGGCAGCGCTTCGGCCTCGATCCCTCGGTGATTGGCACCACTCTCACCATCGACCGGATGCCGTACACCGTGGTTGGGATTGCTCCGCCTGGTTTCTTTGGAGACCAGTTGCGCCCCGACCCTCCGGATCTCTGGCTGCCGCTGGCCACCGAACCGGCCCACGACGGAGAGAATCAAATCCTGAATCGTCCTGGAATGCACTGGCTCTACGTCATCGGGCGATTAAAACCCGGCGCCAGCCCGGCCAGCATCCAATCCAAGGTCACGGTTCAACTACAACAATGGCTCAGTGTTCAGCCGGACCTTACCGCCCAGGACCATTCGCAGCTCAGCAAGCAGCACATTGTGGTCGCGCCCGCCGGGAGCGGCGTGGCCGGCCTCCAACAGGATGCCGCCGCGGGTTTTCGACTGGTCATGACCATCTCCGGCCTGGTGCTCCTGATTGCCTGCGCCAATATTGCCAACCTGCTCCTGGCGCGCGGCGCCGCCACTCGTTTCGAGACCGCCATCCGCGTGGCGTTGGGTGCCCCACGGCGAAGGCTCATCCGCCAGATCATCACGGAAAGCGTCCTGCTGGCGATTCTCGGCGGCCTGGCCGGGCTTTTTGTCGCTTTTGCCGGTACGCGTACGATCCTGCTCGTCGCCTTTCGCGGAGCCCACTACGTCCCCATCAGTCCCACGCCTTCGCTGCCCGTGCTCGGTTTCGCCTTCCTGCTCTCACTCATCACCGGCATTGTCTTCGGCGTGGTGCCAGCCTGGATCACTTCGCACTCCGACCCCGCCGAGGCCCTGCGCGGTGCGGGCCGTTCCACACGCGACCGCTCCTCGCTGCCGCGGAAATCGCTCGTGGTGCTGCAGGTCGCCCTCTCCACAATTCTACTGATTGGGGCCGGCCTGCTCACCCAGAGCCTTCGCAATCTCGAAAACCAGAAGTTTGGCTTCGAACCTCAGGGCCGCGTGATCGTTAGATTGAATGCCGACCTCAACGGGTACAAGCCCGAGAAACTTTACGGGCTCTACCAGCAGATCGAGCAGCACCTTCAGCAAATCCCCGGCGTGATTAGTGCCAGCTACTCGCTCTACAGCCCGATGCGGGGCGAGAACTGGGGATTCGGTATTCACCTCCAAGGCCATCCGCCGGAGGAGCAGATCGGTGCTTCCTTTGATCGGGTCGGCCCGCATTACTTCGAAGCCATCGGAACACGGTTGCTGCGAGGCCGTGTGATCGGCGACGAGGATACGCCCACCTCGCGCCAGGTCGCCGTAATCAATCAAGCTTTCGCCCGCAAGTTCTTCCCTAAGGAAGACCCCATCGGCAAGCACTTCGGCATCGGTGATGCCAAGAACGCCGGAAATTTGGAGATCGTGGGCATTACAGAAGATGCGAAGTACCAGGACGCGCGCGAGCCTGCCTACCCAACGTTCTTCCTGCCCTTCCTGCAAATGACGAAAGACCCCAAGTTGTCCTTCATGATCGGCTCCCATTACATCCAGGACATCGAGTTGCGTGTGGCCGGGAAGCCTGAGAACCTGGAGGCGACCGTGCGCGGCACCCTGTCCGATATCGATCCCAACCTTAACGTGCTCGATGTGATCAGCCTCAGCGAGCAGCTCACGCGCAATTTCAACCAGGACCGTTTGATCGCGCGGCTCACGGAGCTCTTCGGCTTGCTCGCACTGGTCCTGGCCTGCGTCGGACTCTACGGCGTCACGGCTTATTCAGTGGCCCGCCGCACCAGCGAGATTGGCATCCGTATGGCCCTCGGCGCGAACCGCAAGAATGTACTCGGGCTGGTGTTACGTGGGGCGCTGCTGCAACTCGGTTTGGGTCTTGCGGTCGGCATCCCAGCGGCCCTCGCCGGCGGTCGTCTGCTCGCCAGTCAGCTTTACGGCGTCAAGAGTCATGATCCGGGGATTCTGGGCTTGGCTGCCGTGGTTCTCGCAGCCTGCGCGCTGGTGGCCGCGCTTGTCCCTGCTCGCCGTGCGGCTTCAATTGATCCCATGCAAGCGCTGCGGACGGAATGATTCCAGAGCCTCACCAAGGGGTCGGGGCGCGCCCGTCGTGCGAGTGGCCCTTTGACAGGCACCCAAAGAAATATTGGCTTCCCACGTCGTCGCTGGCAACGTCAACCCTGCCTTGATGCGACACCGCCTGGGTCACAAGGCCATGGGGGCACTATGAAGTATGTGGCAGTGTCGGATTCGCAGGCGACGGAGGCCGCCCCAGGCCGCACTGATGCGGCTGTTTTAGAAACGCCCCGGCCGGAACCAGGTGTCCGGATTCGACCTCCGGCTTCTCGCAAGCGGACATGGGGCCCAGGCTGCACCATGTCACCCACGCTGCTTAGCTCAACCAGTTCAAGCACTTAGCGCTCTAGCCCAAGCGGCATGTTATGTGCCTGTTGAGTTCAACTGAGGGACTCGGGCAAGGTCTCTGGTATGCCTGCGGCGCCCCACCGGGAGGCGTGAGAACCCACCATGGGAACCCTATTTCAAGACCTGCGCTACGGCGTGCGAATGCTGGCCAAGAATCCTGGCTTTACGGCGGTGGTGGTCATGACTCTGGCGCTCGGCATCGGCGCCAACACGGCGATCTTCAGCGTAGTCAATACCGTCCTCCTAAAGCCGCTGCCCTACAAGGACGCCGGCCGGATCGTCGTCGTATGGGAGCAGAATCCCGAGCGCGGCTGGTATAACAACATCATCTCCGCCGCCAACTTCCTCGACTGGCGCAAGCAGAACCACGTCTTCACGCAGATGGCGGCAGTTGACATGTTCAAGTCATTCAACCTTGCGGACTCGAGCCGGCCGGAGGAGGTGGGCGGCGAGCAGGTGTCGACCAGTCTTTTTTCGCTCCTGGGCGTAAGCCCTTTCAAGGGCCGCGACTTCCTGCCTGAGGAAGATCAGCCTGGCGGCCCCAAAGTCGTGATCTTGAGCTACGGTATGTGGCAGCGCCGCTTCGGAGGCGATCCCGGCCTGGTCGGCAAGTCGATTTCGCTCAACAACGAAAGCTACATAGTGGTGGGGATCATGCCGGCGGGCTTTCACTTCCCGCCTTTCTGGAGGGATTGGAACAAGGGCGAGCTTTGGGTCCCCGGACTGAACCTCTCCGAGCCTCTGCGTACCTACCACAATTACGTCGGGGTGGGCCGGCTGAAGCCCGGTGTGAGCCTTGCTCAAGCCCAAGCGGAGATGGATACCATCGCGCGGCGTATCGACCTCCAGTACCCGGAGTCGAAGGGCTGGGGTGTGGGTCTCGTCCCGCTACACGAGCAGGCGGTGGGCGAGACGCGCCGGCCGCTGCTGGTGCTGCTGGGCGCGGTCGGCTTCGTGCTGCTGATTGCCTGCGCCAACGTGGCCAATCTGATGCTGGCGCGCGCCGCGGGGCGCGAAAAGGAGATCGCTATTCGCACCGCGCTGGGTGCCCGGCGCCGCCGGTTGATCCGGCAGTTCCTCACTGAGAGCCTGCTACTGGCGCTCGCGGGCGGCGGGCTCGGACTGTTGGTGGCCGTGTGGGGCGTTGGGATTCTGACCTCGGTTGCGGGACAAAGGGCGCTGGGCCCGTGGGCCTCGGTCAGCCTCGAGGACGTGGCCATCAACGGTCCCGTGCTGGCCTTCACGCTGCTGTTGGCGCTCGCGACCGGAATCGTGTTTGGTCTGGCTCCGGCGTTCGCCGCTTCGAGTCCCGACCTCAACCAATCGCTGAAGGAGGGTGGACGCGGCTCGAGCGAGGGTGCGGGGCGCCATCGCCTGCGCAGCGCGCTGGTGATCTCGGAGTTCGCCCTGGCGCTGGCGCTGCTGGCCGGTGCCGGGTTGATGATCCGGACCCTCGTCGATCTGGGCAAGGTCGATCTGGGCTTCAATCCCGAGAACGTGCTGACGTTTCGAGTCCCGCTGCTCGGCCCGCGCTATGAAGACCAGCGCCGCCAGCAGGAGTTCCTCACGCGGCTGCTCGAGCGGCTGAAGACGATCCCGGGCGTCCAGTGGGCGAGCGTGGCGCGCGGGCTCCCGGTGGGCGGATGGGACGGCTGGGGCTTTGTGACCGAGGACAATCCGACGCCTCCGCCCAACCAGATTCCGGACGCGAACTATCAGGTGGTAGGGCCGGAATACTTCCGCTCCGTGGGCATTCCACTCCACGCCGGGCGCTTCTTCAACGACCAGGACACGGCAGGGTCGATGCGCGTGGCGATCGTCAACCAGGAGTGGGCCCGCCAGGAGTGGCCGGGCCAGAACCCGATCGGCAAGCGGCTGAAGGTCGACATGGCCGGCAGGCCGTGGCTGACGGTGGTGGGCGTCGTCGGCAACGTCCGCCCCGACTGGCCTGACCCTCACTTCTTGCCCGAAGTCTACCTCCCCTACACCCAGCCTCCCTGGGATATCACGCCACGCGAGTTCGTGGTGCGGACGGCGTCGAACCCGGCGGGGGTAGCGGCGGCGGTCAGGAACGAAGTCGAGTCGCTCGACAAGGGCCAGCCAGTCTCGGACGTGAGGACGCTGGACGAAGCCGTGGCCGAATCGGTTGCCGACCGGCGCTTCGTCATGCTGCTGTTCGGCGCCTTTGCCGCGCTGGCGCTGGTGCTGGCGGCAGTGGGCATCTATGGCGTTGTCGCCTACTCGGTCGAGCAGCGGACGCGCGAAGTCGGCATCCGCATGGCGCTGGGCGCCAAAACGACCGACGTCCTGCGCATGGTGGTGGGACGCGGCTTGGTGCTGTCGCTGGCGGGCGTGGGCGTCGGCCTCGGGGGCGCTCTCGCGCTCACGCGGTTCCTCAGCAACATGCTCTACGGCGTGCGGGCCACCGATCCCGTCACCTTCGCGGGCGTGTCGCTGCTGCTGGCCGCAGTCGCACTTCTCGGGAGCTACATTCCGGCGCGCCGCGCGACTAAGATTGATCCCATGGTCGCGCTGCGGCACGAGTAACCCACGCCCTTGATCTGTCACCATGGGCGAGGCGTTGTTCTGCTGCGTCAGCACTGGCAAGGCGTCAGGGAGCCTGCCAGTCGAGCGCGTAGATTTCCCAAGGTGTCGGCTGCTGAGCCGGACAAAGAAGAGAGCCCGAGCCCCTGAAAGCTGGACCAGCAGACCGTCCGAGACTATTGAAGCTTGGCGTATTCGGCCTTTGCCTCTTTAAGGACGGGGAGGTCGGGGTCGGCGTCTTTCGAGAGCGCAAGGAAGTCTTGATAAGCCGTGCGGGCGCTGGCCTTGTCATTTTGGAGGGCGTAAGCGCGCGCTAGGCCGAGCTGTGCCAGCGGCGCGATGAAGTTCAGCGTGAAGAACGGCATGAGAGCGCGAACGGCCTGGAACTCGCTCACGGCGTCGATCGAGCGCCCCGCACCCAGGTAAGCCTGGGCGCGCAAGAGGCGCGCGGAGGGATTGGCACGGTCGTAGGGCTTGGCGGGTTCGAGAAGACCGATGGCTTTCGCCGCGTTCCCGTGGCTCAGCTCAAGAGCGGCTCGGATGCTCGGCACGCTTACGAATTGCGCGAACTGGTCGTCGGGGCGGGCTTTCTCGAGCTGGGCCGCAAGTTTTTCAGCTTCTGCATCGCTCCCGGCCCGGGCAAGTGCCAGGGCTGCGTCGGCCGTCACTCCGGGCGACCCGCCGATGGAGAGCGCCGCACGGGCGTCCTCGATCGCCCTCGGGCGAAAGCCGACCGTTGCTTCCAGCTGCGCCTGGCCTGCCAGCGATTGAGCGGCGAGCTCCTTCAAGTTCAAGCGCAGGTCAGCTTCTTCGGCCTGCTTCCTGAGTTCATCGGAACGTTTCAACTGGCCTCGGCTGGCGGCGATGTTGGTCTCGAAGTGCAGGAGAGCGTCCTCTGCTTCCGGGCTCGACTTCATCGAGGCCTCTTCCCGCGCGAGCGCTGCCTCGTCGTGCTGCGCCAGCGCCAGCATCGCCAGATTCAGATGCGCGAAGTAGCCGCCGGTTTTCCTCTGCAAGGCCGAGTTGAGAATCGCTTTGGCGTCGTCCGGGCGATTCAAGGCCATATAGGCCCAACCGGCCTGCAGGTACTGGTTGCCCGTGGTCGGATCCAGGCGGATCGCCTCCAGCGCGTTCTCGAGAGCTTTGTCAAACTGCCCAAGCTGGTTGTATGTGACAGCCAGGTTGTTAATTGGAATGGAGTCGCGCGGATAAGTCTGTTTATAGAGCTCGTAGGCTTGAATCCCTTTGTCGATCTGGCCGCTGTCGGCGTAGTAGTGGGCCGTGATGTAGAGCCTTTCGTGCTCGCTGGCCCGGTCCTTCAGGTCGAAGGCCTTCTTGCGGTACTCCTCGGAAAGTTTGCTCTGCCCCAGGTTGCCGTAAACGGTGCCCAGGCGCGCGTAGGCCATGGCGAAGTTGGGGTCGAGCTCGACGGCGCGCTGGTAGAAAGGCACCGCTGCAAGGTCCTCGACATTCCCGTGTTGAACCTCACCAAGAGTGAATGCCTTGAGGGCTTCGAGCGAGGAGGTTGTGGCCTCGGCGAGCGGTTTGTCAAACCTCTGAATGGAGCTGAGCGACTCGCCCAGCTTGGCGCGCAGTTCGGACGCAGCATTGCCGAGCGCGTTCAGGACCTGCTCCTTGCTCGAGGCTTGTGCTTGCGTCTCGGCGAGCGTGTCGCCCGTCGAGACGTTGACGGCGTCGAGTGTAATCACGTATTGGCTGCCGAGGCTCGCAATCGAGCCGATGATCATCGCCTTGATCCCGTCGCGCTGGCAGATTTCGCGCCCGATGTCGCTGGTGACGTGTGCGTCCGCCGGCCGCCCCATGAACTTGAGCGCCTGCTGCACCTTCTGGTCGGGGAAAACGTTCAAGAAAGGCGACTGACCGAGGTCCACCGCCAGCGCCTTCTTCAACGTGCCGTCAAAGACCGCGTCGCCCGTGGTATTCGTGAAGTCGGTCACCAGGATGGAGTCCTTTTCGGTGAGCGCCGGTGCGCGGTGGAGGTACAGATACGCGGCGACCCCTACGACGGCGACGAGCGCGCCGATCGCGGCCACTGGCAACCAGCGCTTTCTCTGAGGCGCCGGAGCCACCACCTCACTTGTTGCTGCCACGGCAGCCGAAGCCGTGCTGACCGCCGCCAACTGAGCCGGGGCCGGGCCGGCGACGGAAGGGGCGGCGGGCAGGGGTCCAGAAGGCGGCGCTCCCGAAACGGGCGCTGCGGGAAATCCCACCGATGCCGAATGCCCGCCGCTGCCAGGAGTCGCAGCAGGAGGCGCGCTTGGCGCGGGACTTGCGGGCGGAAGATCCATGTGGCCCGCTGCTTGAGTCTTGGCCGAGTCCAGCTCGCGCTTCAATCGCTTCAAATCGGCGCGAATCTCGGCCGCCGTCTGGCTCCGCAGGTCGCGGTCCTTTTCAAGAGCCTTACTGATAATCCGCTCGAGTTCCGCCGGCACGTCCGGATTCAGCCGCACGGGCGCGGTGGGTGTCTTGTGAAGAATGGCGTCAAACATGGCCACGGTGGAACTGCCCCGGAACGGCAACGCCTGCGTGGCCATCTCGTAAAGGACGACGCCGAAGGAGAACAGGTCCGAGCGCGCGTCGAGTTCCTCGCCCAGGGCCTGCTCGGGCGACATGTAAGCCACAGTCCCCATCGCCACGCCTGGACTGGTGAGAAGTTCTTCAACCGTCGCGGTCGGCGCGCCTGAGCCGCCGGCCACCTCTCCTGTAAGACCCCTTCCGGGTGCGAGCTTGGCCAAACCGAAATCCAGGATCTTGGCTTGGCCACGCTGCGTCACAAAGATGTTCGCGGGTTTGATATCCCGGTGGATGATCCCCTTTGAATGAGCTGCATCCAAAGCGTCCGCAATCTGAATCGCAAGGTCGAGCAGCGCGTCGATCTTGAGCGGCTTGCCTTCGATCAGGTGCCGGAGCGTCTGACCCTCGAGCAATTGCATGGAGATGAAGGGCTGGCCTTCATGCTCACCAATCTCGTAAATGGTGCAGATGTTGGGATGGTCGAGCGCTGAGGCAGCCTGGGCTTCGCGCTGAAACCGCTCCAGTGCCTGATGATCCTTGGCCAATCCTTCGGGGAGGAACTTGAGCGCGACGAAGCGATGAAGCTTTGCGTCTTCGGCCTTATAGACCACACCCATCCCGCCGCCACCGAGCTTCTCGAGGATCCGGTAGTGGGAAATGGTCTCACCGATCATGGAAGGTCGACGTCGAGGGCATAGATTTCCTCCGTGCCCGCGTTGCGCAGAGCGAGCAAAGAGTCGTCGGGAGCCAAGCCAGTCCACACTAAACGGATCCCCTTTAGACTTGCCAGGCGCTCGAGCTTGCGGTCGGCGATGCGGACCCGATAAATGGCGGGGTCTTTTTGGAAGGTGTCGCGAAAGTATAGGTACGTGGCGTCCCGCGACCAAGTGGCAGAGAAGGCATTGTGCGCGTAGAGTTCCGACCATTGGTGAGTCGTGCGGTCAAAGAGCACCACTTTGACCGACTCGCTCGAGAGGGCAGCGATATATCTGCCGTCGGGAGACCAACGGGGCTCGGTCATCGCCTCGGAATCGGGAAGAGAAGTGACCTGGTGAGTCTTCAGGTCAACAAGCCGAAGGGTACTCTTGCTGAGTTCTGGTATCGGGGACCCGAAGGTGATGGAGTTCCCGTCCGGAGACCAGTCCGGGGCCCACTCATTCTGTTCGCCAGGCAGGAGTTGTTCCGGACTGCCTCCCTCCGCCGCAATGAGGTAGATCTTCGCCGGCCGGCCGGGCGCCGTGCCGACGAAGGCGATGTGGTTGCCATCCGGAGACCAGCGCGGTTCATCGGTTTGCATGGGCGGGAAAGTGAGCTGGACTCGCTCGCTGCCGTCCAGCTTGCTTCGCCAAAGGGTTCCGTCGGAACTCGCGACGTAAGCGATCCACGCCCCATCTCTGGAGAAACTCAAGTTCTGGGCCGTGAAGCCATGGAGGTAAGGCACAAACTGGCCGGCCTTGGCATCGTAGCGGACCAACTCAGTCTTGACCTCCGCACCGATGGCAAAGATCTGCTTCCCGGTCTTGCTCGGGACCGGCGCCCAAAAGTTCATGGGTCCGGCGGTCAATTGCACAGGGTCGTGAGTTCCCCGGTCAAAGAGGCCTTGTTTGTCGCGCAGCGCCCAGAGGTCACCCCGGTTGTTGCGGATCGACTGAAAAACAAAATACTTTCCGTCCGGGGTCCAGTTGCCGCAACATTCTCCGGGTGGGTTGTTCCAGCCAGGAAGCAGAGGGTGAAGGTTGGTCCCGTTGGTCGAGACTTCCCACAACGCCGCGGAATTGGTCTTCGGGTCTCCCAGGCCAAATCGGATTCGCTTGCCATCAGGCGACCAGCGAGGCCAAACCGGCATGCCGGTTACGGAAACGAGCTTGTGGCTTTCGGTCCCGTCGCTCTTCATCACATCGAGCTCGGAGCCGGTGGCGTAAGCGATCTCTTGCCCGTCGGGTGACCAAGTGGCGTCATGCTCTCGGACGGCGCCGAGGCGACGCGGGGCTCCGGCCGGCACCGGAAGAATCCAAGGCGACATTTCCACTTCCTCGGCTCCCCAGCTTTCTACCAGAAGCTCCGACTTGACAGGGGACATCGCCAGCGCCGTGACATTGGGAAAGGCCGTGGGGATGACAACTGTCTCGCCCCCTGTCGTGGCAACCTGGGCAACCACCTGCTGGAGGTTCTCGCCGATGGGAGAGAAATAGATCCGCGAGCCGTCCGTGAGCAATGGAGCCGTGATGAGCGGAGGGGGATATCCAGTGCCGTTAACTTTGGTTAGGCCATCGTTTGTGATCGCGGTCGTACCGGTGATCCTAGGCGGAGGCGAGGGTCGAGTCAAGAAATAAGCGAGCGCCGCGACGGCGATGATGGCAGCGCCGAGCGCAGCGGCCGGCCAGGTCCGATATGGTGACGGCGCAGTTTCGCCGCCTCTGACGCCCGCGGCCGGACTGAGGTGTTGACCTCCCTCGCTGGGGCGGAACGCCCCGCTTACAGCGGCCGAGACGCCCGCGCTGCGCCCCGAGCCAGTATCGCGCCTCAGCCTCTTCAAATCCGTTCGCACCTCGGACGCCGTCTGGCAGCGCAGGTCGCGATCCTTTTCCAGCAACTTGTCGATAATGCGCTCCAGATCCGCTGGCATCTCAGGGTTCAAGCGTCCGGGCGGGGTCGGAGCCTTGTGGAGAATAGCATCATGAATTGCCGCCGTTGTTGTCCCAGAGAACGCCAGCCGCCCGGTAGCCATCTCATAGAGCACAGCCCCAAACGAAAAAAGGTCGGTTCGAGGGTCCAGTTCCTCACCCAGGGCCTGCTCGGGCGACATATAGGCCACCGTCCCCATCGCGACGCCCGGACTGGTGAGAAGTTCGGCCGCGGTCGGTAGAGCGGAAGCTCCGACGTCTTCGGCGACTCGGGCCGACGCGGTTACCTTGGCGAGCCCAAAATCGAGAATTTTGGCATGCCCATCGTGGGTCACAAAGATGTTCGCGGGCTTGATGTCCCGATGAACGATGCCCTTTCGGTGAGCCGCATCCAGGGCCTCCGTAATTTGAACTGCTATTTCCAGGAGTCGCTCCGGCTTGAGTGGTTTGCCCTCGATCACGTGCTTCAGAGTCTGTCCTTCCAGCAACTCCATCGCGATGAAGGGCTGGCCTTCGCACTCATCGATGTCGTGAATCGTGCAGATATTGGGGTGATTGAGAGCAGAAGCAGCCTGGGCTTCGCGCTGGAAGCGCTGTAGGGCTTGGTGGTCCTTGGCGAGTTGCTCCGGTAAGAACTTGAGCGCCACAAAGCGACCGAGCTTGGTGTCCTCGGCTTTGTAGACCACACCCATGCCGCCGCCACCGAGCTTTTCCAGGATGCGGTAATGGGAAACGGTTTTACCAATCATGGAAAGGGAACCACCTGTGAGTCGCCATGTTAGGCTGCGTCCGCGGGCAAGTCAACGGCAGCCTTTTAGGAGGCAGCCTTTTAGGACCAGATGGGCACGACGCTGGACGGCAAGCTCTACCGCGAATTATCCCATGTCTGGGCAAGTGCCCAAAGGCGTAGGGGTCCAATTCTCAGGCGCCTGAGCAGCTTTAATCTGATCGTGCGGAAGCTCTGCCGCGCCGGGCAATTGCCGGGTCAGGGGGCCTGCCAGTCGAGGGCGTAGATTTCCTGGGTGCCCACGTCACGCAGCACCAGGGGAGAATCGGACCGGCAGGCTGGATGATCTTAGAAACCCTCGATCATCCAGACGTTTCCCTCCAAGGTCCAGAGGGCCGTCAGCAGATGCCGTCCATCCGGCGAAGGTGTCCCTGGTACGCGGTATGGCTTTCGATCCGCCCAAAGGCGCTGGGCGCGTCCCTGAAGGTCAACGCGCAGCAGCGCGGTGCCCGCCGTTGAACTGCTCGATACGTAGAGGGCTTTCCCATCCGGTGACCAGTCCACGTATCCGATGCCCGCCCAGCCTTCGACGACGATATCGGACGCGGGTGCGCCCGTCACGGGGATGATACGGATACGCCCCGCGCTCGCGTTGTACATCCCAACGGCGATGCGCGAGCCATCAGGAGAGAGGTCCCATTCCGGAATCGATGTTGGGCTGCGTTCAATCCGGGCCACCTCCCGGCCTCTCCCCTTCAATGGATCGAATGACGTGAATACCAACTGTTTCTCGGTTTGCTCCTCGACGACGCATAAGCCTGCGGGCGCGCGGGCACAGTGAAAGTTGGTGCTGCCGCGAACGTTCATCACCAATTCGGATGGCCCGCCCTGGGACGCAACTCGCATAAGGCGCACGGTGGTGGCCGGCGTCGGCGACTCGCGCGTGGGCCACGCGACGTACAGGAACCAACGACCGTCGGGGCTGAAGTGCCCGTACCATTTCCATTCCGGTCCTACCACCAGCGGCTCGGGAGTGTCCTGGTTCAAATCCTGTTTGAAGTAATTCCACTGGCCGTCCCGGTCCGAGTAAAACACGACGCTCTTGCTGTCCGGCGTCCAGGCGACCGGCCAAACGAAGTATTCTTCACGAGATAGAGGGCGCGGGGTTTGGAGTCTCTTCCCTCCAGCTTCCAACTCGCCAACCGCAACGCTCGCCCGCGTTGTGGTCTTCAGGAAAGATAGTTTTTCTCCGTCCGCTGTTGCGCTGAGGCTGGCAACGGAGAACCCGGCCCAGTTGGTCAAGCGGGTGCCGTCGTCAGTGACCGTGCCGGTCCTGGGATCCACTGAAACCTGCGCGAGGTTTGTGTCGGAGTAGTTCAACCACGACTGCGACAATGAGTAAACGATCCGGCCGTCGGCGAGCCACGCCAAATCTCCCACATTGGGCTCCGACAGGACGATCGTTCTGTTCCTCCCATTTGTATCCGACGTCTCGAGGCTGGCATTATGCTTTCCGCCAGCGACGCTGTTTCTGAGGTAGGCGATTCGCCTTCCGTTCGGAGACCAAACCAAGGCCGTGAACCATTCTGTTTGCGGAGCAGCGAGGATTTTGCGTGCGTCCTCGCCGTTCGCGCCCATCAACCAAATGCCGTGTGCTTCGTCCTCCGTGAAATCACCCAGAAAGGAAACCAGCGAGCCATCGGGCGATACTGAAGCATGGGCCGCGTCGCGGCGCAGCTCGCGCGGTGCCCCTCCCAAGATAGATACCGCCCACAGAGCAGGAGGATGGCCGAGTTCAGGCGCGGTGGCGAGAATTTTCGTACCGTCCGGGAACCACGCCAGTGCGGAGACTGCGAGTTGCGCCAGGCGTTGGGTCTCGCCAGTCTTAACGAGCCGCAAGCGAAGGCCGCTCTGATCCGCGAAGGCCAAATACTTCCCGTCGGGCGAAAGGGCTTGCGCCAGTACGGGGTCGTCCGACGGATTGGCAGTGAGGCGTTGTTGGATCATCTCCGGCGTATGGTGCGGGCGCCGCGAGACAAATAAGCCGATGGTCGTGGTGGCCAGGATTGTGACTAACGCTCCCGCCAGGCCCAGAATCCACCGCTTGCGGCGCGATGAATTACTGGGCGCGGCTTGGTCGAGAGCGCGAGAACCGCCCAGGGCCGCCGCGGCCACGCGACCCGAATCCGTATCTCGCTTCAGACGCTTCAAGTCTGCGCACAGCTCGGCGGCTGACTGACAACGTACCTCGCGGTCCTTCTCGAGTGCTTTCGAGACGATCTCGTCGAGCTTGGGTGGAAGGCCGGGATTCGCCCGCGAGGGCGGGCTCGGTGCGCGATTGAGAATGGAGTCGAAGATCACGGCCGTCGTGTCACCCGCGAAGGCCGGACGGCCTGTGGCCATTTCGTAGAGCACCGCGCCGAAGCTGAACAGGTCCGTGCGCGCATCGAGCTCTTCGCCGCGTGCCTGCTCGGGCGACATGTAAGCCACCGTGCCCATGGCCACGCCTGGGCTGGTCAACAGCTCTTCGATGGTTGCGGTCGGCGCGCCTGAGCCACCGGCCACCTCTCCCGTGAGACCTCTTCCGGGCGCCAGCTTCGCCAGTCCGAAATCGAGAATCTTCGCCTGGCCGCGCTGGGTCACGAAGATGTTGGCAGGTTTGATGTCCCGGTGAACGATCCCCTTCGAGTGCGCAGCGTCCAGCGCGTCGGCAATCTGAATGGCCAGTTCGAGCAGTGCATCCGTCTTGAGCGACTTGCCTTCGATCAGGTTCCGGAGGGTCTGCCCTTCCAGCAATTGCATGGCAATGAACGGTTGGCCTTCGTGCTCGCTGACCTCGTAGATGGTGCAGATGTTGGGATGATCGAGGGCTGAGGCAGCTTGTGCCTCGCGCTGGAAACGCTCCAGCGCCTGGTGATCCTTCGCCAGCTCCTCGGGTAGGAACTTGAGCGCCACGAAGCGGTGCAGCTTGAGGTCCTCGGCCTTGTAGACCACACCCATCCCGCCGCCACCCAGCTTTTCCAGAATGCGGTAGTGTGAGATGGTCTTGCCGGTCATGCCTCTGGTCCGCGAACGAGTCCGGGAAGAGTGGTTCTGATGTGCAAGCCATCTTAGGGGTCGGCGGGAGGAAAATCAACCCGCATGTCACCAGGGTTTGTGTGAGGCTGCTATTAGTTCCCAGTGAAGCGGGACACTTGACTCGTCGGAGAGGAGGGCGTTCTGCTTAATTGGCGCTGACTTTTCTTCTTCAAAGGGAGTTAGCAAAAACCAGCTTCCGGCCTCGCAGCCAATCCAGGAGAGTTTGCGATGCGCTTGGACTTTCAACCAGTGCGGCGTCCCTGGGAACAATAGAGGGCAGCCCGGGGGCTGCGGCGGGACGAAACCATACGAGCCGCGCGCTACTTGACAGGCGGGGGCGCAGCCACCGTCATTGCCATGACGCCGGAAGACATCCGTCATCTTCGCGCGGTCGGGCGGACCGCCGGCGGCACCCATTACTTCGGCAGCTTCGCGGAAGTACGCGGGGCCCATTATCGCAGGCGTTATGACGGCGAGCTGTCTACATCCTCGCTGCCGAGGTTATCGAAGCGGTGCACCCGCCTTGGGGGATGCACAGCGCCTGCCCGGGACCAACCTCGATGGGCCTGCCGTCAACCGTCCAGGTCAGGACGCCCTCGATACCGTAGAGGATCTCCTGGTAGACGTCATTCTTGTGCGCCGGCACGCCAGTTCTGCCAGTCGCGGGACTCTGGCCTTGCCCAGTCTGCTCTATCGTCGACTTAGGCGCCCGCCGTGCCAGTCCTTGGCTGCCGGCCTCCGGTCAGCTTCTTGGTGAGCAGCATGATCAACGAACCGATTCCCCAAAGGATGAGCGGTCCTACGACCATGACGATCACGTGGCCAGCGACGTGACCCCAGGTCTTGCCGTTCGCCCCACCGGAGTATTCGGGAGCGCTGAAGATGTTATCCTTGCCGGTCCCCATCGCCAGCATGATGCCGGAGACGACGATCAAGTTGGCGGCAATCACCGTCAACGCCAACACGGGAAGCAGTTGCTTATAACTTCCAAAACCGCTGGTGTGGACTCTCACCGAATAGTAGATCAGCCCCAGCAGCAGCAGCACGGTCAAGCTAACAAACTTCACGGTGGCATTGGGCACGCCGGCCAGGGACAGACCGAGCCTGGCAAACCCCACCACCAGAATTAGGATCAGGAATCCCTTCTCAAATCTCACGTACTCCGACCAGCTCTTGCCGAAGATCTTCATCGTGGCCGCTCCTTTGCAGTTTTCAGAGACCTCCCCGTCAAGTCTTCCCAGCTTGCATTGAAACCGCTTTCCGTCCAGCTAGTAGGTGAGGCCCCAGAGGTAGCGTGGAAGTGTTTGCTTCCCGTCGCCCCGCCGGCCCAATCCAATCGGCTTGACCGTGGTGCGACTGCTCGGCCGTGAGGGCAACCGACTCCGCGTGCTGGGCGTAGGCATTGTGGAAGGCACACCAATCCTCGACATCAAGCCCTACCTGAGCAGCGCGCCTGAATCAGAGTTGAAGCGCGGCTGGCTGGCGGAGGCCGAAGCCCGTCGCGCCGAAGAAGGACACCGCCGGACCTCGAAGTATAGGAAATGGTCGCCCTGGTCTTCATATCCCGCCCGCGCCTTCATGCGCCGGCGGCGGCTGTTTCGGTTTCGCATTCGGCGTGGCGGCAGTTGCAGGAGATTTCCATGGTGCCAGCTGCATCGTGGCAGTAGTCGCTGCAGTATTTCTTGCCTTTGTCCACCAGGCAATTGCACGCGGGGTGGGCGCATTTCTTCTTCCTCTCCTCGGCCATGGTTTGTACCTCCTTGGCCCCCTCCGGAGATCATACGCCTGCTGGCTTGGGGGTTCAAACGGGGATCGGTCAAGCGGAACCGACAAAACCCCCGCCAGCCGTTCAGGAAACCTCGGGGAGTACGGAACTCACTTCGCGCCGCTCACAAGGCCAGGGAACCAGCGCACGGCGTTATCGTGAAACAGCTTGCGCAGGACAGGACGAGTCAGCGCCAAGCCTTGGTAGGTGTGGCCCATGTACTCGACGTTCTGGTCCGTAGAGAAGAATTTCCAGTCGCACGCACACGTGTTGCGGAACTCGGCGGGCGTGTCTTCGGATTTGGACCGGGGAAATACCACCAGGTCCGTCGCGTAGAGTACGCGGTTCTGATACTTCAGCAGGAACGCACGGACCTTGTCGTGGGGCTGGAGCATGAAGTACGGAATGCGCGCCGCCATATCGACGGCGAAATTGGGGTAGCGGTCGAAGGCAAGGCGTGTTGACGATTTGACTGCCGGACGAAATTCGGGCGCGTGCCACGTCCAGGTCTCGACGATAGCCGTAATACGCGAGTGCGGCCAACCCTAGAAGACTGCCAACGATGATCAAAATCATCCGTCGGTTGCTGCTTGCTCTCATACTCGATCCCTTTCTCGGCGGGGGTTCATCGACCCCGATGGTCTGGTTTCGTGTAACATGCGACTAGGATGGCGTCCTCAAAGCTGTTGGTTTGCCAGAAACACCATAATGCAGCCTCCAGGCTGCGGATCACGTAGCCCGACCCTTGGATTTCCAGTTCCGACTTGGAACAATAGTCGCCCCGCGCAATCGACTGAACGCCGGCGTTGATGAGGTCCGTGACACCATGCCGAAAGAGGATGCTTTCCTTTTTCTCTCCAGCCAACGCCTGAAACAAGATGGCCCCCAAGAGTCGGCTGGAGTCGATACATGCCGCCGCCCGTGCGTCGTGCGCGCACTTTCCCCCGACATTTCGATGGTGGTGTCGCGATCGGGGAAAAAGAATAACGGGACGGGAGCTAGCCGCATAATGCAGCCGTTACCCGCCGACGAAGGATTTCTCGAGCCGCTGAAGGGCTGACTTGTTTGCTGGAAGCGGTCGAGGGCGTCGCGCACGGCATTGCCAACATCAAAGCAGCACCCGTTGCTGCTCAGATAGCCCTCATTCATCCACTTGCAATATCGAAGCATCTGGTCAGCCGGGTCGAACTTGTCAAGTTCGGCCAGACTGGTGCCGAGACAGAGGGCCATGGAGGTGTCGTCTGTCCATTCGCCAGGCTTGAGCCGAAACGGCCCTCCTCCGACCATATCCGTGACGGGAGAGAAACTTCCCTGCCGGCGAAACTCGACGGTTGTTCCCACCGCGTCGCCACAGGCCAGCCCAAGAAGGCAGCCTCGGAATCGGTCACGTTCATGCATCGCGCGCACCCTGAACACTTAACTAAGGGTAGTGTCTCAGTTTGAATTTCTGAGCGCAGTCCGTCGGGCGAGTCGCGCGATTAAGCAGGAACGTACGTCAACCGAATCAGGTCATCGGCGACTAAATCGCTGGCCACCAGGTGGAGCGGCGGCCGGGGGCCGGCGAAGAATGGCTTGCCACCACCAAGCACGACGGGGCGGAGATAGAGTTGATACTCATCGATCAGGCCGGCGTCGGTCAGGCTTTGCGCCAGGACTGGTCCGCCAACTTGAATCTCGCCAGCCAGCTCGGCCTTCAGCCTGCGTATCACCTGCTCGAAGTCATCCGCGACCAGCGTGGCGTTGGGGCCAACTGACTTGAGGGAACGCGACACGACCCACTTCGGCTTGCTCCGCCACGCCACCGCGAACTCACGGTCCTCCGCGTCCCAATCAGGAAGATCTTCGTCCCAATACTGCATGATCTCGTACATATGGCGACCATAGATGACGCCCGTCAGGCCACGCACCAGCTCGATGAAGTGACGGAAGACCGCGGGTACAGGCGGCCCAAGCTTCGCGTGGTCGACGTAGCCATCGAGGGACTGGTTCAATCCGTAGACAAGTTTTGCCATGCTGCAAATCTCCCTCCCACGTTCTTCAGAATAGCTTGAGCCGACGTCGCGCGGAGGTAAAGTTGAACACTATCTGCGCGCCGCGGTATAGGTGTGACCAATAACCAGAGTTCCGCTTCCCAATCCCGAGATTCAAACTGAGACACTACCCAGCGATTTAACTAGGGAAGATCGGCCAGGACGCCCGCCCTTAGCCGCGCATGGCAGGTAGGGGCACGTCTCAGGGTGAATCGTCGCTGGCTCTCACTTACAAGGGGCGCGCCTCTCTTGCACAGAAAGTGGGAAGCTCCACTGGCGGCACGAGCTTCAAAACGACTCAGCGCGGGTGCTCATTGTTGCCCCTGTGCTTCTCTCGCCTCAGGAGGAACAAGAAGGCGACAACTCCGATTAGCACTGCCTGGATGACGAACACAAGTGGCCAGCCGACCGCGTCGAGGGTCGCCTCTGACATTCGCGACTTGACAGGTAGGAGCAAAAGCGCGGCAAGAGCCCCGCTCGGGAGGTGAAAGAGACCCAGGATCACCGGAACCATGCTCTGGTGAACTCTCTCCACGGTGCTTCTCAGCCATATAGCGGGCACTAGCTCAATTGCCGCGCCGATGAGCGCGGCCTTTAGGACCAACGGTCGCCGTCGAATCACGGTGGCTGTGCCTCACGTTCGTAACGTCACGCTAGCAGCTTCGACCTACCGTACACCCACCAAACACAAACTTATTTAACATAATGCAGATTTGCGAATTCGGCGAAAATCGTCGAATCTCTGGCCGGCTCACGCATAATGTTACGTAAGATATCTTCCAAGATCGCTTATATTCATACGAGCGGGCACGCCTCGCCGGCCGACCTCCGGGCTTTCGCCGCCGCCATCGGCCCCAAAGTGATTGTGCCGGTTCACGGCGTGAAATGGGACGAGGAGTCGCACGGCTTCGGCGCAGTTCGCCGCCTTGCGGACGCAGAGCCGATGGCGATTCATTGCCTGATTTAGTAACCCATCCAGCGCCGTTCTTGTTCTGTGCCGTGAACGCGCAGACTCACAAGAAAGTAACCGAAGAAGCCGGTGGCCAATCCTATCGAATACAGGCCAAACATGGCCTCGCTCTTGAAGAGCGCGGTGACGCCCGCACCTCCTACAGCCCCGATGACACACGAAATGTCCGAAAGCTCAGCAGTGGCTTCTCTGTGCCATAGCCTCCGGTAACTTATCCACCCGACCACAACACCAAAGCAGGACGCACCCAAAACTGCGAGAGACATCGAAAATTGCTCCTCGTTCAAGACTGGAGGAGGAGAGCTTTCCTCCGCGCACGCTTTCAAAGAGTTTCCTGCAATCAACATGCCAATCCTCGTTGAGAATTCATCTTAATGGCGATTCACAGTTCAAGCCGCAGTGACCGCACAGATAAACTACCGCAGCGAAGACTCCGGGATACCTTCGCGAGTCGTCGAAATCTCGTCGTTCGGTAGTGGCTCATTTTGGGCTTCGTGAGACAAACCCTATAATGGGCCCCGCGTACTTCCGCGAAGCTGTCCAAGTAATCGGTGCCGCCGCCGGCGGCCCGCCCGACCGCGCGAAGATGACGGAGGTCTTCCGGCGTCATGGGCTGAGCAATCAGGGAAAACCAGCATCGCAGGATCAAGCACTTGCGGCGAGCCCCGAACCAGGGTTTTTGGGCGGGTGCTTTGCAGCACGATTCGGGCACGATTCTCTCCGGATGCATCGTGAACGGACCGAAATGGCCACGTCTTGCGCAGACTGGATCATCGGTAGACGCTGGGCGACAAGGCAGGACCGAACGAATCGGTGCAGTCGTAACACGGACATGGCACAAGTAACGGAATATCGGGAAGTTGTCTTAGGCTGGCACCGGTTTCCTCGAATCCACCTGGCGGGAATCATAGTTTTTCCCTTGCATTCTTCCTGAGCCTGTAGTAGCGTAGAGTCGTTGTGCCGACGTAGCCAAGCGTTTAAGGCACCTGCCCTGTAAGCAGGAGATCGCTGGTTGAAATCCAGTCGTCGGCTCCAGAGTCGAGAATGTTGAGATTCCCCAAACCCGAAACGATGCGCGAGCGGCAAGGTAGGCCGTGCCGCATATTTGTGTGCGCCCATTGCGAGGTCGTCGATAACACCATCATGGCGACGAATCCAGGGCGCGGCGGGGGTGGGTAGAATCCAGAACCAACAATCAGGATTCTAGAACCCGCCCGCAAAAGGCGGGTTTTTTATTGCAGCTCGAGAGTTGAGAATGTTGAGAATCCCCAAACCCGAAACGAGGCGCGAACGGCAAGGTAAGCCGCGTCACATATTTGTGTGCGCCCATGGGCAGGTCGTCGATAACACGATCATGGCGACAAATCCAGGGCGCGGCGGGGGTGGGTAGAATCCAGAGCACAATCGGATTCGAAAAGAGCCCGCCCTAAAAAGCGGGCTTTTTTATTGCTCTTTGACAACTGAAAGGCCAAAGCAGTACAGGAGCATGGCCTAGTGGCAGCGCGGCGGTCTCCAAAACCGCAGGCGTGGGTTCGATTCCTGCTGCTCCTGCCAGGGCGCGTTGGCCAAGTGGGAAGGCGGCTGTCTGCAAAACAGTCCAATCGTCGGTTCGATTCCGACACGCGCCTCCATAGTGGTCAGCACTGGTGTGCGGGCGGGCCTTATAAGCCTGCAATTTGCCCCAGATGAGGGTGCGCGGCAGAGTTCGATTCTCTGGACCACTACCAAAGTTTCTGCCCCCGTCGTTCAATGGATCAGGACAGTACGCTACGAACGTACAGACAGGGGTTCAAATCCTCTCGGGGGTGCCATCCGGGCGCGTGCGGCCAACCGCACCGGCCACCAGCCTCCTAAGCTGGCGATATGTGAGTTCGAATCTCACCGCGCCTTCCATCCCGCGATAGCTCAATGGCAGAGCAGGCGACCGATAATCGCCCGACGTGGATTCGATTTCCTCTCGCGGGACCATTCCGGCTTAGCACAACAGGTCGTGCGCTCGGCTGTTAACCGAGAAGATCTGAGTTCGAATCTCAGGGCCGGAGCCAGATTGAACGGGAGCGTAGCTCAACAGGCAGAGCGCCCGCCTTTTAAGCGGGGTGATGCGGGTTCAACTCCGGCTGCTCCCACCAATGCTGCGGTAGCTCAGTGGTAGAGCCGCTGACTCGTAACCAGCAGACCGGAGTTCGATTCTCCGTCGCAGCTCCACGGTGACTGTAGGATAAGAGGGAGTCCGCTGGACTGTGAATCCAGTATGGTGCGGCTTCGAGCGCCGTCAGTCACCCCAAAAGTTTTTGGCCCTGTAGCGCAGCGGACAAGCGCAGCTCTCTCCGAAGGAGCAGGTCGTCGGTTCGAATCCGACCAGGGCTTCCAGGCTGGCGTAGCTCAGTGGTAGAGCAGTCGCTTGGTAAGCGACCGACCTGAGTCCGATTCTCAGCGCTAGCTCCAACGCGGGCGGAATTCGAGTGGCAGAATACCGGCCTCTTAAGCCGCGAGGTGCGAGTTCAAGTCTCGTCGCCCGCACCAAGATTTGCCCGGTTAGCTCAGATGGGTCATGAGCGCTGGTCCTACAAACCAGAGGTCCCGGAATCCCAAGCCGGACTGGGCACCACGTTTCGGGTGCGTAGTGTTTAACGGGAGCACATTGGTCCTGCAAACCAAGAGTGGGGATTCGACTTCCTCCGCATCCACCAAAATGTCGGGCGGTCATAATTCAATGGCAGAATGCCTCGTTGCCAACGAGGATGCTGCGGGTTCGATTCCCGCTGACCGCTCCACGCGGATGTAGCTCAATGGCAGAGTGTCGGTCTTCCAAACCGACGACGCGGGTTCGATTCCCGTCATCCGCTCCAAGCGTTTCGGGGTGTAGCTGGACGGTCGAGCCCATGCCTTGGGAGCATGTGTACGGGTTTCAATTACCCGCACCCCGACCAAATTCCGGCGAGTGACCCAGCGGCTAAGGCGCCTGCTTCGGGAGCAGGACATCGTGGGTTTGAGTCCTATCTTCCCGACCAAGAATCATTGCGGGGTAGAACTCTGGTGAGTTCAGAGGTCTCATAAGCCTCCAAAGGTGGGTCCGATTCCCATCCCCGCTACCAAGTTTTGCCCTTGTCGTCTAACGGCAGGATTCCTGATTCTCAGTCAGGGGATGCGGATTCGACTTCCGCCGAGGGTATGGGCATGTAGGGGAGCTTGGCCGTCCCCGTCTCCCTGTCACGGAGAAGAACGCCGGTTCAAATCCGGTCATGCCCGCCAGCTTTTGGGCCTCGTCGTCTACCGGTTAGGATGGGAGACTTTCAATCTCTCGAAGTGGGTTCAACTCCCACCGGGGCTACTATACATGGGCGCGTCGTCCAACGGACAAGGGCCGGAGTCTTCTAAACTCCAGACGGCGGTTCGACTCCGCCCGCGCCTTCCAATTTCGGGGAAATGGCTATGAGCGATACGCTGGTTCTCGACACGCAAGGTTTCCCGGTAGCTTTTGTCTCCTGGCAGAGGGCGGTCAACCTCCAGTGGCAGGGTCGCGCCGTCGTAGTGTCGGAAGACGCCGAGCGGATCCTGCGCTCGCCCAGCTTCGAAATGGGTCTGCCGCGCGTGATCAAGCTGCGAAACCACATCAGCCGCAAGCTCAGGCTCAAGGTTCCAATGACGCGGCGCAACATTGCTATCCGCGATAACAGTTCTTGTCAATACTGCGGCGTGCTTCTGGAAACGGTGGAGTACACCATCGACCACGTTTTGCCGCGCAGCCGTGGCGGAAAATCGATCTGGACGAATTTGGTTCTGGCCTGCGTGCATTGCAACAACAAGCGCAAGTCGGACGCGCTCCCGCACGAGGTCGGCGTTGCCCTCCGCCAGCGGCCGACCGAGCCGAATCAGTTTGACCCCCGCTTCAACTTCCGGCTGCACATCAAAGTGCTGCGGCCAGAATGGAAGGACTACGCCGCATATATCTACTGGAACGTGGAGTTGGAGAAATGACCCCGGTGAGCAAGCGCGGTCGTTGCGATGGTCTGAAAAGCCATAGAGTCCCGTTCGACTCGGGGACCGGGGACCAACCACTCTGGCCTCGTCTAATGGTAGGACGGCTGACTTTGAATCAGCTAATCTTGGTTCGATTCCAGGGGCCAGAGCCACTGCGAGATCGTTCAACTGGTAGGACTCCAGATTCTGAATCTGGCAATGCTTGTTCGAATCAAGCTCTCGCAACCAGGAAACCGGGGACGTTCACGTTTCCGGTTTTTGCGAAGGTGATGCTCATGGTTGCGGCAAGAGTTTGGAAGGACCCATGAAGATTCTGGTCATCGGTGCCGCATGGTGACGGCACGAGTTTCCTCGTGAGGGCGAAATGAAACCACTGGACGCGAAAGACTTCAGGGCATCCCGCCTAGTACTCGAACCCGGCGACTTTGCCATAGGCTCTGATCAGCCGGACGCGCCTCCGTCGGATCTGATTGACAAGGAGACGTGGGAAAGCATGATGAGCTTGCCGGATGATGTCAGCATTCGAACCTCAAATGAATACGGAAAAACTCTCAGAACGCTTTGGTTCTACTGGGACCAGTGGAATTGCCTAGTCGGAGCATTGCAGCAGGCCTCGGAGCCTTTAACACAGTGCCCGATTGCACATGTAGCGTGCGATGCCTCCGATGAGCTCCAAGCCTCTATTTTCTGCTCACTCACTGGATACTATCGCGTCGCTTTTTCCTGTCTTCGCAATGTCATCGAGCAGATGACAGTCGCTCTGCAATTGGAGCTCTCCGATGCGCTCGCTCTTTTCCAGAACTGGCTTGACGGCCAGGAGGAATTGAAACTCGGTTGGGCCGCCGATTTGCTGCCGAAGAACGCCAGCGTGTCCGCTCTTGAAAGTCAGTGGAGAATCACTGTTAATGATGATCTTTTTAGTCACAGAGGCCAGGGCAAGCAAAGGGGGGGCTTTGTCCGGCGACTGTTCGGCGATTTGAGCGCGTTCACTCACGGTGCGCCAGGGTTCACTGATTCGGACATGCGAAATAGTACGGGGCCGATCTTCGTGAAGGAAGCATACGAGCGCTGGTTAACCAAGTTCAGGCAGGTGTACGCCGTTGGAATCTTAGAGGCGCAGATCGCGAAGCCCAAAATTCGCTCCCTGGCCTACGGCTCCGACATGACTAGCCGGAGTCTCTACAATGCTGTGCTAGGTGAACTGAATTCGGGCACCGACGGCTATATGTTGCTGACTTCGATACCAACCGGTCTGTGGTAGTCTACGGTCGGAAGAAAGTGCACTTGACCTGCCCCCCGAAAACTGGACCAGCTGAGATGTGAGTTCTCCGGGGTATAAAAGCCCAAGGAGGACAAGCGATGAGGAAGAGCCGGTTCAGCGAGGAACAGATCATCGGGGTTCTGAAGGAAGGGGAGGCGGGGTTAGGGGTGGGCGAGGTGTGCCGGAAGCACGGGATCTG